>Ga0302325_10012329_pt1 | contig 18341 bp, 14 predicted proteins | sample Palsa_T0_2_FD_201948 | JGI IMG/M metagenome (GOLD analysis project Ga0302325, IMG submission 201948) | Peat permafrost microbial communities from Stordalen Mire near Abisko, Sweden - Palsa_T0_2 | ecosystem: Environmental > Terrestrial > Soil > Palsa > Peat permafrost | place: Sweden: Abisko...
CTGCGACAGCCAGTCGAGCGATGGATTGACCAGTTCCGGTCGGGGTTCAAGCTCTTCATCCACGGCGATTGGAGATTTGCGGTTCCACGGGCACACATCCTGGCAAATATCGCAGCCGAAAACCTGACGGCCCACGCCTTCCATCAGGCTTTCGTCGATCAGGCCGCGATGCTCGATGGTCAGGTACGAGATGCAGCGCGTGGCGTCCATCCGATAAGGAGCAATCAGCGCGCCCGTCGGGCATGCGTCCAGACAGCGGCGGCAGGTTCCGCAGCGATCTGGAACGGTGAGCGGCGGCTGCTCGGGCTGACTCTGAAGCGAAGTGAGCAGTACGGCCAGGAATCCATAAGAGCCGAGCTTTGGATGAATCAGGCAGGTATTCTTTCCCGTCCAGCCGAGACCGGCGGCCGAGGCCAGCGCGCGCTCCACCACCGGCCCGGTGTCCACGTATCCGCGCGCCTCAAAAGCGCCAAACTTTTCATGCATGCGCGTCTCAAAAGCGGTCAACCGCTTCTTGAGCACCTTGTGATAATCGCTGGGCCGGCGCACCCCGTTTGCATCTTTGCGGCTGCTCCATGCATAGCGCGCAATCCAACCTGTTCCGGCCTCGGCCGCCTCAATGGAACGCGGCTCAGAGTTGTTATAATTGGCATAGCAGACAACCGCGGAACGCGCCCATGGAAACGGGATGCTGACGCGGGATCGCAGCAGTTGCCCGTTCTCGTCCACGCGTTCCAAGTAGCGCATGGTTCCTGCGTAGCCATCGCGCACCCACTGCTCAAATCGTGCTGCGTCGCGTTCTTCCTTTTCGTAAGGAAGCGCCACAAGTCCAGCCTCTGCAAAGCCCGCCTCAAGCGCCAGGGAGCGAATTGCCGCAGGCGCGACTTCGGGCGTGAGCTTTGCGGAAATGGGCGAGGAAGAAAACATGGGAACCGGATGCACTCCTTTTTGCGTAAGGGACATTGTGTCCGATTGCGAACGCCGGAAACGAATTTGAACACCCGGCGGCGCAAGCATGGAAAGCAGAACAACGCTATCCCCTGTGATTGCAGCATATTCCCTTCCGGTGGCTTTGGTAGCCGGAGTGCAACATTCAGCTTGCACGGGGCTGCGGGGATCAACGAGCGGCCCAAGAAACAAAACGGACTTCCCCAAGGAGTTTTTTATGACAAGCGCTTTCATGACGAATGCATTTTGCGACGAGATGGCACCCCTTACGATGAGCGCCATTGACCCGACGGGAGCAAGCGAACCGGTGCGCAGCCAGATTGTGCGAGGCCAACTGGTTCGCGGGCAGGACACGGTTCTGCTTGAGCACCTTGGCCCCCTGGTGCGCACATGCGACCTGGCGCTCGACCTTTCCGGTGTGGAACGGATTGACGCGGCAGGAATCACCGCGCTGATTTCGCTCTATCGCGGCTCATGCGAAGCAGGGCACCGATTCACCCTCACGAATGTCTCTGATCACGTGGCGCAGATTCTGGCGTTGGTGGGGTTGGACCAGTTTCTGCTATCTCACAATGTGGTGCGGAGTTCGCATTGCGGCTCTCGCCAACAGCGCCCTGCAGCGTGAATTCCGGCCACCGGTCTCCAAACCTCGCTCCGGCAGCGAAGAATGTCTCAAATTGCGGATGTTTCGACCGATGAGCCGGACTTGAGCCCTCCGGCGAATGAATCGTCTGTGACGAGTGGCACATGCAACGGTATACTTACGGCGTTATTTGTACTAGCGACGAAACAACGCCGCGACGCGCTGCCAGATGTCTGGATGACCCGCACGCGCTCAGCCTTTGACCGCATTTTTCTGCAATGCTGAGCCTCCGTACCGACACCCCTAGCATTGGGAGCCGCAACCGCGGAATCCTAAAAATGGAGGCAATACCCCATGACGCAGGGCGTGGTGGAACAGTCGCCTGCCGGACAGGCAAGCTCAACCTCAACTCCAACCAAGTATGTGTATTTCTTCGGCGACGGCTCAGCCGACGGCAACGGCCGCATGAAAGATGTGCTGGGCGGCAAGGGCGCGGGCCTGGCGGAGATGACGCTCGCCGGATTGCCGGTGCCTCCCGGATTCACGATTCAGACTGAGGCCTGCCGCGAATACATGCGCGGCGCCCTCAATCCCGAAATTGACATCGAGATGTACGCCGCACTCGAGCATCTTGAAAAGCTGCAGGGACAAAAACTCGGCTCCGGCGAAAATCCGCTGCTCGTCTCGGTTCGTTCCGGCGCCAAGTTTTCCATGCCGGGCATGATGGACACCATCCTCAATCTCGGCCTCAACGACAAGGCCGTTGAATCCCTGGCAACGCTCAGCAATAATCCCCGTTTCGCCTATGATTCTTACCGCCGCCTGATTCAGATGTTCGGCAGCGTGGTCCTCGATATTCCGAAGAAGCATTTCGAACATATCTTCGATCGCATTAAAGAGCGCGAAAAAATCAAGTTCGACTACGATTTGCTCCCTGAGGCGCTGAAGGAGATCATCGTCGAGTACAAGAAGCTGGTCCGCAAGGAAACCGGCAAGGACTTTCCGCAGGGCCCGCTGGATCAACTCGTCCAGGCCCGCGACGCCGTGTTCAGAAGCTGGCAGAACGATCGCGCCAAGACCTACCGCCGCATCAACCACATCGACGACTGGCTGGGCACAGCGGTCAACGTGCAGGCCATGGTCTTCGGCAATCTCGGCGAGAACTCCGGTACGGGCGTAGGCTTCACGCGCAATCCGGCCACTGGCGAGCACATCTTCTTCGGCGAGTACTTGATGAACGCGCAGGGCGAGGATGTTGTCAGCGGCATCCGGACTCCACTTTCAATCAGCGAACTGGAACGCGCCATGCCCATGGTCTATGACCATCTGCGCGCCGTGACCTGGAAGATGGAAAAGCACTATCGCGACATGCAGGACTTCGAGTTCACCATCCAGGATGGCAAGCTCTACATGCTGCAGACGCGCAACGGCAAGCGCACCGGCCTGGCGGCAGTGCGCATCGCCATCGACATGGTGCGCGAAGGCCTCATCACGCAAGAGGAAGCCATCTTCCGCGTCGAGCCGAACCAGTTGTACGACTTCCTTGTTCCCCGCCTGGTTGAAAAGGGCGAGAAGATTGAAGTGCTGGCCACCGGCCTTCCCGCTTCACCCGGCGCGGCCGTGGGACAGATCGTGTTCTCGGCCGAAGACGCGGTGAAATACCACGCCAGCGGCGCATACCGGTCCATCATCCTGGTGCGCGGCGAAACCACGCCGGAAGACATCGCCGGCATGGAAGTGGCGTCCGGCATCCTGACCTCGCGCGGCGGCATGACGTCGCACGCGGCGGTGGTCACGCGCGGCATGGGCAAGTGCTGCGTGGCCGGCGCAGGCGACCTGAAGGTCAGCGAAGCCAACAAAGAGCTGCGCGTCAAGGACCACGTCTTCAAGCAGGGCGACTGGATTTCGCTGGACGGCACCACCGGCCGCGTGATCAAGGGCCAGTTGAAGACGCTGCCCGCGCAGCCCGACGATCCCGATCTGGTCAAGTTCATGAGTTGGGTCGACCCGGTCCGTCGTCTGCGCATCCGCGCCAACGCCGACATTCCACGCGACGCCAAGCAGGCTCGCCTGTTCGGCGCTGAAGGCATTGGCCTGTGCCGCACCGAGCACATGTTCTTTGCCGAAGACCGCATCGAGCACATGCGCACCATGATCTTGGCCGACAACGAAAAGGACCGCCGCGATGCGCTGAAGAAGCTTTTGCCGATGCAGCGCGCCGACTTCGCCGGCTTGTTCAAGGCCATGGAGTCGCTCCCCGTCACGATCCGCTTGCTTGACCCGCCGCTGCACGAGTTCCTGCCCCAGCGCGAAGATCTCCTGGTCGAGATCTCGCATCTGGAAGACACTAAGCCACGCTCGCCCCGGCTCAAAGAACTGCGTCCGCTGTTGGCGCGCGTCCAGGAACTGCATGAGATGAACCCCATGCTCGGCCTGCGCGGCTGCCGTCTCGGCATCGCGTTCCCTGAGATCACCGAGATGCAGGTGCGCGCCATTTTCGAAGCCGCAGTCAGCGTCAAGGTCAAGGGGGGCGATCCGCATCTCGAAATCATGGTTCCACTCATCGGCTCCATTGAAGAGATGCGCAACCAGGCGGCCATTGTGCGCCGCGTGGCCGCGGATGTGTTCAAGGAGAAAGGATCGAGCGTCGACTACATGGTGGGCACCATGATCGAGTTGCCGCGCGCCGCCCTCACCGCCGACCAGATCGCCGAGGAAGCTGAGTTCTTCAGCTTCGGCACTAACGATCTGACCCAGACTACCTTCGGCATCTCGCGCGACGACATTAACAACTTCCTGCCCGCGTATCTGAAGCACGGCATCTTCAAGCAGGACCCCTTCGCCACGCTGGACCAGGCGGGCGTCGGATTGCTGGTGAAGATGGCCACGGCCAAGGGACGCAACACCCGGCCCGATCTGAAAGTGGGCATCTGCGGCGAGCATGGCGGCGATCCAGAGTCCGTCAAGTTCTGCCACAAGATCGGCCTCAACTATGTATCCTGCTCGCCCTTCCGGTTGTTGACGGCAAGGCTCGCGGCGGCGCAGGCCGCTCTCGAAGAGCGCCAGGGCGGAATCGTCCACACCAACAAATAAATCGAACCCGAAGTATTTCCCAGCAAGGGCGTCCGTCTCCGCGGACGCCCTTGCTGCGTTCAGGACGAAAGTTCAAAGCATGTTGTAAGCGACCTTCGCCGGGGCTATAATAACTTCGTTCAAGAGCGGCTTTCATCCTGGGGAAGTTCGCCTACTTACGAGTGAACAGACACGGGAGGGGCTTATGTCGAGAGCGCTTTTAAGGATCGTTCTACTCGCGGGATGTTTTTCGCTCGTTTCTCTTGCGGCAACAGCTCAAGAAGTCGTTCACGCTCTGACCGGAATCGTCAACAACATCAACTCGGCTGCAAAGACGATCGCGGTCATCACCGACGACGGATCGGACGGCATTTTCCAAGACATGACGGGTTCCCGCACTTCGATCGAATTCGACAAGAATATCCGCACCGAAGCAACGGCTGCCGACGAATTCAAGAAAAAGGGCGCGCGCGTAATTGTCTTTTATTACGGTGCCGGCGATGTACGGACGGTTGTTGCGATCAAGAGCCTGGGCGAGGGACCATTTACGAAAGACAGCGGAACTGTTGTGAAGTTCGACAAGAAGGAGCACTCGCTCACGATCAAAGACAGTTCCGGAGCAATCGAATCTTTCAAGATCACCTCGAGCACAGTCGCCGACACGGATGCCGGCGCAGCCGAAGGACTCAAATTCGATCCACATAAAGGCGAATCCGTCCGAGTGATTGCCACACAGACGGATGGGAGCTTGACAGCTCTGTTCATCAATGGCGCGCTCGCCTTGTGACGGTCAATACCGGTGCGCACCAGCAGGCGGTAGAAAAATTGTGCGCCGGGAATGCAATCGCGGCGCTGACCACCCTTTGAGCCGCCTCGTCAATCCGCAAAGGGGATTCTCCGCCTTTCCGGGCTCCCGCGGCTTCTCCGGCGCCAAGGATGGCGTCACCGGGTGTCTGAGTCTCATCTGCCACGCCGGATAGCGCCAGGATTTCTCGTCTCCCACAGGAAAAGTCGCTCGTTTACGGCCCGCCCGGACCATTTTTCGCATCTCAGCCCATGAGATGATGTCGGTACCATTCCTTCGGCGACGTCCTCGTGCTAGCTCCTCCGAGTCGCACCTTCAACACAAGAGGCCCCAAAACCGATGCTCATTCGCCTTGCATACGACATTCAATTCGACCTGTACGCCGACACGCCGATGATCGCGCTTCTTCACGTCCACCCCTCGCGCGTCCGCGACCTGCTGCAGCCGGACGAACTGCTGACCGAACCAAAGCTCGAAGTAACCAGCTATCTCGATACGTTCGGCAATCGCTGCGCGCGGTTCATGGCTCCCAGCGGGCATCTGCGACTGAGCAGTTCCACGGTGATTCAGCAGCCGGACACCCCGGACGAAGTGAACTGGTCCGCCAGTCAGTTCCCGGTGCAAGACCTGCCCAATGAAATGCTGCGGTTTCTACTCAGCAGCCGCTATTGCGAAGTGGACCTGTTTAGTAGCATCGCGTTTCAACTGTTTGGACAGACCGCGCCGGGATGGGCCCGCGTGCAGGCCATTTGCGACTGGGTCCACAACTGGATTGTCTTCGACTATCAACAGGCGCGGCCCACCAAGACGGCCATGGAGGTGTACACGGAGCGCGTAGGAGTGTGCCGTGACTTCCAGCACCTGGCCATCACGCTCTGCCGCGCGCTCAACATTCCCGCGCGCTATGCGACCGGCTACCTGGGCGATATAGGCGTGCCGGTGGTGTTGCCCATGGACTTCAGCGCATGGTTCGAGGTATGGCTCGATGGCCGCTGGTGGACCTTCGACGCCCGTAACAACATGGCGCGCCTGGGCCGCATTCTCATGGCAACTGGCCGCGACGCCGCCGATGTCGCCCTCACCACATCCTTCGGACGGGCGGACCTGCGCTACTTCTTCGTGGTCACCGAGGAGGAAATTCCCGCGCCCATCGATGAATCGGCCCTTGACCCTACGTTCGGTCTGCCCTACTTCGTGTCCCCGCCGGGCGCGAAGTAGCCCTCGCGCGTCACCACTTGCAGGTCGTCCTTGTTGGCTTTCAGGGCGATCTTGTGAAACCCGCCATCGTTGTCCACCACGTCGGGGGTGTAGGTGAGCAGGTACTGGCCGCGCAGCTCTTCGGCAATCTGCGCGTAGATTTCATCCAGATTGTCCTTCTTCTTGGCTTCGAAATAGCGTCCGCCGGTTCGCGTGGCAATCTTCTCCATGATCTTCTTGCCATCCACGCCGTTGGAGGCCGTCGTGTCAGGACCGCGCCGTCCGCCGCCTCCGCCGGGATAACCGCCGCCACCCCCTGGATAGCCTCCACCTCCGCCCGGATAGCCACCGCCGCCCCCATGCCGTCCTCCGCCGGGATTGCCGTTGCCGAACCCGTTCGACTCCTGCTCGCCTTTGAAGTAGATGGTGTAGATTGCCACATTGGCGTGGTCGGCGGCATCCACTGCGTCGTTGAGAGTCTCCTTGCTGCCGCGGTCCGCGCCGTCGGAGAAGACGATCAGCGCCTTGCGTCCGTCCTTGGGCTCCATCAACTCGTGCGAGGCGAGATAAATAGCGTCGTAGAGTTGCGTGCCGCCGCGCCGCCGGGACTGCGTGCTGCCGCGGTCGTCGCCGGTGGTCTCCGGCCCCGCGCTGGAGTTCGACTCCGCGCGTGTCGGGCCCATGTCGTCCAGCTCGTGGTGCAACTTCTCGCGCGAGTTGGTAAAGTCCTCCAGCAGCTCAACCTCGTGGTCGAAGTGGATGAGGAAGGCCTCGTCCTTCTGCGTGGAGTTTTTGGGATCGGCGGGCAGCATCTGGTCCACAAACTTCTCTGCCGCCTTGCGCTCGTTGTCCAGCGCGCTGGAAACGCTGCGGCTGGTATCCACTAGCAGGCCCAGCCGGAAGGGCAGGTTGCTTTCGCGCGTAAAGCTCTTGATCGTCTGTGGGCGGCCGTCCTCGGTGAGCGCGAAGTCGTTCACCTTGAGGCTGCTCACCAGTGCGCCGTGTTTGTCGCGGACAGTCACCGGCAGAACTACCTCGCGCGCCTGAATCTTGAGAGTGGCCGCGGGCTGCTGGGCGGCGGGTTGTTGGGCATGGCCGGCCGGGGACATGCAGGAAAAGGCCAGCACCGGGAGCACCAGGGAGAACAGAGATTGATTTCGCATAGCTTTCAGGGTTTGCACACTTCCATTCCATTAGACGGGGGACCCGACGGACCGTTGACCGGGCACGGAGGATTGGATGCGGCTGGCTAGCGCATGCCGGGGGAAAAGCGAGGACGGCGACCTGCGCACGGAAAGAAGCCTATGCCAGCCTCCTTGCAGGGCGCAAGCAGCAATCTCAAGGCGAGGAATCTCGGCAGGAGACCTGGGGCCAGGAATTGAACACGCCGCCACTGCGGCATCTGCTGCGATCGCAGGGCAAACCATCTCAGTGCGAATTCAACCGGTACACGGTTTCGTGCTCTGGCGACAAAGCCCCGATGGTTGCCCCACCCAATAGGCCGACGACTGCGCCCAGACCGGCTGGAATGCTTCGGCCGCCAATTTGAAAGCAGAAGGTTTGCGAAGGCGGGCATGGGTGAAACGTGGCGGCGCCGATTCCCGCTCCCACGCCTGCGCCGATGCCGCCGACAATCAGCGCGTTGCGCAGCCGATGCTTACTCCTCATCAGCTTCACGCTCGCCACGTCCTGCTTCTGAATGATCTGCGTGCCGGCTTTGGCTTGCAGCGAGATGGCCGCATCGGAGACATTCAGGAAATCTCCGTTGACTTTCGTCGAGTTCATTTGCACCACTTGAATCTTGTCCCCGGCTCGAAGCATGCTGAGATTCCCCCAGGACGCCGCCTTGCCCTGCGCCAGCGAGACGCATGAAATTCCAAGAATGCACATCGTGAGCAAAAGCGTTCGCATTCGCGCTCCAGTTTTCTTTGGGTCGTAGATGACGTTCTCCGTTCTCTTGGACCACGGGCCATGGGTCTGCTAGTGCGCCTCGCCGGAAAGTTGCGGCAAGACGGGAATCGCGACCCTCGGAGGCTGTGGCGCCACCGTGCGCTGAACCGATCGCATGCTGGCAGGCCTGACCTGCATCTCTTTTGGAGTTGGCGGTAAATGCACGTCCTGGAGCCGGACGTTCTCGAAACCGCGCCGATGAGCCACGATCCGGTAATCGAAGGCGATGCTCGCACTCCCGCCTCCCAACTCGCGCACCTCGAAACCGCCAGACATTGTGCGCGCCACGTAGAGGCCCCGACAATCGCCCCTCGGAGTGAGAAAGACGTGGTAATCGGCTGCGGTGTCAACGGTCTGGAGAAATCCTGGATCGAGCGCGACCGCCGCCGTTCCCGCTTGCAACTGGGCCGTTCCGAAATCTTCAAACCAGTTCTCCGGGCTTTCGACCGCGTAGAGCGCCACCTCCCGCCCGTCCTGCAGTTTGACCCTTGCCGACTTGCTTCCAGCCACTGTCAGATTGCCGCTGATATCCAGGTTCCCGCTGGCATCGACGCTGAAGACTTGCGTCCCGGCGCTGCCCGATAGGCCTTGCAGGATCAAGCCCGACCCGCTGTGGGCAACAAATTGGCCAGCTACAGCGTTCGGGCTCTCGACATACCCGACCACTCCGGCTGTCCCGCCCGAAGCTGCGCTGGCATATCCAAACACTCCCTGCCCACTTGAGCTTGCGGCTTGACCAAACACCCCGAACGCATTCCCAGTGGTAGCGATTGCGCTACCAGTTACCCCAGCGCCAAACCCGGTAGTCGCGGTGGTGCCAACTACGCCGTAAGCATTGCCCGTGGTGGCGATGGCGTTACCGCTCACCCCGTTTCCGCCGGTGCTGGCGCTCTGGCCGTACACGCCGTTGGTGTTGCCGGAATCTGCGTCGGCATATCCGGCCACTCCGCTCCCGGTGGTGCTGGCGCTGTCTCCCCACACGCCGAGTGTGGCGCCCATGCCACCCACTCCAACCCCATTTGGGGCGCTTCCATAGACGCCGCTGCCGTTGGTGCTGACACTCTGCCCATACACGCCACTGGTGTAGCCGGAGACCGCGGTGGCGTTGCCGCTCAAGCCGCTTCCGCTGCTACTGGCGCTCTGGCCATACACGCCATTGGCGTAGCCGGAGGCGGCTGTGGCGCTGCCGCTCAAGCCGTTTCCGGTGGTGCTGGCGCTCTGGCCATATACGCCATTGTTATAGCCGGAAGCCGCAACGGCGTAGCCGGCCACTCCGTTTCCATAGATCCCGGAAGATGTGCCGCGAACAGCGATGCCGGTACTCACGGCATCGAGCCTCGCGCCAGGAGAGTTGGTGCCCGCTCCCACATTGTTCGCTGCTTGAAACAGGATCGAGTTCCCCAGCGTTTGCTTGCCGGTCCATAGGGGAATGGAGTTGGGCGTGCCAATGCCCACTACCGGCGGAATGCCCCCGCCGCTTGGAGTGGCGCTGGAGGGTCCGGCCTGCACACCGGGACGCGGCTCAAGTGCGCTCTGCGAAGCAGCTTCAAGGTAGCCTGTTGCCGCCAGTGGGGAGGATGAAATTGCCCGATCTTGCGAAAGCACGTAAGCCGAGGCCGGTTTCCCTCCCAGGGTATCAGCATCGGAGGCCTTCAAGGCGTAGGGTACTGCCACCAACAGCACCCTCGGCTGCTCGGTTGCTCCGGAAAGCTCCGGCTGCACCCCCAGCCAGAGCGCGTTGCCGGAGGCAAACAGATCGAGAGGCAATCCCTCCGTCGAGCCGGCGCCCAGCAGCACGGTGTAATGGCCTTGCGCGTCCAGTTGCGCGCTTTGGGTCTCGGTCCAAAGGGCCATCCCCTCCTGCTCCTGATAGAGGGTGAAGGTCAGCGATACGGCGCCCGTCGCCGGCTTGCCATCCAGAGCGGTGATCATGCCGCTGATCTTCATCAGGCGTGGGACATTGCCAATGGCAGTTTGCGGTTCGGCAGCCGCCGCGGTTGCACCGGATGTGTCGGCAGAAATCGCGGTCGAGGCGTCCTGAGCTCTCACCAATTGCTGAAAAGTGAAAGCAAATAACAGCACCGCGGTGCACCTAAGCGCCGTCCAGCTATGCGTGTTGGCCATGTTTCCCTCCTTATCCTTCTTAGAACGAATTACCCGGATCAATTCCGTTTGCATTCATTGCAGACCTCGAGCAAAGAGACCAAAAACAGCGACAGGGGATGGAAAGCGACAAAATCGAATTCAGCTTCGATGTTGGCGCCGTCACCGGATCGGCGCGGGTTTCATTGGCCGCGCCGGAACCATAGGTTTGCGTTTTCAGCAACCGCTGAAGGAAAATTCGCGCCAGGATTTACAGCAACAGGGCGAATTGGGAGTGCGCACAACTCTACCACCCAAAACGCTCGTCTGGCGCGCCGCCGAGCGAATCACAGGTCAACCGCACTCAGCTTCGCTCAAGCATGCGCGGCAAGCAATTGTCTGGATGTAACTTCGGGGTGATTTTTGAGTGATTTCGTAAGTACTCTAAAATGAGAAGAATAGGTTATCTGAAGCTGGATGCGGAAGACAGCGTGGCCTTTCGCCAATCGATCGCCGACGCCTCGGAGGGCGACCTTTCCGGCGGGCTCTATCCCCACCTATTCACGAGAGGGCGCGCAGGCTCATGCGCAGTGCGTCGGGAACTCCATCCGGAACCAGCCGCTCGACCTCATGGTGGGTTCGCTCCCACACCGGAAGCGCGCGCGCCAGCAGGCTTCGCCCCTTCGCCGTAAGCATCAGCGTGCGGCTGCGCCGGTCCGCCGGATCTTGTGCTATTTTCACCAGCCCGCGCCGTTCCAGCGGCTTCAGGGCCGCAGTCAGCGTGGTTCTGTCCATCGCCAGCAGAGAGGCAACCGGCCCCATGGGCGGCGGTTCCGGACGATTCAGCGACATCAAGAGCGAGAATTGCCCGTTGGTCAGCCCGAATGGACGCAGCACTTCGTCGAAGCGCCGCGCCAGTGCGCGAGCGGCGCGCTGCACGTGTAGACAGAGACAGCAGTCCCGCACCAGAATGGTGGTCTCGTACGGAAGCGTTTTTTCACTTGACACGGTCCAAGGCTAGTTGATATCAACATGTTCGTCAACCTGTTTTTCTCCGCACAATCCCTTCCCCCAGCTTCGACAGGAGCGGAGAAACTTGCCCAAATGCCCGTCCGAATGGAGGTCCGAAATGTCCTTCCTGCGTGATTTGAAAATCGCCATGCGGTCGTTGTCCCGAGTTCCCGCGCTGTGGGTCACCGTAGCCCTCACGCTCGCTCTCGGCATTGGCGCCAACGCCGCAATCTTCAGCGTGGTGCGCGCCGTGCTTCTGCGGCCGCTGGCCAATCGCGACGAAGACCGTCTGCTCTACGTGCGCCAGAGCGCGCCAGGCATTGGCCAGGCGAACACCACTTTCTCCGTTCCGGAAATCAAGGACATGGGCACCAGCCTGAAAACCATCCAGGAGCTGGGCACATTCTCAGAGATCGATTTCACCATTGTCGGCCTGGGTACCCCGCGCGAGATTCCCGCCGGCGTGGTTGACGGCAATTATTTCGAAGTCATGGGTCTGCGTCCCGTGCTTGGACGCCTGCTCACTCCCTCCGACGACGGGCCCAACGCAGCGGGCGCGGTTGTGTTGACGTACAAATTCTGGCGCGAGTCGCAGCATTCCGACCCACATGTGCTGGGCAAGACGGTGCGCCTTGAGAGCGCCATGGGAGCGCGTTCCGCGGTGATCGTCGGCGTTCTCGAGCCTTCAGTTCCCTACCCCGTGTCAACGGAGATCATCGCCAACGTGGTCACCAGCCCGCATCATCTCAGCGCCACCATGGTCACCGGCCGCGAACATCGCATGACGGAAGTCTTCGCGCGTCTCGCGCCAGGCGCTACGCTGGACGCGGCGCGCGCCGAGTTGCAAACCGTCTACTCGGCAATGATCTCCGCGCATCCCGAGACCTACAAGCCGGAAGATCATTACAAAATCGAAGTGACGCGGATGCACGATCAGATCAATTCGCGTGCAAACACAATCTTGTGGGTGCTGTTCGCGGCCTCTGGCCTGCTGTTCGTGATCGCGAGTTCGAATGTTGCCAACCTGGTGCTGGCGCGGACAGTTCGCCGTGAGCCGGAGCTCGCCGTACGCTCCGCTCTGGGAGCGAGCAAGGCAGTGCTGCGCCGGTCGCTGCTGGCGGAAAGCCTGGTGCTGTGCGGCAGCGGGGCCATCGCGGCCGTGTTGATCGCCGTTCCCATGGTGGCCGTGCTGGCGCGTTATGCGGCCCGCTTCTCGGTGCGCGCCAACGGCATGTCTCTCGATTTCAGCCTGGTGTGGTTCGGCATTGGGCTGGCGCTGGCGGCGGCCGTTTTCCTGGCCTTCATTCCGCGCCTGCCTTCGCTGGAATCGTTGCATACCAGCGGCGTGGCGAGCGGAGGAACACGCGTCACTGGAGGCAGCAGCAGGCGGCTGCGCGTTTTCGCCGTCATGCAGATCACCGCATCGTTCCTGCTGCTTGCCGGCTCTGCCGTGCTGCTGCGAACGCTCTATGAACTGGAGAAGACACGGCCGCCTTTCGACACCACACACGTACTCGCCGTGAATCTGCCCGTTTTGTCGTACGGAAAAACGCCCGAGCAGATCCAGGACTTTTATCGCGAAGTCCAGCGACGCGTTGGCGCACTGCCCGGTGTCGAGACCGTGTCGACCGGCTTCAGCGTCCCATGGCGCGACGAACAGGGGCTGAACCTTACTTTCTCGTTCGCCGTGCAAGGCGCAAAGCGCGAGAACGGCATGGCTGACCTGCGTGCCCGGTTCCGTTCGGTGTCGCCTGGCTTCTTCAGCACGCTGAGCTTGCCGCTTCTCGAAGGCCGCGATTTCCGCGACGGCGACAAAGATGGCTCGGAACGCGTGGTGATCGTCAGCGAAAGCGTCGCCAAATCGCTGTTCCCCGGCCAGGATCCGCTGAACCGCGATCTGAATTGGACCGACCCGGTGATGAAGTTCATCGGCATCAGCTACGAGCCGCGGCGCATCGTCGGCGTGGTGCCCGACGTGGACGATGAGAACATCATCCCCACGCCGGGAATGACTGTTTACCAGCCGGTCGACCAGGAAGGATGGCAGGGCCGCCTCTTCGTGCGCGCCAAGCAGGACCCATATTCGCTCGTTCCCGCGATCGCGCAGACCATTCATCAAATGTCCGCGGACCAGCCTGTGGAGCGAGCCAGCACGCTGGAAGACATTCGCGCGGAAGTGTTGACACCGGACCGTCTGAATGCAGTTGTGTTCGGCGGATTCGCAGCAGTTGCGCTGTTGATCTCCGTAGTCGGCGTCGCCGGTGTGCTCGCGTTCTCCGTCAGCGGGCGCACCCGCGAGTTCGGAATTCGCCTGGCCATGGGCGCGCAGCCGCGGGCCATTCTCACCGGCGTTCTTCTGGAGGGGCTCATCATCGCGAGCATCGGCGTGGCTTCGGGAGTGGTGGTCGGCTTTGCCTTCGCGCGCGCCATCGGCAAGTACGTCGCAGAGGTGCATGAGCCGGGCGCGCTGTCGATCGTCGCCTCTGCCATCGTCATTCTGGCTGCGGCGGTCATCGCGTCGGCTGCGCCCGCGGCGCGTGCCGCGCGGGTCAACGTAGTTGAGGCCCTGCGCTCGGAGTAATTCCAGCCCAGGGCCGGGCGGCGGCGCTCTCATTCAGTCGCGTCCACGGCTGCGGTCAACGATCGTTTTGTTGCAGGCAATGACATGTTTGTTCGCTTGCTTCGCTTTGAACCACGCTATCCCCCTTTTCCTTTTCATGGCTGATCGCTCCTCCGAAATCTTTCGCCGGGATTCCCACTCTGCCGGATTGGTCAGGAGAGAATACGTTCCTGGGGCCGGGCACGCCATCCGTTCGATTTCGTTCCGTGCGCAACAACCGGAATGTGCACGTCAATCGCAAGCGTGTATAGTGTTTCTGCGGTGCGGATCGTTTCGTGCACCGCCCTCCGTTTTCCTGTGAATTCCTGGGCTCCCCACTTCGCCTCGAAAGGAATCTTCCCCATGTCAAAGGAACTGAACGAAGCCTTCGTCAAAAACCCCACCAAGTTTGCTTCCGAAATGCCCGTCGTTCCTCCGGGAGGCCAGGCCGGAAACGGGGAAACGAAAACCTATTCCGACATGCCGGACAATTTCATGGGAGTGCCCGGATCGGTGCGCATCGTCGCTGCCGATCTGGAAAAGAAAGGCAGCTATGCGGAGCTGAAACTGAGCTATGCCGCTGTCGAAGAAAAAATTACCGCCGGCTGGATGGCCATTTACTGGCTCCCCTGGATTGCCAATCATTCCATCCGCACAACCTTGCGGCCTCGCTCGGAGACTCACCCCGATCAACAACCCAAAACCGGGAATCGCGCCGTGGTGAAACTCACCCAGACAAATGGCTACCAGGCGAATCCCAATGACCCCGAGATATTCTTCACCGCGGCCGTCGATGGTTGCATGGTCGTCGTTGACGGATCGCCCTCCCAGCCCACCGTCTATCACGCCAACCGGAAGGATCATCTCACGGAGACAGAACTCGGCGCAAAAGACGACGAGCGCGTAACCCAGATGATCAAGGATGTAGGCAAATTCAAAGCGGACCGGCTCAAAACGCCTCGCGGCCCCTATGTGACGCCCGTGCCGCCCATGGGGGTTACCGCGAATATGTATATGCCTTTCGAGAAGAAAAGCGAATGGCGCAATACCACAGCACTTATTCCCGAAAAGGAAAAAAAGACCTTCAGGAAAGACATGGGCGCGATCTTCGGATTCCGGCACGAATCCCTCTGGCAATTCTGGTACGAGCGGCTGCTCCGTTTCGATCACTGTGTGTGGGAGATTGAAGAGGTCGAAGACGACGACCAGCCGGGCGTTCGGAATAAGGTTGGAAGCTGGGACTATAAAGGGCACGGCTTTCATCTCTGCGAACTCAATCAGTTCTGGCCAGATGGCAAAGGCCTGGTAATTTCCTGACCTTCCCCTTTTCGCCGTCTCCACTCCAGCCGCGCAGGCCGCTGACGAGCCCTCCATCCCTCCGTCGCGCCCGCCGAATGGCGAGGAGAAGCCTGGCTCCGGATGCCTTTGCGCGACGCCTGCAAGCCGGAATGGAGTGCAATGCCGGTGTGCCATGGGGCTCACCACGGATTGCGTCCATTCGATCGCCCTTGGCTATCGGCGAACTGAACGGGTGATTGCTAATTCGCTGCATTCGGTAGATAGTGCTAGAAAGTACCTCCCAACGGGAGCGCTACCACGCACGGAAAGCCGGCGATGAACACATTTCTTCTCAAGCTGTACGTAAAGTTTCAGGATCTGGCAAACCGCGAGGAAGGCCAGGAAATGGTCGAATATGCTTTGATTGTTGCTCTGGTCTCTTTCGGGGCTGTTACCGGAATGATGGCTTTGGCTGGGGCGCTGAATAAGACCTTCGTACAGATCAGTTCCACGCTCGGCAACTACACCACTTAGCCGCTATCCGGGTCAAGTCTCTTGCTTCCTGTCCCGAGCCCGTCTCCATTCGCCTCTCTGGCGCTGGCGGGGAATTCAGAATCGGCAAATGGACCGAGAGGTTGATTGGGTGCTCTTCCGTTCCAGCAGAATTCCAGCCGGATTACGATTTAGGAGACAGGGCAGATTGTCTTCCCGCCGGGCTGGAAGCCATGCCGCCAACCGGAACCTATCTGCCCGCCGCTCAAGCCGGAGTGGTAAGAGGCATTGAGGCCGCTCCACGCCCTTGCGGTGCATGGAAGCCGAATCAGAGTTGTATAGCCTGCGCGACAGGCTGTGTCACTGATTTCGTGCGATGAAGTGCAAACTGCGCCAGAGGGATTCCCGGCAAAAATGGAAAAGCCCATTGAATTAACGGGCTTTAGCGGATATTAGCTGGTAGCGCTAACGGGAATCGAACCCGTGTTTTAAGATTGAGAATCTCACGTCCTAACCCCTAGACGATAGCGCCACACTTGTGGGGGGCGGCAAATGAAGGCCACTCATCTAATTTAACAAATGTCGGGTCCGCTCGCCAGGGCCACTCTGCGACGGCGCCCCTTTCCATCGCGATCAATTTGGCGGACTCGACGCGCTCGGAGTCTTTGCGCAAATAGTGTGCGCAACGGCCTTGCGGCCTGCCGACTCCCTCGTAAACCATTGCAATTGCGAAATGAAGACCGCAACCGGTGGAGAATCGGCAACTGAACGCTTGACTGTTATAATTCCTGAGATTTTCCAAAGGTGAAGTTCGCCGTGCTGGGCAACATGGGTGCGAATCCCATGTGCGAGCCTCATTTCCCATCCCTGCAATTGCACCAGAGACGTTAGGTCCATGAATTTCATGGACTGTCGCCAACCCACCAAACCGCTGCCTTTGCAGTGGCCGAACGTTGAAATGTCGAGGATCTAAGATGAAAGCTCGAAATCTTGCCGTCTTCGTTCTTACAGTCGCCAGTACACTTGCAGCCGTTCCGGCGAGCGCGAATTCGACTGTGCTTTACGACAACACCACCTCGTCGTCTTACCAAACTTACGCCTTCAACATTTCTCCGGGCTGGGTAGTATCGGATTCGTTTTCACTTTCGAATGATTCGCTGGTGAATGGGGCAACTTTTGCTCTTTGGATTCCGCCCGGAGATTCCCTGACCAGTGTCGATTGGTCGATTTCGCCAAACTCCGGGCAGGGCAACTTCCCCTCCGGAACCGCAACCAGTTTTATCACCACTCTGGCGCCCGCGCCCTCGTGGATATTCTCCATTTATGGAGTGGATATCGACCTGGAGACGATTACCTTCCCCAATGTAAATCTCGCCGCTGGAACCTACTGGTTTGAACTTGGCTATGCAACCACCGCGCTCGGAAATAATGTGTATTGGGATGCGAGCATTGGTCCATCGAGCGCAACGCAAAGCGTCTACTTCGATGGCGTGGACTACTTTGAGGAATCGTTGTGGGAGTCGCAAACCTTTCAGATCGATGGAAGCACGGCTGCAACCCCCGAGCCTGGCAGTTTTATGCTTTTGGGGACCGGTTTGATCGGCCTGGCGGGATTGGTGCGCCGGAAACGAAAGGCGTAGAAGCAACTGCGGGCATCTGAGCAATCCTGGTCAGATGCCCAGCTTGCGAACCTCGTCGTTGTAATACTTGCGGTAGAGAATCTCCCACTCCTGCGAGCCTTCCTGGATAATCTTGCGCTGGTTGGCGATCTTCATCCGGGCGGCCTGGTCGATGCGGGCCTCCTCGGTGAGCAAGGTTTGAAGAGCTTTGCGTGCCTCCTGGCGGATGGTGTTGCGATCCTCGAGAAAGCCGACCTGGTCGATGTCGGCCAGGGTGTCGGCCACGGTATGGGCCAGCTTGTTGAGCTTGTCGGGGTTGATCCTCATAGCACCGCCTTGTACTTGCGGGCCAGCTCGGTCTTGACCTTCTTGAACATTTCGGCGTACTGGGCGCCGGATTTGCGCATTTCTTCGGAGTAGGCGTCCAGAATCACGCGCACTTCGTCGTTGATGCGGTCTTCGAGGGAGAGCTCTTCGATCAGCCCCTCGGCGACGCGCGCTTCCACCGCCTTCAACTCACTGGCGGTGATCATCTTGGCATCGATAAGGTGCTTGACCGTGCGGCGGGCCAGATACCCAATGTAGTCGCGAGAAAAGATCATGGGCTAAGGCACAGGATAACGCATGAACCCTCCCGGTGTACACCGGAAGGGTTCACGCGCTGAGGAGTTAGCTTGAGAATGCCTTACAGGCTGACGTTCAAAT
>Ga0302325_10012330_pt1 | contig 18339 bp, 18 predicted proteins | sample Palsa_T0_2_FD_201948 | JGI IMG/M metagenome (GOLD analysis project Ga0302325, IMG submission 201948) | Peat permafrost microbial communities from Stordalen Mire near Abisko, Sweden - Palsa_T0_2 | ecosystem: Environmental > Terrestrial > Soil > Palsa > Peat permafrost | place: Sweden: Abisko...
GCAGACGCGGGCGCGGACGCAAGCGCGGGCGCGGACGCAAGCGCGGGCGCGGACGCAAGCGCGGGCGCGGGCGCGGGCGCGGGCGCAAGCGCGGGCGCGGGCGCGGGCGCGGACGCGGGCGCTACGGGGCGCTTCGCTCGCTCGACGAAGGCCACTACCCGGATACGGTCACCGAAGCGGCTTTGATCGCGCCGCGGCCTTTGCGCGTCTGCGGTTTCCTCCCCTCCATCGGCCGCTCGCGCCATCTGAGGACGGCGCGCTCACGCCCGCGCCCGCGCCCGCGTGTGCGCCCGCGCCCGCGCCCGCCCGCGTCTCCCGATCGGGGGTTGTCGTTGGGTTCCCTTAGGGCGCCGCGCTCCAGCGGGCGATGTAGCCCTCGAAGTCGAACTTGCGCCGGGCGCTCGCGCTCGTCATCGATCGGACGGCGCCGAAGACGGGGCGTGCGGGCCACGGCCTGTCGTGGAGGCCGAAGCACCACGAGACGTTCGCGTAGCCGTTCGGATCGCGCCCATCGAGCGCCCACTTGTCGTTCAAGTGGACCATGGCGGCGTGTGCTTGTTCCGGCGTGCGCATCCAGAGCAGCGGCAGCTTGCCCCAGAGCATGCGCGCGTAGGGCTGGACGACGCCGCGCGCGCGAAGCTCGCGCATGGCGGCGTTCCACAACACGTCGGGCGACCGAGCCCCTTCGAGATCTCCGAGGGCAAGGTCGGCGTACCGCGCGTCGGCGCCGCGCGACAGGAGCGTCGCCCGGGCCCACGCGGGGAGGGCGCACCAATCGGCGTGGTCGGGGCGGGTCCGGGCGAAATTGAACGAGAGCGCTCGCCGCACGACGAGCTGCTCGATGAATGCGTCGAGGGCCTCGCCGCGTCCGAAGGCGCGCGCCGTGAGCGCCATGCGCCGAGCGCTGATCATCCCGAAGTGCAGAAAGGGCGACAGGCCGCTCGCGCAGTCTCGGGCCGGGTCGTTGCGGTCGACATCGAACGAGCGGAGAGGGCCGCGAACGAATGCGTCGAGCCTGCGCTCCGCCTCGAGAGCCCCCCCGGACGTCTCCGCGACCGGCGGGACGGTGTGGTCGATGGCGCAGCTCGCCACCAGGGTCCGCACGTCCGATCGCGCGAAGTCGACAGGTTCGAACGGCAGGAGCAGGTCGCGAGGCGGGGCCACACGGGGCTCTTCGTCGTCGATGGGGCGAAGCCAGTCGTCGAGGGCCGCCAGCACCTTGGGGCGGAGAGTTCTGGCCATCGACTCCGGCTTCGCGAAAAGCGCCATGGGCACGATCGCGCAATCATCGACCGCGACGAAAGCGCACGGTGCCTTCGCGGCGACGGCGGCGTTGTGGGCCGGGACGACGAAGCTCGGAAAGTCGTCGGAGACGACGAGGCTCGCGCGGGCGGCGAGCCGCGCCAGCACGCCTTTGGCCTCGAGGGGCGTTCGCGGCAAAAAAAAGGCGTGAGCGATGCCGCGCCGGCGAAGGCCGTGGGCCATGTCGCGCGCCCCTTCGAGGACGAACTGGTGGATGCGATCGCTCGCGCACGGATAGTCAGGGCGAAGGGCGTCGTACACGACGCAAGGCACCCGGAGCTCGTTGGCTCGAGCGAGCGCGTAGGCGAGGGCGGCGTTGTCGTGCGCGCGCCGGAACACCTGCGTCCAGTAGAGGACGAACTCTCCGTGGGGGGCCACGGGGCGATCGTTCAACCGGCGCAGCCGTGGGTCGCCCGGGTGAAATCGCAGCGGCTGCATCGCGTATCCCAGTCGGCCGCCCCGGCTTGCCGGATGCGTCGATCAGGATACGCCCTGCTTTGTGGAGCGATTGGAACCGCGGGGGATCGGCCTGGCCGCCGCCCTTTGCCTCGCGTGCGGCCGGGGTTCCACCGCGGGCGCCGCGTTGGACGGGGCCGCGCATCCTTCCGGCACGACCTGCGGGGAGCTCGCCTGCATGCAATATGACTCGCCGCGCGCCGCCTTCGCCGCGGTGGTCGCGGGCGAGCCGCTCGTCCTCGCGGTCGGCGAGGCGCATGCGCCCCGCGATGCGACGGTGCCGTCGGCGGCCAAGCGCTTCGCCGACGACCTGCTCCCGATGATCGCCCCCCGTGCGTCGGACTTGCTCGTCGAGTTGATGATGCCTCCGCAGGCGTGCGTCGAGGCCACCGCCGAGGTCCGCGAGAAGCAAGCCGCCGTCACGGCGCGGCAGGCGGCGACGGACCAGAACGAATACGTCGTCATGGGGGAGAAGGCGCGCTCTCTGGGCCTCGTGCCGGACATGCTCCGCCCGTCTTGCGCCGATATGGACCGAGTGCGGGGGGCCGGAGACGACGCGGTCGGCGCCTCGCTCGAGCTCATCGCGCGCCTGACCCGCGACCAGGCGACGCGGCTCGTCGATCGCGACGCGCGCTCGGACGCGGACGTCGGCAAGATTGTCATCGTCTATGGCGGATTTCTCCACAATGACCTGGCCGCCTCAGGGGAAGCCGCCAAGTGGAGCTACGCCCTTCCGGTCGATCGCTACGTGCGCGGTCGCCTCGTTGCGCTGGACCTCGTCGTTCCCGAGTTCATCGGCGACGACGCGACGTGGGAGTCGCTCGCGTGGCGCCCCTACTACGACAAGGCGCGCTTTGGCCGGAAGACGACGCTCTTCCGCACCGGCGAGCGCAGCTTCGTGCTGGTGTTCCCGCTCTTCACGCCCGCCGTTGCCCCGCCCGACGCCGCCAGCCCAAGGTGACCGCTTCCCGTCAAGCGTGCCCTCGCTGCGACACCAGCTCGCCCAGCACCTCGGCAACGGGCAACGCCGCGAGGCGCGGGAGCTCCTGCTCGCCGGCAAGCGAGCGCGCGATCATGCGGTCGACATAGAGCGTGCCGTTGAGGTGATCCATCTCATGCTGCATGATGCGCGCGGGCCATCCCCGCACCTCGAACCCGACGGGGCTCCCATGGATGTCCACCCCGGTGACGGCCACGGCGGCCGCGCGCGGGACCAGCGCGCCGTAACCCCGTACGCTCAGGCACCCTTCGTAGAACGTGGCCTCGTCGCCCGTCGTGGGCACGACGCGCGGATTGACCACGACCGTCAGAGGCAGCGAAACTCGCTGTCGTAGCGCGCGTGCCTCCGCGGATTGCTGGGCCATCCGCGGCGCGTCGTCCTCGGCGACGAAGACGCGAAACGGCACGCCGATCTGCGGCGCAGCGAGTCCGACGCCGGGGGCCGCGCGCATGGCCTCGACCATGATCTCGACGAGGCGAGCCAGAGCCGGCGTTCCTAGAAGGTGGTGCCCCACCTCCAGCGCGCCTCGTCGCAACACCCCCGCGCCGGCCTGCACGATGGGCGGGGAAGGTGGGGCGCTCGCGAGCCAAGCATCGAGGTCGAACGACATGCCGTTGCAGCTTACCCGTCATCCGCGGTGACGGATGTTGCGAGTTCGTTTCGTCGCTTGACGCCATCGGCATATGTCCTTCGCCGAAACCGGCCCCAAACGAAACAAACCTGACACTTCACACTGTGTACGGTCGGCGGGTGAGATTGTCGAAACCGACCCAGGAGACGACGCTCGAAACACCCTCTGCGAGGGCGCAGAGCGGGCGCAATCCGGCGGTGTTCTTGGCATTGCTGGGTGGCAAGCTGGGAGGGGCGCTCATCTTGTTAGCCGTCATCGGAGGGCTGGCCCAGTACTTCGGCCATCCTGCGTTTGCGGGCGAAGAGGCGCCCGCGCACTCCGAGTGCGTCAATCCACTCAACACCGTGTGGACGCTGAGCGCGGCGTTCCTCGTCTTCTTCATGCAGGCCGGCTTTCTGTTCCTAGAAGCGGGGTTCTCGCGCACGCGCGAGACGGTCAACGTCCTGCTCGAGGGCATCGTCGACACCTGCCTCTGCGGGGCGCTCTTCTGGGCGTTCGGTTTCGCATTCATGTTTGGGTCGGGCAATGGTTTCATCGGGTATCACTACTTTTTCCTCGAAGGGACGCCGGACACGTACGGGTCGACGGGCGTCCCGATGCTCGCGTTCTGGCTCTTTCAGTTCGCCTTCGCCGACACCTGCAGCACCATCACCTCCGGGGCGATGGTCGGGCGGACGGCGTTTGCGGGCGACCTCTGGTACAGCATCGCCGTAAGTGGATTCATCTATCCGGTCTTCGGGCACTGGGCCTGGGGTCCGGACGGGTGGCTCACCACCATCAAACCCGTCGCCTTCCACGATTTTGCCGGGTCGACCGTCGTGCACACGATCGGCGGGTTCGTCGCCCTCGCCGGTGCGATGGCCCTCGGTCCCCGCCTCGGCCGCAAGTTCGCGCGGGACGGCGGCGGCATCATGGCCGGCCACAACATGACACTGGCCGCGGTGGGGGGCGTCATCCTCTGGTTCGGCTGGTACGGGTTCAACCCGGGGAGCACGCTCTCCGCCATGGATCTGCAGGGGATCGGCCGCGTGGCGACGAACACCACGCTCGCGGCCTGCGGCGGTGGCCTCGCGGCCCTGTTCTTCGTCTACGCCCGCGGGCGCTACTGGGACTGCGGGATCACCGTGAACGGGTTCCTCGCGGGTCTCGTCGCGATCACGTGCCCTTGCTACTGGGTCTCGACGCTCGGCGCCTTCGCTCTCGGAGCGATCGCCGGCGTCATCTGCGTGCTCTCGGTCGACTTCTTCGAGCACCTGCGCATCGACGATCCGGTTGGCGCCGTATCCGTCCATGGCGTGTGCGGGATCTGGGGCACGCTGAGCCTCGGGCTCTTCGCGACAGGGCAGTTCGGCTCCCCAACCCCCTTCGGCGCGGACACGTCGTCCGACTCGATCGTCACGGGGCTCTTCTACGGCGGCGGCGTGCGTCAGCTCGTGGCTCAGGCCACCGGCAGCGCGGCCATCCTCATCGCCACGTTCGCCACGTCGCTCGCGGTCATGTACACGCTGAAGGGCTTCGGCGTTCTCCGCCTGTCCGCCGAGCGCGAGCTGGCCGGCATCGATGTCACCGAGCACGGTGGCCCCGCGTATCCGGAGCTCGTGCCGCGAAACGCGGCCGACCCGAGGCGCGATCTCATGGTGAGTGCAGCCGAGCTGCGAGAGTTGCGTTCAGTCGCGCGTTGACGCGTAGGTCGGAGCCGGGAGTGAGGGATCGCCATGAACCAGAAACCGCCAGCGCAGCGCGAAGGTCCTCCGAAGCCCGTCACGCCGTCGGGTTTCCAGGCCAAGATCCGCGGGGTCAGCCTCGCGGATCTGATCCAGATGGAGTGCCTCGCCGGATCGAAGCTCGTCGTACGCGTGACGTCCGGGGCGAAGGTGGGCTACCTGTACTTTCGCGGCGGATCCGTCGTGCACGCGGTCACGGCCACGGGGCTCGGCGAGGCCGCGGCCATGGAGATGCTGGCCTGGAGCGGCGGGACGTTCGAGCCGGCCGACCGCGAGTGGTCGAAGGACACGATCTCCACGGGCTGGCAGAACATGCTGCTGCGCGCCGCGCAGATCCGCGACGAGAAGGAGGCGGGCAGCGTCGTGGCGCTGCACGCGGACGGCGTTGATCGGCGCCCGCGGTCCCGCAGCGACGCCGCCATCGTCGGCGAGAGCATCGAGCTCGAGGTGACCCCCATCCAGGTCGCCGGACACACCCTGCGCGTCGAAGACGTGCAGGTGTACCTTCGCATGAGCCCCGACGGCACGATGGTCGCCAACCATGGCAGCAGCCAGACGTTCGCCGACAGCGCGGCTTACGCGGTTCTCCTCTGCCAACTCGTCGGTGACCAGCTCGGGGTCGAAGGCTTTATCGCCATGGAATGCGCGTTCAAGGCCAACGCCTGCTTCGTGGTGCTCGAGCCGAGCGGCGAGGTCGTCGTCCTCGAGCCGCGGACGCCGGCGGATGCGGCGTCGCTCCGCGAAATGTTGAAGCTCTAGGAGGTGGTCGCCGTGGCAACGATCGTCGGTCACTTGCGGATGCTGAGGGACGTGCAGGGCGTCTACGGGAGCTTCGTGGTCGCGTCCTCGGGGGCGCTCGTCGACCGCGATCTCCCTGGGGCGTTCGACGAGTCGCTGTTCGCCGACGTCGGTCCGCGCGTCGCGCGTTTGTTCGAGACGTTCGTCAGCGGCGGTAAAGAGATGGACTCGTGCATGCTGCGCTTCGCCGAGCACAAGGTGTACGTGCGCAAGATGACGTGGGGCCTCATCGGCGTCATGTCGTCGGCGGCCATCAACCTGCCCGCTCTCCGCATGGTGCTGAACCTCGTCATCCGACGCATCGATCCGGAGATGGGCTCGGTGGTGTCGACGTTTCCGAGGCCCTCCACGCTGTCGTCCACGCCCCCGGTGCCGCCCGTGTCCCGCCAGCCGCCCGCCTTGCCGGCGCTCGCCGAGATCGCGGAGGCCGCGCCCGCGAGTCAGCCTCCGCGAGCCTCCGTCCCACCGCCGATCCCCATCGAAGAAGAGGCACCGCGGTCCGTCCGCATGTATCGCGGACGCCCCGTCGTCGACGACTGAGTCTGCACGCGAGTCACGCCGCTCGCGTCCGGCCGACGGACTCGAGCGAGTCGATCAGCGTGAGGGCCTGGGCCACGACTTGGTCCATGTTGTAGTAGCGGTATGTCGCCAGGCGGCCCACGAAGTGCACGTGCGGGGTCACGTCGGCCAGGGCCTTGTAACGCGCGTAGACTTCGGCGTTCTCGCGTCGCGGCACCGGATAGTAAGGATCCCCCGAGTTTCGCGGGTGTTCGTAGACGACCGTCGTGCTCGGGTGGGTTTGCCCCGTCAGATACTTGAACTCCGTGATCCGGGTGTACTCGTGGTCGTTCGGGTAGTTGATGACGGCGCCCGACTGGAAGCGCTCGCGCTCGTGCGTCTCGAACCGGAACTCGAGCGATCGGTAAGGCAGATCGCCGTAGCAGCCGTCGAAGAACGCGTCGATCGGCCCCGAGTAGATCATGTCGCGGAAGCTGACCTCGGGGACGAGATCCCGATAATCGGTCTTTAGCACGATGGAGATGTTCTTGTGATCGAGCATTCGCTCGAAGAGGCGCGTAAACCCGTGAAGGGGCATCGCCTGGAACGTATCGGTGAAGTACCGGTCGTCGTGGTTGGTGCGCGCCGGGACGCGCGCGGCGACGGAGGCGTCGAGCTCCGCCGGGTCGACGCCCCATTGCTTTCGGGTGTAGTTCCGGAAGAACTTCTCGTAGAGGTCCCGGCCGATTCGGCCGACGACAGCGTCTTCGCTCGTGCGCGCCGCGCCGCTCCGCTCCGCGCGCCGCGCGAAGAAGTCCTCGAGCCCCGCGGCGTCGAGGTGCAGGCCGTAGAGACGGTTCACCGTGTCGATGTTGATCGGAAACGGCAGGAGCTGGCCGTCGACGTGCGCGAGGACACGGTGCTCGTACCGGCGCCACTCGGTGAACTGCGAGAGGTACTCGAAGATCCGCGCAGACTGGGTGTGGAAGATGTGCGGCCCGTACTTGTGGACGAGCACCCCGGCCGCGTCGTGGCAGTCGTACGCGTTTCCTGCGATGTGCGGCCTCTTGTCGCAGATGATTACCTTCTTGCCCAGCGTCGCGAGCCGCTCGGCGCAGACGGCCCCCGCGAAGCCGCAGCCCACGATCAGATAGTCGTACATGACGCGTCTCCGGCAGCCGCTCCCGAACGGGCGACGACTGCGGCCGCAATGAGCGCGTTCATCGCATTCCACGTGCTGTCCCAGGACGTGCGGGCGAGGACCGCGTCGACGGCGACGCGCCGCGCGCGGCGAACCTCGGCGCTCTCCGCCAATGTCTCCTCGACGGCCGCGACGAACCCGTCGCGGTCGGCGATCCGCACGATCCCGGCGTCCCCGTAGGGGTGGACGATGTCGCGGATCGGCGTGGACACGACGGGCCGATCCGCGGCCAGGTACTCGAGAGTCTTCGTCGGGCTGATGAAGCGCGTGGCGTCGTTGAGCGCGAACGGCGCGATGGCCACGTCCCAGCCGGCGAGGTAATCCGGGAGCTTTGCGTAGGACTTCGGCCCGAGGTAGTGGATGTTCGGCCGCCGGGGCAGGGCGGCCGCATCGATCTTGACGATCGGGCCGATGAGCACGATTTGCCAGGCCGGGTGCGCGTCCGCGAGGAGCGCGAGAAGATCGCGATCCATGCGCTCGTCGATGACCCCGAAGAAGCCGAGCCGAGGGCGACCTATCGAGCGCTGATCCTCGGGCTCCTTGACGTCGGGACGATTGGCGCGCGCGAAGTGCGCCGCGTCGACGCTGCTCGGGAACGCGTGCACGTGCGGGTGGCGCTGGCGCTTTGCTTCGTACAGGCTCAAGCCGCCGGTGAAAACGAGCTGGGCGCGTGCCAGCAGGGCTTGCTCGCGGGCCACGAGCTCGGGCGGCGCATGATCGAACGCGGAGAGTTCGTCCATGCAGTCGAACACCGTCGCCGAGCACGGGAAGCGATCCGCGAAGGCCAGGGCCATCGGCGTGTAAAACCAGAGAAGCGGGCGGCGGATCGAGAACCTCACGGCCATCTCGTGGAGCAACGCGCCCTCTGCGTCGGCGATCTCCGCCGGAGACAGGCCTTGCGGCAGCACCGGGACCGCCGTCAAGACGTTGGGCGCGACCTCCTCCGTCCGCAGCGCCGGCGCCGTTGCCTCGAAGATGGGCTCCTCGAAGAAGAAGACGCGGCGATCTCGAGCGCACCGCGCCATGAGATGGTTCGGGCGCTGATACACGAAGCCCCACCGGAGATGCGAGAAGCAGACGACATCGTCGTTACGACGCGGCGGAGGAAGACCCATGCATAGGTCTTTTGCAGGCGACGTGCCGCGGCGCGGCATCGCTCCGAGCTCGCTTGGGGTGCTAGCTCTTGGTCGCGACGCGCGGCGCCCGGTCCCGCCGCTTTCTGGGCGAGGCCTTCTCGATCGAGGCCTTCTCGGTCGATGGCCTTTCGATCGACGGGCGCGCGTCGGGGAATGTCACTCGCGCGAAGTGGAGCTGCCTGGCCCCGCCCGCGTCGTACCGCGTGATGGGTGCGCTCCACGCGTGATAGGCCATGAAGGTGGCGCCCGACGGACCGGTGAAGAACTCCTGACCGCCCGGACCCAAGGCCGACCCGTCGCTGCCGAGAAGGGGCCCGTGCTTCGTGGCTTTCCGGCAGGGGCCCAGCGGACCGACGCAGGTCGCGTAGCCGATGGCGTATCGCGACGACTCGTACCAGTTCGCGGAGTAAAAGAGATAGTACGCGCCGGCGTGCGCGATCATCGAGGGGCCCTCGACGAGGGGGCCTTCCCACTCGGCATCGCGCGAGATGAGGGCCCGCGGCGCGCCGACCAGCTGCAGTCCGTCGTCGCTCAGACGCTGGCTCCAGATGCGCGAGTCGGCGCGGCACGCGGAGCTGTTTTCGTCGCTCTTCCAGAGGAGGTAGGCGTGTCCGCGCGCGTCGACGAACGGGCTCGGGTCGATCGAACCGCACAGGCGGCTCGGCCCACTCACCTGACAGACGAAGGGCTGCCTCGAGTCGTCGACGTATGGTCCTTCGGGCCACATCGACTTTGCGCGCGAGATGCACTGAAAGCCGGAGGCGGCGTCGCGAGTCGTATAATAGAGAACGTACCCGGCTTGCCGCAGGAGCACCGTGGGAGCCCACGTGAGCCCCGCCTCGGTGGACGCCCAAACGGGCAGCCGAGGCAGCGCGTCGGGCAACGCGGCCCACGAGGATAGATCGCGCGAGATCGCCACCTGGATATGACGGCCCGCCGCGCCCGTCGCGAAAGCGAAGAAGGCGTCGCGCGTCGTCAGCACGAACGGGTCTGGAAAGTCGGTCGCGATGCGCGCGTCCGCTGCGTCGTCGCGGCCCGCTGCGATGCCCGCGCGATCGACTCCGTTCGGGTCGGCGCTGGCCGTGCCGAAGGGGCCGGCGACCGAAGTCGACAGTGCAACGGCCGCGATCGTGCGCGCGATGATTCGATGAAAGGAAGCCCGCATCGAGAAGGAGAGGTCGTCCGTGGAGCCTGCTCGGCGGCAGCCACGTTAGCTTGGAGGCGGGCTCGGGCGTCAAGCCGGCGTTCAAGCTCGGCCGCTCTTTCCGTCACGATCGGCACGAGAAGTGGATTGCGTCGCTCGAACCTCTTCCGGGAGCGGCGCAATCATGACGAGAGCTTCAGCCTTGGACTACGCGCCGATCGCCGCGCCCCTCTTCGATGGGGTCATGCTCGGCGGCTTCGAGTGTTCTTGCCATCGGCTGGCCGACGGCCGAAGACTCGATCTTCTGGCGAGCACGCGCCACGACGAGCTAGCTGCCGGGGACTACGAGCGATTGCGAGCGGCAGGGTTCAGCGGCGCACGCGACGGGGTGCCATGGGTTCGGGTTCAGCGCGAGAATGGGGCGTACGACTTTGCCTCGGTCGAGCCAGTCGTGCGGGCCGCCGAGCGAGCCGCCCTCCCCGTGTGCTGGGACCTGATGCACTTTGGATGGCCCGACGACGTCGACGTCTTCTCGAGCGCCTTCGTGCGTCAGTTCGGTCGCTACGCGAACGCGTTCGCCTCGTGGCTCGCAGACGAGACGGACAGCTCGACGATGATCGCGCCCATCAACGAGATCTCCTTCTTGTCGTGGGCCGGCGGAGACGTGCGCTACCTCAATCCGTTCTGTGCGGGGCGCGGCCTCGAGCTGAAGAAGCAGCTCGTGCGAGCTTCGATCGAGGCGATCGAGGCGGTAAGGTCGGTGATCCCCCAGGCTCGGTTCCTCCAGCCCGAGCCGCTGATCCACGTTTTGCCCGAGGGCGACGGCGTGCAGGCGAAGGCCGAGGCCGAGGCCGAGCGCGTCCTCCAATTTCAGGCCTGGGACATGTTGGCCGGGCGCGATTCGCCCGAGCTCGGCGGCCGGCCCGAGTACCTCGACATCCTCGGCGTCAACTTCTACCCGTACAACCAGTTCGTGCGCGGCCGCGGGCCGATCGGTCGAGACGATCCTCGCTATCGGCCTTTCTCGCAGATGCTCCTCGAGGTGTCGGCGCGCTACAGCCGGCCGGTGATCGTGGCCGAGACGGGCACCGAAGACGAGGGGCGCGTTCCGTGGCTGCGCTACGTCACGGACGAGTGCATCGCGGCCCTCGAGCGCGGTTGCCAGCTCCACGCGGTCACCCTCTACCCGGTCGTCAATCACCCAGGCTGGGGCGACGACCGCCATTGCCACAACGGGCTCTGGGACTACGCGGACGCCCAGGGGCATCGGCCCGTGTTCGAGCCGCTGCTCGAGGAGCTACGGCAGCAGAGCGAGCGGCTGCACGCGGCGAGGTCGCTCATGCTTGGCGGGAGCGTGAAGCCGCCTTCTTCGCAAGGCGCGACGCGCTGATCGGCGGGCGCCGGCTTCCTTGGCTTATTCGCAGCGACCCCGAGGGAAGAGCAGGGCGCATCCGCACGCGCCGTGCGACGTGCAGCATTGGACGAAGTAGGGGAGGCAGACGTTGGAGCAGGCGGTGGCTGCGCAGGTGGCCGCTGCGTCGGGGACGGGGTCGGGGGCGGCGGCGTCGGGGAGGGGAGCCGGCGGGGGCGCGTGGGAGGTGGGAGTTGAGGGCGGCGTGGGCGCGGGCGCAGGCGCGGGCGCGGGCGCGGGCGTGGGCGCGGGCGCGGGCGCAGGCGCGGGCGTGGACGCAGGCGCGGGCGTGGACGCAGGCGCGGGCGTGGACGCAGGCGCGGGCGTGGACGCGGTCGCAGGCGCGGGCGTGGACGCGGTCGCAGGCGCGGGCGTGGACGCAGGCGTGGGCGTGGACGCAGGCGCGAGCGTGGGCGTGGGCGCGGGCGCGGGCGCGGGCGTGGGTGCCGGATCAGGCGTGGACGTGGGCGTGGGGGCGGGGGTTGTGGGGGGGTCGGGGGTTGCGGTCGTGGTCGGGGAGGAAGTGGGGGGCGGGGGGGTCGCGCTCGGGGTCGCGGTTGGAGTGGGCGTCTCGACCGATGGGTTGCTCACTGCCTCGGGGCTCGCGACGCTTGCGTCGGCGGGGATCGCGGTCTCGTCGCCGGTTGCGATGTGGCCTATCGCATCGCTGGTGATGCTTGCGGCTTCGACAACAACTTCCAGTTCGGCGTCGACTGCCGTCGAGTTGTACAGCGGAGGGGTTGAGATCGGCGGGATGGAACCGTCGAGGGAGACCCGGGTGTCGGCGTCGTCGCCTGGCAAGCTGAAATTGTTGTCGTCGCCTGAGTGAGCACAGGCGCCGACAAGCGCGATGCACGCGGTCGTGGATGCGAGGCGTGTCCTCGTGAAGAAGCGGCTGCGCGGCGGTCTCGGCACCATGGCGGATGTCGCCAAGGGTGCGAGCGTCGTGCCGCCTTCACCCCCGCCCGGTTGGAAGATCCGTGAAGACGACCCCGGCGCCCTGACTCTTGTAAGTGCGGTTGAGATGAATCAAGACGGGCGTAAGCGATTCGAGGGCGATGGCGTTGACGAGCGGTCCGGCGTCGAGGCCACGCGCGCCCAAGTCGTGCACCAGGCCGATGGTCACGGCCTTCGCGCGCGCGTCGTCGGACGCGACGAGGACGTCGCACTCGAGGACATGGGCGAGGTCCGCGAGGTGTGTCGCGCTCACATGATGGAGCGCCGATACGACCGGCGTCGTGGCGCCGACGATCGCCTGGGTCTCGAGCGCCGCGGCCTGTCCGGCCGGGAGATGCACGCGGCTCACCTTCGGCGGCACGAGCGGGACGGTCGTGTCGATGAGCACCTTGCCCGCCGCGGCCTCGGCGATCGCGCGTAGCGTCGGGCCATGGGCGTCGTACGGTACGGTGAGCACGATCACCTCGCCCTCCCGCGCGGCCCACGCGTTGTCGCCGCCGGTCGCCGTGCACCCCTTCTTCGCGAGCTCCTCGGCGTGGGCTCGTGCTTTTGCGCCATCGCGCGAGCCGATCGCGATCGTATGCCCTGCGCGAGACCAGCGTAGCGCGAGGCCGCTTCCCAGCTTGCCCGTTCCGCCTACAATCCCCAGCCTCATCCCGGCACCTCCGAGCACACGCCCTAGCATGATCACCTGCAGCCATCGCCTCGAGGTCGTCGCTGTACCCGGCGTGCCCCTCGTCGAACCCGGCGATGACGTCCCCGCCATCGTTCAGCGCGCGCTGGCGGGGGCGGGCATCGCGACGACCGACGGGGACGTGCTCGTCGTCACGTCGAAGCTGCTTTCCCGGGCCGAGGGCCGCTTCGTCGATCTCGCGCGCGTCGAACCGTCGCCGGCCGCGATCGAGCTTGCGCGCGGCGTGAACAAGGACCCGCGGGCCGTCGAGCTGATTCTCCGCGAGTCGGCGTCGGTGTCGCGGCAGGCTCCGGGGGTCCTGGTCGTCCGGCACCGGCTCGGGTTCGTCGTGGCCAACGCGGGGATCGACTCGAGCAACGCCGTCCCTGCGGGTGCGCCTCCGGGCAGTGGCCCGTGGGCGTTGCTGCTCCCGGAGGCGCCCGATGCCTCGGCGGCGGCCATCCGCGCGCGGGTCGAGGGCGCGTCCGGGGCACGCGTCGGGGTCGTCATCACCGATTCGTTCGGGCGCCCCTTCCGTCTTGGGACGGTGGGCGTTGCCATCGGGGTTTCCGGCTTGCCACCGCTCTGGGATCGGCGCGGGGAGCCCGACTTGTTCGGCCGCGTGCTCGAGAACACGATCACGGCGCTCGCCGACCAGGTCGCCGCCGTAGCCGATCTGGTCGCGGGTCAAGCGGCCGAGCGGCGTCCGCTGGTCCTCGTGCGCGGTCTCGGCTTTCATCCTTCGGACGAGGGGGCGAGCGCGCTCGTCCGCAGGGCCGAGGAGGATCTCTACGCATGAAGGTCGTCGCCCTCTCCGGTGGCGTCGGCGGTGCGCGCCTCCTCGACGGGCTGGCGCGCGCCCTCGACCCCGGCGCGCTCACGGCCATCGTCAACACGGGCGACGACTTCGTGCACCTGGGGCTGTGCGTATCGCCGGACCTCGACACCGTGATGTACACGCTGGCTGGCCTCGCTCACGAGGAGCGCGGCTGGGGCCTCGCCGAGGAGACGTTCGCAGGTCTCGGCATGATCAAGCGCTATCAAGGGCCGGATTGGTTCGCCCTCGGCGACCGAGACCTCGCCACGCACTTGCTCCGCACCGAGGCGCTGCGATCGGGGGTGAGCCTGTCGTCGATCACGGCGCGCCTCTGCGGCGCGCTGGGGATCGCGCAGCGAGTGCTCCCGATGAGCGACGCGCCGGTGCGCACGATGATCGAGACCACGGGGGAGGGGACGCTGCCGTTCCAGCAATGGTTCGTGCGACGCCGCGCCGAGCCGCCGGTCCGCGCGGTGCGCTTCGAGGGTGAGCGCGTGCCGGCGCCGGGCGTCGTCGCCGCCGTGGACGCGTGCGATTTCGTCGTCGTCGGGCCGTCCAATCCGTACGTCTCCGTCGATCCGATCCTGTGCCTCGACGGCGTTCGGGACGCGATCGCGCGCAAGCCAGTCGTGGCGATCAGCCCCATCGTGGGCGGCGCGGCCATCAAGGGTCCGCTGGCCTCGATGATCCGCGAGCTCACGGGGCAGGCCGCGTCGGCGGGGGCGGTCGCCCGGCACTACGGCGGCCTCGTACGCGCGATGGTGGTCGAGCGGGGCGACGAAGAGACCGTGGCGTCGATCCCCGTCCTCGGAGCGTCGACCGTGATGCGTTCGCGAGACGACCGCCTGCGCCTCGCGCGCGAGGTCCTTGCGTTTGCCGCCAAGGCGCTGTCGTGAAGCGCCCGGTGTGGGCCGTCGTGCCCGCCAAGTCCCTCGGTGCGGGCAAGTCACGCCTCCGGCCCGTGCTCGGCGACGAAGACCGGGCAGGCCTCGCGCGGCGGCTCGTCGATCACGTGCTCGACGTCCTCGGCGCGTGCCCCATCGACGGTGTGCTCGTCGCCACGGACGGCGACGACGTCGCGTCGCTGGCAGCCGGGCACGGCGCCTTCGTGCTGAGGGACCGAGGCGAAGGATCGCTGGCGGACGTCGTCGATGGCGCGCTGGTCGAGGTGACGGCGCGGGGCGCCGCAGCCGCCCTCGTCCTCATGGCCGATCTTCCCCTGATCGAGCCCGCCGACGTCGCCGCCGTGCTTGCGGCCCTGGAGCACCACGACGTCGCCCTCGTGCGCGACAAGCTCGGACGTCACACCAACGCCTTGGCCCTGGCCCCGCCCACGGCCATCAAGACGTGCTTCGGGCGCGAAGAGAGCTTTGCCGCCCACTGCGCGGCCGCGCGCGCCGCCGGTCTAGGCGTGGCCGTCGTCGACTGCGAGCGCATCGCCTTCGACGTCGACGTGCCCGCCGACCATCAGAAGCTCACGGTGCAGCGACGGGAAGCCGAAACTTGAATCGCTCGTCCCGCGTGAGACGCTCGTAGCTTCCGAAGGTCGCGTCGGGATCCTCGACGCCGTCGAGCGGGTGTCGCTCGTCCGGTCCCGCGTCGGGCCCGAACGTGCGCACGACGTCGTAGCGCGTGCTCCTCTCGAACGGAACGCGCCCTGCGTCGCGGATGGCACGCCGTAGCGCCAAGGGCGTCTGCAACTGGCCGTGCGCCGAGCCGGCCGCCGTCGAGATGCTCTCGTTGATGAGCGTCCCGCCGAAGTCGTTCGCCCCGCACGACAGCAGCCATTGGGCCTGGCGCATCCCGTCCTTGACCCACGACACCTGCACGTTGCGGATGGTGCTGCCGAGCATCAGGCGAGCGATGGCGTAGAGACGAATGACGTCGTCGCCCGTGGGCCCGGTGCGAAGGTCGGGGAGTTGCTGGCGGAGCGTCATCGGGGCCTCCTCGTGGACGAACGAGAGAGGCACGAACTCGGTGAACCCGCCCGTCTGCCGCTGGATGGATCGCAGCAAGTCGAGGTGGCGCATCCGCTCGATGTCCGTCTCGACGTGGCCGTACATGATCGTCGAGGTCGTGCGCAGACCGACCGCGTGCGCCGTCGTCACGACGTCGATCCACTCTGCGGTCGTGATGCGGCCCGGGGCGATGCGGGCGCGCACGCGATCGTCGAGCACCTCGGCCGAGGTGCCGGGCAGCGAGCCGAGGCCGGCGTCCTTCATCTCCTCGAGCACCCGGCGAAACGACCAGCCGCTCTCGGTCGCCGCGAACTTCACCTCCTCGGGCGAGAGCGCGTGCACGTGCATCGCCGGGGCGGCCTTCTTCAGCTCGCGCACCAGCGCGACGTAAAAGCGCGCGTCGACGCCGGGCGCGAGGCCCGCCTGGATGCACACCTCGGTGGCGCCGAAGGCCTGCGCCTCGAGCGCCCGCCGGACGATCTCTTCGATCGGCAGGAAGTAGCCCTCTTCGCTTCGCCTCGTCCGCGAGAACGCGCAGAAGCGGCAGGCCTTGGCGCACACGTTCGTGAAGTTGACGTTGCGGTTGACGACGTACCCGACAAGCTCGCCGACCTGCGTTCGCCGGAGGTGATCGGCCACGGCCACGAGGGCGTGCAGCGACGGACCGCGGGCGCTGCAGAGGGTGACGGCGTCGTCGACGCGGAGGTCGCGCCCTTCGAGCGCGCCCTCGAGCACCCGCCGTGTCTCGCCGGGCACCGAGCCGAGCACGGCTTCTTCGAGGCTCACGCTGGACCCCCGTGCGCCGCGAGGCGTGTCATGACCTCGCGCGTGGGCACGACGAGCTGCGGATCGAGGAAGCCGGGCCGCTCGACGTAGCGATCGTAGATCGAGGCGCGAGGCCGGAGGGTGAAACCGGCACGCGCGCAGGCGTTACCCAGGGCATCGATGTGCGGCCACGGGTGCTTCGGGTTGATGTAATCCGGCGTCACGGGCGAAATGCCCCCGAAGTCGTTGAGCCCCGCCGCGAGGAGCGCCTCCGCGGATGCCGGGTTGAGGTTCGGCGGCGCCTGCACGGAGACGTCGCGGTCGAGCACGAGACGCGCCATGGCCACGGCGAGGGTCACTTCGTCGTCGTCCGGCTCGGGTGCGTGGCTCATCGCCACGCCGGGGACGGCGCGAAAGTTCTGCACGATGACCTCCTGGATATGCCCGTACTTGCGGTGCGCCGCGCGGATCGCGAGCAAGCTCTCGACCCGCTCGCGCCTCGTCTCGCCGATGCCGATGAGGATGCCCGTCGTGAAAGGGATCCGCAGTCGCCCCGCGGACTCGATCATCGCGAGCCGGCGCTCGGGACGCTTGTCGGGCGCGCGATGGTGGGGCATCCCCGGCTCGCACAGGCGCGGGCTGACGCACTCGAGCATCAGCCCGAGGCTGACGTTCACCTGTTTGAGCCGCCCCATGTCCGCATCCGTCAAGAGCCCCGCGTTGGTGTGGGGCAAGAGACCGTGGGACAGGGCCTTCGATCCGGCCCAGTGCAGGTACTCGACGGTGCTCGACTGGCCGAGGGTGGCGAGCGTGCGCCGGTAGGCCCCGAAGGCCTTCTCGGGCGAGTCGCCGAGGCAGAACAGCGCCTCGGCGCAACCGAGCTTTTGCGCCCGTGCGAGCTGCACGTCGACCTCGGCGGGGGTCATCGTCCACTCGCCGGGGTCGCCCGGCGAGCGGCGGAAGGAGCAGTAGTCGCAGTGGTTTCTGCACAGGTTCGTGAGCGGCAGGAACACCTTCGGCGAGTACGTGACGACGCGCCCGTAGATCGCGTCGCGCACCGAGCTTGCCGCGCGCCGTACGGCCTCGGCCCGATCTCCCGTCGCGTCCGCGATCGCGAGAGCGTCTTCGTCGGGCAGCGGCGCGGCGGTGGAGATCCCGGCAAGCACGCTCACCGGCGTGCTCAGCCCATCCCCGAGACGGACGTCGGCTCGATCTCGTAGATGACGCGCACCTCGCCCGGCCGCCCGAACGGATACTTGTCCTGGCCGAGGTACTTCTTGGCCAGCCGGTTGATGCTCGCGTCGGCGCCTTCTTCGGTGGCGAGGACGATCTTGCCGCGGACGGCCAGGTGCGCGTACGCGTTGTCCGGATCGACGATCGAGAGCGCCACCGACGCGTTCTTCGTCATGTTGCGGTCTTTGATGCGGCCGCGCGCGGTGTTCACGGTAAACTTCCCGTTCTCGTAGAGAAACCACACCGGCGTCACTTGCGGCGTGCCGTCGGGCATCACGGTCGCGAGGTGCGCGAGGGCCTTCTTCTCCGTGAGGACCGGCAAAAACTTCTCGGGGATCTTGGTGCTTGCCATGGGTGGTTTCTCCGTGTGCGATTTTTGAGCGATGACGGCGCGCGAGGCCCCGCCTAGGGCTGTCGGGCGAGCCGAACGACGGGGATGACCCGCGATGTCTTCTGCTGGTAGCCGCCGAAGTTCGGCATCTCTTCGACGATCTTCTTCCAGAGGCGATCGCGCTCCGCGCCTTCGGCGACCGGGATCGCGCGCGCCTTGTAGACGTCTGCGCCGAGCTGCACGCCGACGTCCGGCTTGGCGGAGAGGTTTTTGTACCAGGCCGGGTGTTGCGGCGCGCCGCCCA
>Ga0302325_10012331_pt1 | contig 18339 bp, 14 predicted proteins | sample Palsa_T0_2_FD_201948 | JGI IMG/M metagenome (GOLD analysis project Ga0302325, IMG submission 201948) | Peat permafrost microbial communities from Stordalen Mire near Abisko, Sweden - Palsa_T0_2 | ecosystem: Environmental > Terrestrial > Soil > Palsa > Peat permafrost | place: Sweden: Abisko...
GCCTGCGCCTGCGCCGCCTGATAATTGAAAATAACCTTCGCCCCGGCCGCCACAAACATCCGCACGGCCGCCGCGCCAATTCCGCGCGAACCGCCGGTAATCAGGGCCACTTTAGAGTTCAGAGCAAAGTTCAGAGCCAGATTCATAAGCGGATACAAGTATCGCACGCCAAACCCGGCAAATTTTCGGCATCCCGATGCCCGGCTTGCGTGGCCCAGCTTGAGCGGAAAGAAACGCCGCGTGCTTTATGATCAACCCCACACACAATCCAAGTGATTCACGCTTGCCAACATCCTCCAATCCGGTAGCAGTTGCCGAGAGCTCGAAGCCGCACCCACGTTTCCCGTCATTCCTGTTTTCCATGGTGCTGGTGGCGCTGGCGATCCGTCTGGTCGTCATAGTTTTCCTGTTGCCTGAACAACTCGAACCACAGCGTGACCACTGGCACTTCGGGTATGAAGCCGGCAGGATCGCCCGCTCCATCGTGCAGGGCCACGGCTTCAGCAGCCCCTTGTTCGAGCCGACCGGACCGACCGCATGGATGACACCTGTTTATCCCTATCTGGTGGCCGGCGTCTTCAAACTTTTCGGTACTTATACGAAGCTTTCCGCAATTGTGTTGCTTTCGCTGAATGCACTGATGTCGGCGCTCGTCTGCGTCCTCGTCTTCCTGATCGCTCGCATCAGCTTTGGAGAGCGCGCCGCCAAATGGTCCGGCTGGGCGTGGGCATTCTGCCCCTACGCTATTTATTTTCCCGTGGAACGCATCTGGGAAACATGGCTGGCGACCTTGCTCCTTTGTGTGCTTTTCCTGATGACACTCAATCTCGAAAACGAAAACAAATTCTGGACATGGGCGGCTTTCGGCCTGCTCTGGGGCCTCGCTGCGCTGACCAGCCCCGCTCTGCTCTCGGTGCTGCCTTTTCTTGCCGGATGGGTGATCTTTCGCCGTGATCGCCGCGGCCAACCCTGGTTCGCCGTCAATGTCGTCGCGGCGGTTACATTTCTGGCCGTCATCTCACCCTGGTTCGTCCGCAACTACGAAGTCTTCCATCGCGTCGTTCCCTTCCGCGACAATATGGGGATCGTTCTGCGCCTGGGTACCAAGGGAACGACTTCGCACTGGGGCCCTTACGAGCTCGGACCGTGGCATAACCAGCAGGAATGGGACGAATTCAAACAACTCGGCGAACTCGGTTACATGGACAAAAAGAAGCGGCAGGCGATTGAGTTCATTCGCGCGAATCCCGGCTGGTACGCGTGGGCCTCGGTCCGTCGCGCCATCTATCTATGGACCGGCTACTGGAGCCTGGATCGCGCTTATCTCTCCGAGGAACCGCTTGATCCGCCGAACATTCTGTTCTGCACCGCGCTTACCGTGCTGGCGCTGCTCGGCCTTCGGCGCGCGCTGCGAGCGGATTGCGCCGGCACTCTGCCCTACGCGCTCGTGCTCTTCGCGTTCCCGCTCATCTACTACATTACAAGTCCGGAAGTTTACTATCGGCGACCGATCGATCCGTTCTTTGTGATTCTGGCGGTGGTCGCGCTGCTGCCGCGCGCGCCAAAAAGAAAGGCGGCCAATTTGGCCGCCCTCTGAGAACTGAAAATGACAACTGATCCTAAGCCGTCGCCGGGCGCTCTCCGCTCTTGGCTGGAGCCCGTTCCGGCTTGATCACCTGCTGCACGCCGTCGTCGGTTTTCGCCGGCAGCGGCTTGATCGGCGGAAGATTCTGCCCGTCGACCAGCATCTTGATCTCGGAGGCGTCCAGGACTTCGCGCTCGATCAGCGCGGTCGCGATCCGGATCAGCGTTTCGCGATTCTCCGAGAGAATTCCCTTCGCCGTCATGTACCCGATGCTCACCATCTTCTTGACTTCTTCGTCAATCTGGATGGCGGTGGCTTCGCTGTAGTCGCGGTGCTGCGAGATCTCGCGGCCCAGAAAAATCTGCTCTTCTTTTTTTCCGAAGGTCACCGGACCCAGGTCGCTCATACCCCATTCGCAAACCATTTTGCGCGCCAGTTCCGTCGCCCGCTCAATGTCGTTACCAGCGCCCGTCGACATGTGGTTCAGGAAAAGCTCTTCCGCAATACGCCCGCCCATCAGGATGGCGATCTGCGTGTCGAGATAATTCTTGTAGTAGTTGTGGCGATCGTCGGTCGGCAACTGCATGGTCAACCCGAGCGCCATGCCGCGCGGAATGATCGTAACCTTGTGCACCGGATCGGAGTGCGGCAGCATGGCAGCCACCAGCGCGTGTCCGGCTTCGTGGTACGCGGTATTTTTCTTCTCTTCGTCGGAGAGCAGAAGCGACTTGCGCTCCGCGCCCATCAGCACTTTATCTTTCGCCAGTTCGAAGTCATACATCAGGACGGCCTTCCGGTTCGGCCGCGCCGCCGCCAATGCCGCTTCGTTCACCATGTTGGCCAGGTCCGCGCCGGAGAATCCCGGAGTGCCGCGAGCGAGCACCGTCAGATCCACATCGTCCGCCAGAGGAATCTTGCGGGTATGCACGCGCAGAATCTCTTCCCGTCCGCGAACATCGGGACGATTCACCACCACGCGCCGATCGAAACGCCCCGGCCGCAGCAGCGCCGGATCAAGCACGTCCGGACGATTTGTCGCCGCCATCAGGATTACGCCTTCGTTCGATTCGAAGCCGTCCATTTCCACCAGCAACTGATTCAAAGTCTGCTCGCGCTCATCATGTCCACCGCCGAGTCCAGCGCCACGATGGCGTCCCACGGCATCGATTTCGTCGATGAAAATAATGCAGGGAGCGTTTTTCTTGCCCTGCTCGAACAGGTCGCGCACGCGGCTCGCGCCCACGCCCACGAACATTTCCACGAAGTCCGAACCGGAGATGGAGAAGAACGGAACATTGGCCTCGCCCGCAACCGCGCGCGCCAGCAAGGTCTTGCCCGTTCCCGGAGGCCCAACCAGCAGCACGCCCTTCGGGATGCGTCCGCCAAGTTTTTGGAACTTCTGCGCCTCGCGCAGAAACTCGATAATTTCGCGAAGCTCTTCCTTCGCCTCATCCACGCCCGCCACGTCTTTGAACGTGATCTTCTTCTGCTGCATGGAGAGCAGCCGCGCCCGGCTCTTGCCAAACGACAGCGCCTTGTTCCCGCCCGTCTGCATCTGCCGGATCATGAAGAACCACAGCGCGCCGAGCAGAACCAGCGGCGCCAGGTTCAGAATCCAGCTCGGCCAGGTGCCGTTGCTGATGTCCTTGAAGCTGTACGGAACACCTTTGTCCGTCAACTTCTTGTACATGTCGGGATAGTTTGCCGGCACGATGGTATGAAATGTCGTGTCGTTCTTGAACTTTCCTTTCACTTCCTGGCCGATAAAAGTGGCATCGTGGACATTGCCCTGGTCCACTTCCGTCAGGAACTCAGAAAAGCCGATTTCTTTTTCTTTCTGGGCATTGCTGCCGGTTTTCACCACCTGCCACAGCAGGAAGGCCGACACTACGATGACCGCCCAAAAAAGTACTGTCTTGATCGTAGAATTCACTCAAAACTCCTCGAAGTGCAGACCCATCCCCACCAAACAGCGAGGCGACGCCTCTACAATTAATATTAGATGCCGGCAACGGATTTTCGACTGCGAAAAGCCCGCCTCTCCATTTTAGACCTTTTCAAGGGAAAACGGCGCAGCAAAGAAAGGTACAGAAGTCACGGACCAAACCGGGTTTTGGACTCCTGCGGGGGTATATACATCGGGGGCCCATCGCTCCCCGAACGCTTCCTCCGCATCTGGCGGATCATATAAAACCACAGAATCGCAAGAAGAATTAGAGGAGCCAGATTGAGGATCCAGTTCGCCTGACTCTGTTCGGTCGTTTCCTTGAACCAGATGTTGACCGCGTGCTGCTGAAGAGCATTCAGCATCGCTGTCTGATTTGCCGGCGCAATGACGCGAAAACTGTTGCCTTTGGCGTCCAGCCCGCGAACTACGCTTCCCGCAATCGTGACCGAGCTGACTTGATCGCTGCCAATCCTTGCCAGGAAGTCGGAGTAGCTAATCGCAGAGACTCCCGGAGCAGAATTCCTGGACCTCACCGTCTGGACGAGCAGAAACGCGCTCACAACAACTACCAGCCAGAAAATTACGGTCTTAACGAAGCTGTTCATACCGGCTCCACTCAGGTACTTGCCGCCAGATACGGCAGATTCCGCCCCGTCTGTTCCGGACTGCCCAACCCGTAGCCGCAAAGAAACGCTTCATCCACCAGGAACCCAAAATAATCCGGCTGCAACTGCACCCGGCGCGCCGACTGGCGATCCAGCAGCGTGGCTAGCTTCACGGAAGCCGCGCCACGTCCGCGCAGGTCGCTCATCAGGAATTCGGTGGTCACGCCCGAGTGCACAAGTCCCTCGACCAGCAGCACATGTTTGCCGGCAATCGGCAGTTCCTGGCTGAAGAAAATCTCCAACACCGGGGCTCCCGGCTCCTGGCGTTGCTTGTAACTCGGCTTGATAAAAGCGCAGATGACAGGAACATCGACCGCCCGCACCAGGTCAGCCATGAACAGGAAGCTGTTTTCCAGAATACCCAGCACAATCACGTTCTGGTCGCGATAGTCGTCTGAAATCTGCCGCCCCAGTTCGCGGACTCTTTTCTGAATCTGGTCGGCTGAAATCACCTGGCGCAACCCGTCATTCGGAAGAGCATTCATAGTGAAAGTGGCGCCCCCGGTCTGGTATCTAAACTTGTAAGTCTGGAACAGTAACTGTGAACCATGGCATGTTACGTCATGCGCATGTTACATGGGCATGTTATATCATGCCCGCAATCTCACGAATCCAAATCGCTTTGGAAGCGCGCGCCGGCGCCCTGAGAGCTGCCGGCACCGCGAACCCCCTCATCCAGACCAGCCCGCAGCCTTTGGCGACCGCAACCGGCCAGAGCTTCTTCTCAATTCCGGTCGCGTGCCGGTCGCTCAGCAGTTCCTTCACCTTCTTTTCCGCCGCCGTATGCGCCGGCCAGAAACGATCTCCAGCCCGCCAGTTGCGGACCATCACTTCCTTCGGTAGGCGTCCGGGATCGAGCAGATGCCGGCGCTCATCCTTCGGAACGCCATCCGCATCCACCACCCGGGCCTCGATGCGCACGCTCAGTTCGGGAACTTCCACCGCGCCCGGCACGGCCAGAGAATACTCATAGTTCGGCGCTTCGTTCGGCGCTTCGTCTGGCGCTTGCCGGCCCAGGGGTTCCAGTTCCAGCACAAGTTCCTGTCGACCACGCCGGAGATTTCGCCCGTTGGACAGTTCCAACTTCTTACCCAGCTTCTCGCCCAGCTTGTTACCCAGCTTTTCACCCGGCTTTACACTCAACGGTCCGCGCGCCAGCTCCAACACCTCTTCGATCAGCCGAAACGAAATGCCCACATCGGGCGCGTTCGTTTCCAGCCATGCGCGCACCAGTCGCCGCTGCGCCGCCAAAGTAAGCGCTAGCAACGGACTCACCAGTAGAGACGCGGCTTGCCGCGGCTTGCCAGCGCCCCCGCCCTGCGCCCGGACCTCCGGGTGCCCAGTCTCCCAATGCTCCTCCTCGGCCCGCGCGATTTCCGCAAGTTCGGCCATGTGTTCGATGGACACCTCGGCAAATTCTTCGGCGATCATCGGGAGCAACCTGTGGCGCACGCGATTACGAAGGAAGGCGGGATCCCGGTTCGAAGAATCCTCTCGCCAGGTCTGCTCCTTCTCCCGCAAAAATTCGCGCAGCGCGGAGCGCCGGAAGCCGAGCAGCGGCCGCACCAACTCGCCAAACGGGCGCGCTCCATCCTCGAAAATAATCCGCGGATGAATGCCCGAAAGTCCACGAATTCCGCTGCCGCGAAAGATGCGCAGAAGCACCGTCTCCGCCTGATCGTCGAGCGTATGAGCCGTCGTAACTTTGTTAACGCGACCCTCGCGGGCCAACTGGCGAAAAAAACCGTACCGTAGTTTCCGCGCCGCCGCCTCGATGCTGGCGCCGTGGCGGTCAACCGGCGCATCCCAGGCATGCAACTCCAGTCGGTGCTGCCGCGCCAGCGTCGCGACGAACCGTTCATCCTCGTCGGATTCTTCGCCGCGCAGCTTGTGATTGACATGCGCAATCGACAGCACGATCCCCAACTCCTTGCGTAACTCCAGCAGCAGGCAAAGCAAAGCGACGGAGTCCGCCCCTCCCGAAACCGCCGCCGCCAGGCGGTCCCCGGCCCGAATCGACTCGTGCCTGCGAATTGTCTGCAAGAGCAGCCGCGCCAGTCCGTGCACGGAGAAATGGTAAACCAGTTCCCGGTTCTCAGTTTTCAGCGGCGCTTTTTTCTGAGAGCTGGGTACCGATATCTGCTATCCTCTCCGCAAATGTGGGGATTTCGCTGGACTGCCAGATTCCTGTTGTTGGTCATGCTCATCCCAGCCTTCGAGCCGCTGGGGATGGCCTGTACCGGACAGCGGGAAGTGATGCAGTGCATGCGCCAGGCGGCGTCGGTGCGTCCGGCGCAGCCCGCGATGCAATGCCATCATGGGATGGCACAGCCGCAGCCGCCCCAGCCCGATTCATCGCGGGCCGAATCGTCTTCAGCGCAAGCCGAATCGTCCGAAGCGTTTGTTCAAGCTACATTTGTTCAAGCCGTCAATAACTGCTGTCAGGACCACAATTGCTGCTGCGTTACTACCTCCGAGTGGGCGCGGCCCGCTACCAGTCTGCTGTCCTTTTTGAGTCTCCTCATCCAATCATCACTCCCGGCACAAAGCGCCGTGCTTCCATCCAGCGATATTGCCGGACAGGATTCCGCGCGCGCTCCGCCGCGCAGCTAACCCTCTAGCCAGACGCTGAAACGTGTGGCGCGGACACTCTTGTCCGCGTACGCCTTCGTATTGGGCAAGATCGCGGATCAGAAAATCTCTTCATATCATGGCGTCGCTTTAGCGATGCCGGGAGTCAACTCCTTCAATCGCCCGCAGGGCTGGGGAGATCGGCTGCTATCAGGAATGCTGCTGTTAAGGAATAAGGAATAAAGAGAGATGCACCGCCTCAAGCTGCTCTTATCCGCCGTGTTGCTGTTGACCGCTTTAGCCGCGTTCGCCAACGTATACGGCGCGATCCGCGGAGTCGTACACGACCCGCAGCACCGTCCGATTCAGAATGCCATGGTGATGCTCAGGGCAAAATCATCGGACTGGGCGAAGAGCGTTACCACCGACATCAATGGTGAATTCCAACTCAACGCGATCCCCCTCGGCGATTATTCCGTAAGCGTGGCCAGTCAGGGCTTCGCGCAAACCACACAGGATGTCACGGTCATTTCGGGTAGTGTGCCGGTTGTTCACTTTCAATTGCACGTGGCCTCGGCCAATGAAAAAGTCACGGTCTCGGCGGCTCCTGCGGTCGTCGCCACCGACAGCGCGACTCCCACCACCCTCGTCAGCCGTGTCGACATCGAACGCACGCCCGGCGCCGATCGCACCAACAGCCTAGCCATGATCACGGACTACGTCCCCGGAGCGTACGTCACCCACGACATGCTCCACATGCGCGGCGGCCATCAGACGACATGGCTCCTCGATGGCATTCCCATCATCAACACGGCCATCGCGCAAAACCTCGGCGCCCAGTTCGATCCCAAGGACATGGATTACGTCGAGGTCAATCGGGGAAGCTATGGCGCCGAGTTTGGCGACCGCACCTACGGCGTCTTCAACGTGGTGCCTCGAACCGGTTTCGAACGCAACAATCAGGCCGAACTCGTCGTGGCCGCCGGCAATTTTTACCAGACTGACGATGCGATCAGCTTCGGCAGCCACACCGAACGCTTCGCGTACTACGCCAGCATCAATGCCAATCGCAGCAATCTCGGATTGCAGCCGCCCGTCGCCCCGGTGGTACACGATGCCGTCAACGGCGCGGGCGGCTTCGGATCCCTCATCTTCAACATTGATCCCTCCAACCAGCTTCGGCTGATTACTACCCTCCGCCGCGACTATTTTCAGATCCCCTACGATCCTTTCCCCAATGACATAGAAAACAATCCTGCAAGTGGTCAATACTCCCCCAGCATTGGCCTGCGCGATGGCCAGCACGAAGCCGATGCCGGTGTCCTCTTCACCTGGGTTCACACTTTCGACTCACATCTCATGACGACGGTTTCTCCGTTCTTCCACTACAACAGCGGAGACTATGCCAGTAAGACGACGGACACTCCCGAAGCCGCGACGGAGGACCGGACATCCATTTACGCCGGAGGTCAAGCTACTTTTGCCGCCAACTACAAGAAGAATGGTGTGCAGGTTGGATTCGTCAGCTTTTACCAGAGCGATGACCAACTCTTTGACGTTATCCCGGGCCTTGCATCCCCCGATATCGAACATCCCACGGCCAATCTCGAGACTTTTTACATCGACGACAAATTCAAACCCTTTTCCTGGCTGACGCTCTCCGCCGGCATGCGCCCCACGCGCTTCGCCGAAGGCAACTTTGCGGCTGCCTCGACGGCGCAGCCGGTGTCCGAATCCGCCATCAGCCCACGCTTCGGAGCCACCGTTACCATCCCCAAGCTTCGTTGGACATTCCGCGCCTTCTACGGACACTACTACCAGGCGCCGCCGATTGAAACCGTTTCCGGCCCGCTGCTGCAGTACGTCCAGCAGAGCAACGTTGCCATCATTTCTCTCCACGGCGAGCGCGATGAGGAACATCAGTTCGGCGTTACCATCCCTTACCGCGGATGGGTTCTCGATGCCGATACTTTCAAAACCGAGGCCTCCAATTTTCTCGATCACAACAACATTGGAGCATCCAACATTTTCTTTCCCATCACCGTTTCCGAAGCCCTGATTCGCGCCTGGGAACTCACATTGCGCTCTCCGCGCTTTGCCCACCGCGCTCAGGTTCACCTCGCCTACTCCAACCAGATCGCCGAGGGCAGCGGCACCATCACCGGCGGCCTCACCAATTACACGCCTTCACCCGAACTCACTCCGCTCGATCACGACCAGCGCAACACGCTCAACGTAGGCGGCGACGTCACGCTCCCCTGGCGCTCCTATGCCTCCGCCAATGTTTACTACGGCTCCGGTTTCACCAACGCTTTCCCCGGCGCGCCGTATCCCGGCAACTATCTGCCGCAGCACACCACCGTCGATCTGTCGCTCGGCAAAGATTTCGGAGAACGCTTCACCGCGTCTGTGTCCGCGTTAAACGTCACCAACCATAGAGTCGAGTACGACAACAGCCTCACGTTCGGGGGATATCACTGGAACCTGCCACGCCAAATCTACGTGCAGGTGCGCTATCGATTCCGCTACTGAGGGGTGCGCAAGGACGGGCAACTCTCCGGTACGTGGATGAGCAGGCATTCCGCTACAACGATCGCAGAGATGCGCATGGACAAGCTGAGCGACTCTGACAGATTTCAGTTGGCCTTATCGCAGGTCGCGGGAAAGCGGTTGGCCTCTGCGAAAGTGACTGGCAAGGTGGGAGAAACGGCCTCCTAAATCCTTAATTGTCTATTCTGGTCGGATCTCTGAAAACTCTATTACGTCTGCATACGAAGGTTGACGATTAAATAAGGAAGTTATTTATAATCAACAACTTCCAATAAAATGGCGCCTCATGGAGGGATAGTAATTAAATAAAAGACCTCACGCCCAGAAGGGGACGTATCGAGCGTACTTTTTTGATTTGCCTACTTTTTCATCCAATTTAATCATCCCCGCTTCGACTGTCGCTGCAATTGCTTGGGAAGCGATTGTACTTTTTGACTCCGATAAGCCAAACCGCTTGCGCAACGATTGATTCGTCATACGTTCCGACATCACATACTTCAGCGCACAATGCTGATAGCAAGCCCGGATTCGGTCTGCCTTGTCCATAGCTGTGATTTTTGTTGGGCCGTAAATTGTCACCTGCGTTCTGATTCCATCAGACGAAAAACTCGGAGCTGGCAATTGGAACACTTCAATGTAATGAATAACCTTGTCGATCCCACTTCCTTTTTCTTCGCATGCACCCATTCGACGCATGAAGTCCGCTAGTCTTTCGTTGCGCGATTGGTACGAGTCTATGAATCGTTCAGTGGCCACTATGGGCACTCCTGGATTGGAAATATCGATTCGATTGCTGTAAATGTCGATGACTATGCTTGCACCCGTAGTTGAAAAATCTTGATGAATGAAGGCGTTCGCTACGAGTTCCCTGATAACAAGCTCTGGCACGAGCTTGATCTCGGTTCTGATGGCATCCCTGACCACCTCATTTTGTGGAATCTGGCTCATTACGAATTTCACTAGACGCTGAAAACCAGCCGCATATCCAATGGTTCCTATTTGATCGAGTTTAGTGGCAATCTTGGACTTGCCGGTATACACCACGACCCTCGGAGCTTTCTTTGCAAGCTCTGGGAACTCTGTGAGTTTTTTCGCAAGGAGTAATCCGCCAAGTCTAGTGATTGAGTAGGTGCCCGCGACCTCATGAACGAGTCGTTCACTCATTAGCCGCTCGAGCACTCCGGATCGGTCAGTCGGATACGGGAGTTTCAACATTTCAAAAAGTGTCTGAGTGTCTAAAAGTTGAATTACTTTCTCCGCTGAGAGATCGCCTCTTGAATATTCCTCTAGCCAATCCGGCTTGCCTTCATCAAAAATCTTCCGAAGTTGGGAAGCGTCCATCGGAACCAAGGACTCTCCGGAGCGCATCAGGTATTGCCCTTCAAGGTGGTATGCAATTCCTCTCGGACGCGGGGGGATAGAAAACACAACTACGCGGCCTGCTGGATGGGCGACCTCTTCAACGTCTACGCGGAATCCAACCGCTTGGAAAATTCGTGTGGTAATTGCAATGGGGTCAGGAAATGCGGTAGTAGCGACCACCTCACGTGGCGGTTTATTCTTGATTCCTAGAAGCATAAACCCACCACCCTCATTCGCTATGGCGACGCAATAACTGAAGAGCTTGTGGGTGTCATACTGATTCTTTGCTTCTTTAAATTCGAGAGTTTGCGTCTCGCTTGGGGCCGTGCGCCAAACGTCAATTTGTTGAATGGTTACGGCCACTCGGCTAGTTTACGCTTCCAAAATGAGACCCCGCCACGGTTTCAATAGCTTGCCACGGGTTGGTCAGTCAAGGTATCTAACGCCAAAGTAAGCCGTTTATTATCTGTATATTGACAGCACTTTCGTTGGCAAACAAAGGTCCTACGCCAGCCGCCGGCAAACAGTGGTTTGAAACAACCGCGGAACCGCAATCAGGAATTCGAGAGCGAATGGCCGCCAGCAGCCGACATCTCACCTCTTGACTGCATCGAACTCACAAGAACTGCAAGATTGTTTGACGCTGTTCTGGTACGCTCCGTATAATGCAGAGCGTCCACACCCTGATCACCACGCTTGCACTTTGCGTGAAGAGAGCCGGGCTTGTACGCGCCTTTGGCGTTCGCTGCGCCGGTTTCAGGTCCAATGTTTCAGGTCTGTGCTTCAGGTCGTGTTGCAGATCTGATGACTGATAGGCTCGGGTTTCGATCATTTTAGTTGAGCCCAGCGAGCTGGAAGCTTCCAGCATTTCCGAAAAATCTGAAGGAGTTCAAAGGATCCAATGATTAGCAAGCTAACGAATGGCAAGTTTGTGATGAGCAAGAGCATGAGCAACTTAGCGCGCCTTACCGTGGCTGTATTCGGCCTGTCCCTGTTGGCTCTGGCGCAGGCCGTGCCGGCTGCCGCCGCTCCAGCAGCCGCGACCCCACCCAACGCTCCCTCCGCTACGGCGGCTGCCAAGTCCCCTACGGGCACCAAGGTCGGCACCATCAACATCGAACAGGCGATCTTCGCCTCCAACGAAGGGCAGAAAGAATTCGACGTACTCCGCAAGAAGCTGGAACCCAAGCAGAACGACCTGAAGGGCTTGGCCGACGAAATCGACAGCCTCAAGAAGCAACTCAATGCCCAGCAGGACAAGCTGAATGAGGAATCGCGCGACAAGCTGGTGAAGCAGATCGAGACCAAGCAGAAGAGCTTCGATCGCGCCCAACAGGACTTTCAGGAAGATGCCCAGAATCAGCAGGGAGAGATTGGAAACAAAATTCTCACCAAGATGGCTCCGCTTATCGTGAAGTATGCCGGCGATAACGGCTACGGCATGATCCTGGATACATCGCAACAGTGGCCCCGTGGCCCGGTGATCTGGTACGGACCCGCCGTCGATATCACGCAACCGATCGTCGAATCCTACAACACTCAATCCGGTGTTGCGGCGCCCGCTGCGGGCACCACGGCTGTGAAACCCGTGAAGCCAGCGGCTAAGCCCGCTGTACCAGCTACCACTCCGCCGAAACAGTAGCGACACCGGCCGGAGAGTTTCAGTTCCACATTATTTCTATAGTTCTATCAAGGACCGCGTGCAGACGCGGTCCTTTTTTCTTGTGGAGAGCTGGGCGACCTCGCCCGGCCGACGGCGGCGTTGCGTCCCTCCATCGCTCAGGATCAAACGCTCAGGGTCAAACGCTCAGGATCAAACCGTTCGCCGCAGGTGTCTGTAGAGATAACGAGCCCGTTCGGAGGAACACACGATGCCTGAAAATATGTTCAGCGCGCTCGAAACGACATGGGACCGCTCTGCCCGTCGCGGATGGACGACGTTAGCGTCCTTCACCATGCAAGCCCTTGGTCTGACCTTGCTGCTCGCGATTCCGTTGATCTGGGTGCAGCGGCCGCCGCGGGTGCAGTGGCTACAGACGCTGACGTCACCCGCGGCCGTCACACCTCCCGCAGCGACGGAGGCTGAGCCCGCGCGTTCCAGGGCTACGGCTGTCAGCAACTTGCTTCCGCGACAGATCGTCGCGCCGTCGATTCCTCAAGCCTCGGCGATCGAGAATGCCGACTCGGCTCCGCCCGCGCCGCCATTGCCAAACACTGGCTGGGGACCGGGTCACGGACTCGGCGATCGCGTTTCCGGTGGCATCGGAAGCGGCTTTCCCGTTGTGATCCCGCAGCAACCCGTCCCGGTCAAGCCACTGGTGGTCTCGCGCTGGGCGGAGGGCAACATCATCTACCGCGTGCAGCCGAGCTATCCTCCAATCGCACGCCAGGCAAGGGTTCAGGGCACAGTCGAATTACGGGCGATCATCAGCAAGTCGGGGACCATCGAGAATCTGGTCGTGGTTCGCGGACACCCCCTGTTGTCCGCTGCCGCGATCGAAGCGGTTCGGCAATGGCGCTATCGCCCTTATCTGCTGAATAACGAGCCTATCGAGGTCGAGACCGAGATCACGGTGAACTTCGTGTTGTCGGGCGGTTAACACCTTCGATTAACCGTGCCTCGCGACGCGCTCGTTATAATCGGCTACGTGAACGCCCCGCGTCCCGACCTCGCGAAGATACCCGAGCGCCGCTCGCTGATTCTCGCCGGCCGAACCTGGGCGGAAGTTTCTCTCGGAGCGCTGGGAGAAAATTTTCACGCAGTCCAGAAGCACGTCGGCGAAGGCGTCGCCATTTGTGCCGTGGTCAAAGCCGATGGCTACGGTCACGGCGCCGTGGAGTGCGCGCGGGCTCTCGAATCCGAAGGCGCCGAGTGGCTTGGAGTGACCGATGCTGCCGAAGGTCTAGCGCTGCGCGGCGCCGGCGCCAGGGCCCGCATCCTGCTGATGACCGGCATCTGGAAGGGCGAGGAAGATGGAATCGTCGCCCAGAATCTGACTCCAACGATCTGGGAACCCTGGCACATTGAAACGCTCGAACGGGTTGCGGGGCAGCGGCATAGTGTTTTGCCCGTGCACCTGAAACTCGACACGGGCATGAACCGTCTCGGCGCTTCGAAGGAAGCGTTGCCGCATTTGTGCGAGATGCTATCCGCGTGCAAGCACCTCAGTCTGGAAGGAGTGAGCACGCACTTCGCGTCGGCCGAAGTGCTCGACGCCGCAGACGCTGTGCGTCAGATGAAGCGCTTTGAAGAAGGACTTGCGGTCGTACAAAGTTATGGGCTGCGGCCTCGGCTGGTGCACATGGGAAATTCCGCCGCGATGACGGTCCGGCCCGAGACGTGGAAGACCATGGTACGTCCAGGAATCGCGCTCTACGGATATTCGCTGGCCTTCACGCGAGGCGGCGAGCCCGAGGCTGTCGCTCCTCTGCCGCTGCGCCCGGTGCTTTCGTGGAAGACGCGAGTACTGACGGTGAAGGACGTCGGTGCCGGAGAAGCGGTCGGTTACATGGGCACCTTCGTGACCAAAGCGCGGAGCCGCATCGCCGTGTTGCCGGTCGGTTACGCGGACGGTTATCCGCGTCTGCTCTCCAATCGCGCGCGGGTGATCGTAGGCGGCGAATACGCGCCGGTCGTGGGACGCGTCTCGATGGACCTGACCATCGTGGACGTCAGCCATATTCGCGGCGTTGCGGTGGGAGATGAGGTCATCTTAATTGGGAAATTAACTGGGAGATTACTCGAGAAAAGCGAAAGCAGCGCCAAGAATGTAGATGCCATAGAACTGGCGCGCTTGTGCGAAACCGTGCCCTACGAAATATTGTGCGGCCTGTCGCAGAGAGTGCCGCGAGTTTATATCTGAGCAGTCAGCTTCCAAAGCTTCCGCCGTCAAAGACCGGCAATCAGCCTCAAATAGTTCTCCTCAAGAGTCGGCGCGATTGGCCGGAAGCTCTTGACTCGCTCTCTTGCCGGGATTTCATGTAATGCCGGAGCACCGCATTAATGGCGGTTTGATATCCCTTTCCATGACGGCGAAAGAAGCCGAGGACGTCGGGATCGAGACGCAGCGTAATCTGCTCCTTCTTGCCCGGCCAGCGAATGGCGTGTTTGAAAAAGTCGGGGCCAAGTTCCGGGATTTCCGACAAGTCGATTTCGGAGTCTCGGAGCGCGTCAACTCGTTTCCAGTTCGTCTTCGACGGCCTTTTCGTATTGTTTCCGTTCACGACGAGTTGCCTTTCTCAGTGAAATGATACGAATGGTATCTGGTCCCCGTTCGGCAAAGGCCACAACCGCAGTGCGCCCACTGGTCGTGCCCATTCCAATCCAGCGGCTTTCGCCGTAGTCCTTTCGCAGGTCGGGCCAGTATAGGAAGATGCCAGCGAACATCTCTTCCGCATCGGCGAAATCGAATTCATGCTTTCTGATGTTCTGCCGGTTCTTGTCTTCATCCCATTCGAACCGAGGGATCATATGACGAGTTTATTGTAACTCCAAATGTAGCTACATGTAAAGGGGCTTCCGAGTGCGCGACAAAGTAGCTTCAACGACTTCAGTTTGCGCATGGAACTGTTGGATGCGGCCTTCCTCCACTCGCTGTTGTCCGCAATGCTCGTGATCGCGTGTTTGCTATAGTCCAGAAAGAAGTCCAGAAAAAATATGCCCTCGCGCTACGCTCAATGGATGTACGACTGGGAGACCCGCCTCACCTCGGTGGACAATAACCGCGTCGTGCGTCCGCTGGACTGGGGGCTGGATTGGACGCAGAGCTGGCCCGGCCGCAACGGCGGGCCCGGCAGCGCAGCCTCGCGCGATCTGCTGGAATATTTTTCGCGCTTCAACGAGCGCATCATTCAGGCGAGCGACGATTTTTACTCTTACCAGAAGCCGACGGATTTCCGTTTGGAACGCCGCGAGGCACAGGTGTTCAGCACCCGCGAAGCGCCGGATCCGCGCCTCGAAGAAAAAGTTCGCGGCACTTATGCCGAATTTCTGCGGTTCACTTCGCCGGTGGCGACGCCGTTCCCCGAGAATAATCTGGTGAACGCGCGCTGGTTTCCGGCACGCGGACGCCGCGCCGTGGTTCTATTGCCGCATTGGAATTCCGATGCGCTTTCCTACAACGGCCTCTGCCGCGTCCTCAACTGGATGGGCATCGCGGTGCTTCGGCTGAGCATGCCGTATCACGACATTCGCCGCCCGGCGGAGATCGACCGTGCCGATTATGCCGTCTCCGCCAACATTGGGCGCACGCTCGATTCGGTCCGCCAGGGCGTGGTCGATGTGCGCTGCTGCCTCGACTGGCTGGAAGCGCAGGGTTACAACCGCCTCGGCATCGTCGGGACGAGCCTCGGATCATGCTATGCGTTCATCGCCACCGCGCACGATCCGCGGATTCAAGTGGCGGCGTTCAATCACGCCTCGACCTACTTTGCCGATGTGGTGTGGCACGGGCAGTCGACGCGCCACATCCGGGAGGGACTGGAAACGGGCATCGATCTGGAAAATCTGCGGCAGGTGTGGCGCGCCGTCAGTCCGATGGTGTACTTCGACAAGTTCTCCCGCTGGCCGCGCCGCTCGCTCATTATTTATGCGAAGTACGACATGACGTTTCTGCCGGAATTTTCAAAGCAGGTGGTCGAGGAATTCGAGAAGCACAATCTGGATCACAAAGTCGTCGTGCTGCCTTGCGGGCATTACACCATGGGCGAGACTCCGTACAAATATATGGATGGCTGGCAGCTGGCGAGTTTTCTGCGGACGGCGTTCGACTGAGTGGCGGCCGGTGCGGTCGCTCAGTTCGTGTGGGGATGGGCGAGGTAGTGCTGCCGCAGCAGGTCCTTGCCGTAGTCGTATAGCACGAGGGCGAAATTCGGCAATTGCCCGAGATCGTGGCGGCCAGCCTATGGTTTGCCGGCCACCCGCCCAGCATCTCGCACAGGCTATAATTGCGCCGACTCATGGGTCCGACCTATGGCGCTGACCGCTGGGACGAGACTTGGCCCTTACGAAATCGAAATCGCCGCTTGGCGCGGGCGGCATGGGCGAAGTGTATCGCGCTCGCGACACGCGATTGGACCGCACGGTTGCGATCAAAGTTCTGAACGCGCAGTTGGTGGGCAGCGCTGAGCTGCGCGCCCGCTTCGAACGTGAAGCCAAGGTCATCTCCCAGCTTCAGCATCCCCACATCTGCGTGCTCCACGACGTGGGCAACGAAGGCCCCATCGACTACCTGGTCATGGAGTTCCTGCAAGGAGAATCCCTGGCCGAACGGCTGCGGAAGGGACCTCTCGCTCCTGAACAGGTGCTGACCATCGCCATCGAAATTGCCGATGCTCTCGAAAAAGCGCACCGCGCCGGAGTGGTGCATCGCGACTTGAAGCCGGGCAACGTGATGCTGACCAAGTCCGGAGCCAAGCTTTTAGACTTCGGCCTGGCAAAGCCGATCGGCGCAACGGTCGCGTCCGGCAAGGGAAGCGGCACCTCGCCTTCCGTTTTTGCCGCGGCGCTGACCCAGACCACGCCTTCCCCGTCGCCCGCCACGCCACTTTCCACCGCGGGAGCAGTGATCGGGACGGTCCAATACATGTCGCCGGAGCAGATCCAGGGCATCGAGGCGGATGCCCGCTCTGACATCTTCGCCTTCGGCGTCATGCTGTTCGAGATGGTGACCGGCAAGCGCACCTTCGAAGGGAAAACGCAGGCCAGCATCGTGGGGCAGATTCTCGCCGTTGACCCGCCATCGGTCAGCACTCTGCGTCCCGAGACGCCGCCGGGACTGGACCGCGTCATTCGACTTTGTCTCGACAAAGATCCCGACGAGCGCATCCAGACGGCGCATGATCTGAGACTCCAGGTGGGTTCGGTGGGACCCTATACCGCGTCCGCTGACGGCAAGAAATTCGTGATGAACACTGTTCCCCCGCAAACGACGAGCGAACCGCTCACCCTGATCACTGACTGGCCCGCTGACCTGAAACAGTGAGCGGCGCTGGTTGCCGCCGCCGAGCGCCATGAGCCGTAGCATTCCTAAATTGGGAAGTCCGCCTGTCCTTCCAAGCCATTCTTCCGCAATAGTCGTTGACTTCCACACCGCAGCACTGGGACAATAAAAGTTTCACTGGGGCAGTTTCGAAGAGCGTTCGTCGAAAAGCCGACGCACCTCGAAGCTGCCCCAAAGGTATTTTTGGAGGCTTTTGCCCCGGCTAAGTCCTTATTCCGGAATATTTTGGCAAATTGCCCCTTTAAACTCAAAGATTTAGAAAGAATTTCAGCCTAAACCGTTGATTCTAAAGATCGAAAATAAAAAAAGAAGTTTCGGTGATCGGACGGGAGTGATCGGACGTGAGTGATCTAACGTGATCCCGCGGGTGGTCTAGCGCGAAATCGTCCGCAGCCTTTCGCGGACAGGAGTGTCCGCGCCACACTACATCAGTATCGATGTCCCTTCCCCTCTGTCGCGGAAGGGCTTGACTAAGGCAGTGCGCAGCTTCACTGCCCGGCCTTTCGCGGACAGGAGTGTCCGCGCCACACTCCATCCGGGTAAAATAGCTTCCGGTATACAACCCATGAAAAATTCGGACATGTCGCGCCCTCTCTACGAAGTTGATCCTGAAATTTCGAACGCTATCGACAACGAAGCTCGCCGTCAACATGAAGG
>Ga0302325_10012333_pt1 | contig 18337 bp, 19 predicted proteins | sample Palsa_T0_2_FD_201948 | JGI IMG/M metagenome (GOLD analysis project Ga0302325, IMG submission 201948) | Peat permafrost microbial communities from Stordalen Mire near Abisko, Sweden - Palsa_T0_2 | ecosystem: Environmental > Terrestrial > Soil > Palsa > Peat permafrost | place: Sweden: Abisko...
CGGCAGGGGCCCGATCGCGCTTGGCCCCGCCGGCCGGTCGGCTCGTAGCATTGACCATCCCAATGGACCCCGTCGTATTTCTCCAGGGCGCGGTGGCGCTCACCGGCCGTTTCCCCGCCCTGTCGGGGGTCGACCTCTCGGTCGGTCCCGGCGAGGTGGTCTCGGTGGCCGGCGCCAACGGCGCCGGCAAGACCACGCTGCTGCGCGTGTGCGCCGGGCTGGTCCCGGTCGCCTCGGGCGAGGCCGTCGTGCTCGGCTACGACCTGCGCCTCGACCCCGCCGCGGTGCGTCGGCGGGTGGGCCTCCTCGGCCACGCACCCAGCCTCTACGACGAGCTCACCGCGACCGAGAACGTGCGGTTCGCACTCCGCGCGGCCGGGCACGACACCGAGCGGGTCGGGCCGGCCCTGGCCCGCGTCGGGATCACCGGCCGGCTGACCAAGACGGTGGTGGGCGGGCTGTCGGCCGGGCAACGCCGACGGGTCGCGCTCTCGGTGCTGGTCGCCCGGGCCCCCGAGCTGTGGTTGCTCGACGAGCCCCACGCGGGCCTCGACGCCGGGGCCAGGACGCTGCTCTCCGAGCTGGTCACCGAGGCCGTGCGCGACGGCGCCTCGGTCGTGTTCTCCTCCCATGAGTCCGACGTGGCGGCGGCCATGTCCGACCGCCTGGTGACCATGTCGGGCGGGCGGGTGGCCGACGTCACAGCGGGCGGACGCCGGGCCAAGCTGTCGTCGGTGGGCGAGGGTGGCAGTCATGTGGCGTGACGCGCTGCTGGTGGCCGGCAAGGATCTCCGGATCGAGCTGCGCTCTCGGGTGGCCCTGTGGCAGGTGCTGCCGGTGGCCGTGCTGTCCCTCGTCCTGTACGCGTTCGCCCTGGGGCCGGTGCGCCAGACGCTGGCCTCGGCGGCGCCGGGGTTGTTCTGGCTGGCCGTGTTGTTCTCGACCGTGCTGGCCACCCAGCGCAGCTTCGCCATCGAGGCCGGGGAGGGAACCCGCGACGGGCTCCGGGTCTCGGGGATTGACCCGGCCGGCGTGTTCCTGGGCAAGGCGGCCGCGGTGGCGGCCGAGTTGGCCGTGCTCCAGGTCGTCTTGTGGGGGGCCATGACGCTGCTCTTCGGCGTCCACGTGCGCGTCGTGTGGTTGGCCCTCGTCGCGTCGTTTCTGGCCACCATCGGCCTGGCCACCGCCGGCACCCTGTACGGCGCGCTGTCGGCGGGGTTGCGGGTGCGCGAGACGCTGCTGCCGTTGCTGGTGCTCCCGGTGTTGGCCCCGGTGCTGCTGGCCGCGTCGAGGGCGTGGTCGGGTGCGCTCACCGGATCGGTGTCGAGCGGGCTGTCCTGGCTCCGTGTGCTCGGTCCGTTCGCCGTCGTCTACCTGGTCATCGGGATCGTCCTGTACGGGCCGCTGTTGGAGACCGCGTGAACGTCGGCACCGAGGCCCCCTCGCTTCCGTCCCGCCCGCGCTGGCTGCGGGTCGTCGGTGTGGCGGCGGTGCTGTCGACCGCGGCCACGGTGTGGCTCGGCCTGTGGGTCACACCGCCCGACAAGGTCCAGGGCAACCTCGTGCGCCTCGTCTACCTGCACCCGCCGATCGCCTGGGTGGCCCTGTACCTGGCCTTCGGGCTGGCCGCCCTGTCCAGCCTCTTGTACCTGTGGCGCCGGACCCGGTCGTTGTTCTGGGACCGCCTCGCCGCCGCCTCGGTCGAGGTCGGGGTGGTGTTCAACGCGCTCACCCTGGCCACCGGGATGCTGTGGGGCCGTCCGACCTGGGGGGTGTGGTGGACCTGGGACGCCCGGCTCACCTCGACGGCGCTGTTGCTGGTGCTCTTCCTGGGCTACCTGGCCCTTCGCCGGGTCCCGGCCGAACCCGAGGTGCGGGCCCGTCGGTGCGCGGTGGCCGCCCTGATCGCGTTCGTCGACGTGCCGATCGTGCACTTCTCGGTGATCTGGTGGCAGACCCTCCACCAGGGTGCGACGGTGCTCAACGCCAACCTGTCCCCGACCATCCATGGCTCGATGGCGTGGACGCTGCTGCTCGGGTTCATCGCGCTGACGCTGGTGTTCGTGTGGATGGTCACCGTGCGGTACCGGATCGAGGTCCTGGCCGATCGCACCGACGCCGAGCATCTCGAGGTGTCGCTGGCCGAGCGCTGGGCCGAGGGCGACCTCGACGGCGTCCCGTCCAACGGCGCCAACGGTGGCAACGGTGCCAACGGCGGCAACGGCGCCGGCGGGGTGCTGCGCCCACCGACCCGGGTCGGACCATGAGCTACGTCGACGCGGGCTACGCCGTCGGGCTGTCGGTGCTGTTCCTCTACGCGATCGGTCTGGTCATCCGGCGTCGCAGCCTCGAGCGGGCGGTGGACCTGTCGTTGCCTCCGTCCGATTCCGCCGAGCGGACGGCGGAGACCGGCGGGGCGAGCGGGCCGTGAGCGACGCGCCGGCGATCGAGCGACCCCGACAGAGGCTCGAGTCGCCGACCCGGCGCCGCACCAAACGACGGCTGTGGTTCGTCGCCGCGGTGCTGGTCGGCGCGTTGGTGTTCTTGTTGGTGGAGGGACTGGGCAGTTCGCTCGACTACTTCGACACCGTCGATCAGGCCATCGCCCACCGAGGCACGCTCGGGACCTCGACGTTCCGGCTCGAGGGCCTGGTGGTGCCGGGCAGCATCCATTCGACCGCCGACGGCACCGACTTCGCGGTCTCCGAGGGAGCCGAGGAGGTGAGCGTGCAGAACGTCGGCTCGCCGCCCGAGCTGTTCCAACAGGACATCCCGGTGGTGGTGGTGGGTCACTTCGCCGGGCCGGGCACGACGCTCTTCTTGTCCAACCAGATCATGGTGAAGCACTCGGCCAACTACATCGCCGCCCACCCGAACCGGGTGAAGGCGCCCAACGGGTCGGTCCGTTGAGCGCTCCTCGGTTCAAGTGAACGCCGCCGTCGGGTCGGTCGGGGTTTGGCTGGCCTTCGCCGCCGCGGTCGTCGGCGCGCTGACGATGGCGGCCTCGATCGTGCGGGCCCGTCACCACGACACACCGGACCCTCGGATCGACGGTCGGCTGCTCGCACCGGTGCTCTTGGCCGGCATGGTGATCGCGCTCGGCGCGATGGAGTACGCGCTGGTCACCCACAACTTCTCGATCGCGTTCGTCGCCGACAACAACAGCCGGGCGACGCCGCTGCTCTACTCGATCACCGGCCTGTGGTCGGCGCTGGCCGGGTCGATCCTGTTGTGGGGGTTCATCCTCTCGGTCTTCGTGTGCGCGGTGGTGTGGCGCTTCCGCCGCGACGCCCGCGACCCGGTGGTGGCGTGGGCGACGCTCGTGATGTTCACCGTCTCGGCGTTCTTCATCGGGCTGATGGTCGGCCCGTCCAACCCGTTCCAGCGGGTCGTCGGGACGCCGCCGGCCCAGGGGGCCGGGCCCAACGCGCTGCTCCAGGACAACCCGCTGGTGGCGATCCACCCGCCGCTCCTGTATCTCGGGTTCGTCGGGTTCACCGTGCCGTTCGCGTTCGCCATCGGGATGCTGGTCACCGGGCGGGTGGGGGACCGCTGGCAGATCGAGACCCGGCGCTGGACCCTGATCGCCTGGACGTTCCTCTCGGTGGGCATCGTGTTGGGGGCCTGGTGGTCCTACCAGGTGCTCGGCTGGGGCGGGTTCTGGGGCTGGGACCCGGTGGAGAACGCGGCCCTGCTCCCGTGGTTGTGCGGCACCGCCTACCTCCATTCGGTGCTCGTGCAGGAGCGACGGGGGCTGCTGCGGGTGTGGAACCTGTCGCTGTCGGTCGCCACGTTCTCGCTGACCATCCTCGCGACCTTCCTCACCCGTTCGGGCGTCATCGAGTCGGTGCACGCGTTCAGCGACTCGACCCTCGGACCGGTGTTGATCGGGTTCTTCGGGTTGGTGGTGGTGGTCGGCTTCGGGCTGATCGCCTGGCGGGGCGACCGCATCCGATCGCCCGGTGGGATCGACGCCCCGCTCGGTCGGGAGGGCGCGTTCTTGCTCAACAACTTCCTGTTCGTCGGCTTCGCGTTCGTGGTCCTGTTGGGAACCCTCTTCCCGCTGCTGTACCAGGCGCTCAAGAACCAGCAGGTCACCGTCGGTGCCCCCTACTTCAATTCGGTGGCCGTCCCGGTCGGCCTGGCCCTCCTCGTCCTGATGGCGCTGGCCCCGGCGCTCTCGTGGCGCACCGTCAACGCGGGCGTGCTGTGGCGCCGCATGGCCCCGGCGGCGTGGGTGGCGGTGCTGACCATCGTCGGGTGCGTCATCGGTGGTGTCCGGGGCTTCGTCCCGCTGCTGGCCTTCGGGCTGGGTGCCTTCGCCGGTGCGTCGGCCGTGCGCTCGATCGTCCTGGCCGTGGTCACCAGCCACCGCCACGGCCGTGGGGTGCTGCGGGGGATCGCCGGGCGGGCCAACGGCGGCATGATCGTGCACCTGGGCGTGGTGGTGATCGCGGTCGGCATCACCGCGGCCACCTCGTTCGCGCAGCGGACCGAGCTGGCGCTCCGGCTCGGCCAGACCGTCCACTTCGACGGGCACACCTTCGTGTACCAGGGGTTGGAGAAGGTGACGTCGCCGTCGCGCACGGCCACCGAGGCCAAGGTCAAGATCGACGGTGGCGGGGTGTTCCGCCCGGCCGTCACCCAGTTCGCCGGGGCCAACTCCGAGGCGGTCGGGACCCCGGCGATCGACTCGGGCTTCACCGGGGACATCTACCTGACCTTCACCGCCATCGGCGGAACCGGGCCCGCGACGGCGGCCCAGGAGTTTCCCAACCTGCCCAAGGGCTCGGTGGCGGTCGGGGTCGTGGTGGAGCCGCTGGTCGCGTGGATCTGGACCGGGGGGCTCCTGATCGGGCTGGGTGGCCTGCTCGCCATCTCGCCGGGGAAGCGCCGGCGACCGACCGACCCCGCCTCGGGTGTCCCGGTGGCCCGGGAGACCGAGCGTGACCAGGCCGAGACGCCGGACCCGCCGGAGCTCGTCGGCGTGTCCAACGGCGGCCGACCGGCCGCCGAGCGCGAGGGGTCGGTCGAGCCGGTAGGGACACCGGGTTGATGACCTCGGTCACGGAGGCGCCGAGCTCCCGGCCGCCCGACGACGGGGCACCGAGGAGGCGACGGCACACGGCGCGCTGGGTGGCCGGCGGGGTGGTGGTGGTCCTGGTGGTTGTGGCCATCGTGGCCGCCACCCGTCCGTCGTCGCAGGCGACCTCGGTCCAGAGCCCCCTCATCGGGCACCCGGCCCCGGCCCTGGCGGCCCGCGACTTCTCGGGTCAGCCGGTGTCGCTGGCCGATGACCGGGGCGACTTCGTGGTGGTGAACTTCTTTGCCAGCTGGTGTCCGCCCTGTGCCACCGAGGAGCCCAGCCTGGTCCACTTCGCCTTCGAGCAGCACCAGGCCAAGGCCGACGTCGACCTGCTCTCGGTCGACATCGACGACACCACCGCGGGCGCCCGCCGATTCGTGGCCGAGTGGGGCATCACCTGGCCGGCCGTCCCCGACAACGCCGGCCAGTTCGCCGGTGAGTTCGGTGTCGGATCCCCCCCGATGACGTTCCTCGTCGATCCGCAGGGCACGGTGGTGGCCGCCTACGCCGGGCCGGTGACCTACGGACAGCTCAACGCCGTGCTGGCGGCGGCGCGACGTGCCTGATCCGGCGACGCTCGAGGAGCGGGCGACCCCGGGCTCCGGCGGGTCCCGCACGCGCCAGGTGGTCTCGGCGGTCGCGCTGGTGGTGATCGCCGTCGTCGCCCTCTGCATCGGCAGCGGGGTCGGCCGTTCGTCGCCGCCGACGCTCGCCGCGCGGGCGGCCTCGCTCGAGAGCAAGATCAAGTGCCCCAGTTGCGAGGACATCTCTGTGGCCCAGTCGGAGGCCTCCACCGCGATCCAGGCCCGCCAGCAGATCAGGGCCATGCTGGCCCGGGGGGAGAGCGATTCGCAGATCGAGCAGTCGTTCGTGGCCCGTTATGGACCGTCGATCCTGCTCGTCCCGCCGGCGTCGGGACTGGGGGCGCTGGTGTGGTTCGTGCCGCTGGTGGCGGTGGTGCTGGCGCTCGGCGCGCTCGGGGTCCTGTTTTGGCGGCGCCAGCGCGCGCTCGGCCGGTTGCGGTCAGAACCGTTGCGGTCGGGACCGTCGTGAGCGCGGTCCGGCCGACCGGCACGACCGCCGAGGAGCACCCGGCCGACGAGGACCACCCGGCCGCGGACGAACCCCAAGCGGCGCACCGGTCGAGCGACGACCGTCGGTGGCGGCTCGAGGACCAGCGCGACTTTCTCCTCCGCTCCCTGGCCGACCTCCGCCTGGAGCTCGACGCCGGTGACATCGAGCCAAGGGACTACGAGGCGCTGGTGGTCCGGGACCAGGGCCGCCTGTCGGCGGTGGAAGCGGAACTGCTCGACCTCGACATCGAGGAGGCGGCCGCGCCGGACCCGGCGACCGACGCCCAGCCGGTCGCCCCGGCCCGGTCGCGGCGCCGCCCGCTCTGGCTGGCCGTGATCGCCACCGTCGCGCTCACCGCCGGCATCACCCTGCTCGTGATCCACCTCGCCTCGCCCCGGCTGCCCGGCCAGCCCGAGACCGGGAGCATCACCCAGAACCTGACCCAGGAGGTCCAGACCCAGCTCGCCGAGGCCTCCGCGTTGGTCGACCAGGGGACCCAGTCCTCGCTGGCCCAGGCCCTGACCGTCTACCGCACGGTGCTCACGGAAGATCCCGACCAGCCCCAGGCGCTGGCCGAGACCGGCTGGTTGGAGTGGGAGGCCGGGTACTCGGTCGGCGACTCCAGCCTCGAGACCACCGGCAAGGGGCTGGTGCAACGCTCGCTCAAGGTCGAGCCGAACGACTACGCGGCTCACCTGTTCCTGGGCACCATCGAGCTCAACCAGGACCACGATCCCGCGGCGGCCGTGATCCAGTACGACGACTTCTTGTCCGAGCACCCGCCCACGTCGCTCATCACCCAGGCCGCCTCCCTCATCAAGCAGGCCGACGAGGCGGTGGGCCGGCCAGTTCCGGCGGCCGTCGGCGGGTAGGGGTTCGTCAGGTCCCGAGCGCCCGGAGCCCGTCGACCACCGGTCCGAACGCGGCACCGAACGCGGCCAGGTCGTCGTCGGTGGTCGACCATCCGACCGACAGCCGCAGCGACTTCTCCGGATCCACGCCCATCGCCGCCAGCACCGGCGAGGGCTCCAACGACTCCGACGAGCAGGCCGAGCCCGAGTGGACGGCGACGCCGGCCCGGTCGAGGCCGATGACCACCGGCTCGGCCTCGACCCCGGCCACGCCCAGACAGATCAGGTTGGGCAGCCGGCCGCCGGGATCGGGGTCCCCGACGATGGACACGTCGTCCACCGACTGCGCCTCGTCGAGGAGGCGGGCCACCGCCCGGCGCGCCGCGGCGGCCTCCTCGTCCAGCCGACCCGGTTGGCCCAGCGCGTCGGCCACCGCACCCAACCCGACGATCGCCAGCGCGTTCTCGAAGCCGGCCCGGCGGGCCCGCTCCTGTTGGCCTCCCAGGAGCAACGGGTCGAAGCGGCGCCCGGGAGCGATGACCAGCGCGCCCACGCCGGCCGGGCCACCGAACTTGTGCGCGCTGAACGACACCAGGTCGGCGCCGAGCGCGCCAAGATCGATGGGCAGCTGCCCGATGGCGGCACACGCGTCGACGTGCACCGCGACACCGGCGGCCCGGCACATCTCGACGATCGCCTCGACCGGTTGGAGGGTCGCCACCTCGTGGTTGGCCCACTGGCAGTGCACCAGCGCCGGCCGTTCGCCGTCGGTGCGGGCCAGCGCCGAGGCGACCGATGCGACGTCGATGCGTCCGGACCGCTCGACGGTCAGCTCGACGATGGGAGCGGCCCGCGACGAGGCGTCCCGCACCGCCGAGTGCTCGACCCCCGCGCAGGCGACGGGGTGCCCGGGTGTGGCCCGGGTGGCACCGACCACCGCCGCGTTGATCGCCTCGGTGCCGCTCGAGGTGAACACGACCTGGCGGGGCCGGACCCCGAGCAGCGCCGCCACCTGGTCGCGGGCGTCTTCGATGCGTGCCCGGACGGCCCGACCCTCCTCGTGCACGCGGGCGGGATCACCGGTGGTGGCGTCCAGCTCCGCCTCCATGGCGGCTCGGGCCTCGGGACGAAGGGGTGAGGTCGACGCGTGGTCGAGGTAGTGGCGGACCACCGAACCTCAGGCGGTGGCGGCGCAGGTGTCGTCGCCCCGGGCCCGCGAGGACAGCACGATCGGCAACCGACCCTGCTTGGTGTCACCGCACAGCCCGGCCAAGAGCCCCTTCACCATGCCGCGGTCGACCGCGCACAGCACCGGTGGGATCGAGGCCGCGTCTCCGAAGGGGCACTGTTCGGCCACCACCGCGGTGGTGGCCCCGTGGTCCTCGACGTGTGCCGCGAACCCGTGCGCGGTCAGGGTCTCGGCGATCGTGCGCATGGCCGCCCGCACCGAGCGCTGCCCCTCGTCCGGTGACATGCGGGTGGCCAGCATGCGCCCGTAGTCCTCGCCGACCTTGGCCGCCATCTGCTCGGCGTCCTCGGGGCCGAGCAGCTCGAGGGCCTCGCGTAGCAAAAGGACCAAGAGGTCGTCGCGCTTGTCGACCAGCCCGCCCAGCAGGTCGTCGTTGACCGACGAGAAGCGCTGGGCCGGCCGCCCGACCGCCTGGCCGTCCCGGGTCATGGTCACCTGGAGGTAGCCGCCCGAGACCAGCCGGTTCAGGTGGTGCCGGGCCACGTTGGGGTGGAGCGAGAACGTCGAGGCGACCTCGGCCGTGCTGGCGGCCGCGTGGGCCCGCACATAGAGGTAGATCTCGCGGCGGGTCGGGTCCCCGAAGGCGCCGGTCACCGCGGCCACGACCGAGGCGAACCTGGCGTCGGCGTTGGTGTGCTCGGCGTCCTCGGTTCCGCCGGAGTCCGCTGCCGTAGCCACGGACTCGGGGTTCGAGCCCGAACGCACGATCGGTAGTCTACCTGTGGGCACCGAGACCGACCGAGGTCGACGCCATCCCGTGCGCCCGGTCCGGACCGCCCCTCGACACCTGGTCACCCGACCGAACGGGGCTCGGCCAGAAAGGTAGGCCCATGGCATCGGATCGCGGACGGCTCGAGGAGTCCCTGGGCGCCGTCGTCGACCCGGTGCTCGGCCTCCCGCTCGCCGAGACGTCGATGATCCGGTCGATCCACTCACGCCGCCACCGGGCCGACGTCGAGCTGGCCGTGCCGGCCGACGACTGGCCGGGCCTGGCCGAGCTGGTCGCCGTGGTGGAGTCGGTCGCGTTGGCCGACGACGAGGTCCGCGAGGCCACCGTGGTGGCGGTCGAGATGGATGAGGACGAACGGACGGCGCTGCGGCTCGCGCTTCGCCGACGCATGGAGGGGGAGACCCAACCGGCGGCGGCGGGTCACGCCGGACACGGCCACGGCCACGAGGCGCCCGAGCCGGCGTTCCTCCAGCCCGGCTCCCGGACCCGGGTCATCGGCATCTCCTCGGGCAAGGGCGGGGTCGGCAAGTCCTCGGTCACCGTCAACCTGGCCATCGCCCTGGTCCGGGCCGGCAATACGGTCGCCATCTTGGATGCCGACGTCTACGGGTTCTCGGTGCCCAAGATGCTGGGCGGCGATCGTGATCCGGTGATCATCGGGGACATGGTCATCCCGACCCTGGTGCACGGGGTGCGCTGCCTCTCGATGGGGTACTTCGTCCCCGAGGACCAGCCGGTCATCTGGCGGGGGCCGATGCTGCACAAGGCGATCGAGCAGTTCCTGGGCGACGCCTACTGGGGCGAGCCCGACTTCCTGCTGGTCGACATGCCTCCCGGGACCGGCGACGTCACCCTGTCGCTGGCCCAGGTGATGCCGAGGGCCGAGATCATCGTGGTGACCACGCCCCAGGCGGCCGCGCAACGGGTGGCCCAACGCTCGGCCTTCGCCGCCCGCAAGCTGAAGCTCTCGGTGCGCGGCGTCGTCGAGAACATGAGCTGGTTCACCGGCGACGACGGCACCCGCTACGAACTCTTCGGCCGCGGCGGCGGGGCCGAGCTCGCCGGTGACCTCGGGGTCCCGCTCATCGGGTCGATCCCCCTCGTCCCGGCGCTGCGGGAGGGCGGGGACAGCGGACGCCCGATCACGGTGTCCGACCCCGACGGCGAGGCATCGAAGGCGTTTGGGGCGGTGGCCGAGCGGGTAATCGCACTCGGACCGGCCCGTGTCTACCGTCGTGAGCTGTCACTCAGCTGAGCGGCCAACCTGGGAGGGATACATGAAGGAGTTCTCCGGTCGGGTTGCGGTGATCACCGGTGCGGCGAGTGGGATCGGTCTCGCCATGGCCCGACGCTTCGCCGCCGAAGGCATGCGCCTCGTGCTCGCCGACGTCGAGGAGCCGGCGCTGGTGGCGGCGGTGCACGAGCTCACCTCGCTCGGCGCCGAGGTGGTCGGTGTGCCGACCGATGTGGCCGATCACGAGTCGGTGGTCAACCTGCGGGACCGGGCGTTCGAGGCGTTCGGCTCGGTCCACGTCTTGTGCAACAACGCCGGCGTGGTGGGTCGCTCGATTGTCGAGACTCCCATCGAGGTCTGGCGCTGGGTGGTGGGGGTCAATCTCTTCGGCGTGATCAACGGGTGCAACGTCTTTCTGCCCGGCCTGGTCGAGCAGGACGAGGGTCACGTGGTGAACACTGCGTCGCTGGCCGGGTTGCGCGGCAACGCGATCCTGGGCGTGTACTGCACCACGAAGTTCGCCGTCGTCGGCCTGAGCGAGTCGCTGTCCGAGGAGCTGCACGCGGCCGGCTCCAAGGTCGGTGTCTCGGTGATCTGCCCGGGCTTCGTCCAGACGAGGATCGGCGAGTCGCACCGCAACATGCCGGCCCATGTGAGGGCATCCCTGCCCGAGGAGACCGGGCCGGGGCTCAACGAGGCCGTGGCCTCGGGCATACCGGCCGTCGAGGTGGCCGACGCCGTCTTCGACGCGGTGGTGGCCGACCGCCTGTATGTGCTGAACCACCCCGAGATGGCCCGGGGAGCGTTGGACCAGCGGCTGGTGCTCCTGTTCGACCAGGGCGGCTGAGCGAGCCCGACCGAGGGACCATTCGGCGCCGGGCCGGCTCAGGCGTCGATGGCCTTGGGGAGCTTGGCCGGGTCCCATCCGAGGAGCGCCACCGCCTGCCGGCACGCGAATCGGTCGGTCATCCCGGCGACATAGCCGACGGCGGCGCGCACCGCCCCGGGCTCGCCGGCCGTGAGGCCGCCCGCCTCCACCACCGCCGGGATCGCGTTCGGACGGTCGGCGAAGTGCTCGACGAGCGCCCGGAGGACCGCCACCACCGCGGCGCCCTGCGCGACCGAGGCCTCGCGCAGATAGATGTGCTCGTAGTTGAACTCCCGGAACCGGGCCAGGGTCAGCGCCGTCTCCTCGTCCATGGCCACCCGGCCCGCCGAGACGGTGGTCTCCACCAGGGCGCCGATGAATGTGCCCAGCTGCTCGCCGCGCCGGGTCCCACATCGCGCCCGCACCGCCTCGGGTAGGAGCCCGGGGCTCACGATCCCGGATCGCACGGCGTCCTCCCAGTCGTGGCAGACGTACGCGATGCGGTCGGCCCAGCTCACCACCTCGCCCTCGCAGGTGGACGGGGCCGGGAGCGACCAGCTGTGGTTGGCCACGCCGTCGAGGGTGGGCGCGCACAGGTTCAACGAGGCCAGCGAGACGCGGGCGCCCCAGAGCGCGTGATCGAAGCCCTCGTCGAGGTAGGGGGCCAGGGCGTCCTCACTGGCGTGGCCGCCCGGTCCGTGGCCGCAGTCGTGGCCGAGCGCGATCGCCTCGGTGAGCGCCACGTTCAGTCCGCAGGCCCGGGCCACGCTGGTCGCCACCTGGGCTACCTCGAGCGCGTGGGTGAGCCGGGTGCGCAGGTGGTCGTCGGGGAAGATGAAGACCTGGGTCTTGCCGGCCAGGCGTCGGAACGCCGCCGAGTGCAAGATGCGGTCTCGGTCGCGCTCGAAGCAGGTCCGCCACTCGTCGGGCTCCTCGGGCCGGGCCCGATCGCCGGCGCCGTCGGCCCGGGTCGCCCCCGGGACGAGCGTCGCATCCTCGGTCTCCTCTCGCCACCGGCGATCGCGCACCGCCGGGCCCGCGCCCGGGCGGGCGGCGCCGGGCGGGGCGCCCAGCTCGGCCCGGGAGTCCGCATGGGCGACCCGCAGGCCCGGGGCCGCCCGGCCGCCCGCGTCGTCCCCGGTGTCGGGGTTGAAGCCGGACATGGTCGACGCCCAGCGTGTCGACCGTTCGCCCTCCCCTCGTGCCTGATCGGCGGCGCTGGCCATGGTCATCAGTGTGCCCGAGGGAAGTAACGTCGAAGGTGACGTCGGCCCGTGTGGATGCCGGCCCGGCGGCGGGACGACCACCCGCGAGAGCAACCGAGAGAGGAGTTCGCTGGTGGAGGTGCGAATCGGAATCGTCCAGACACCCAAGGAGCTCGAGGTTGACCTGGGGGAAGGGGCCGACCGGGACACCGTGCTGAAGGAGATCGACGAGTCGCTCGAGCGCGGCGGGGTGCTGTGGTTGACCGATCGCCGCGGTCGCCGGATCGCCGTGCCGACCGCCCAGGTCGCCTACGTCGAGGTGGGCCCACCGGCCAACGATCGCAGGGTGGGGTTCGGGGCCCCCTGATCGACGGGTGGCCGACCCAGGTGGGACGCCGGTGACGGCCACCTTGGGCGAACCGACCCCCCCGCCCCCGACCGACCTCTTGGGGCGCGAGCTCCTCTTCGTCACCGGCAAGGGCGGGGTCGGCAAGACGACCGTGACCGCCGCCCTGGCCCAGCTGGCCTCACAACAGGGCCGGCGGGTGCTTGCGTGTGACATCGACGCCAGCGGGGGATTGGGGTCGATGTTCGAGGCCGGCCCGACCGGGTTCACCCCCACCCCCGTCGCGCCGGGGATCTCGGTCATGTCCATGGACACCGAGGCGTCGCTGCGCGAGTACCTGAAGCTGCACCTGCGGATTCCGCTCGCCGGGCGCATCGGGCCGTTGGCCAAGGCCTTCGACTTCGTGGCCACCGCGGCACCCGGGGTCCGAGAGATCCTGACTGTCGGCAAGCTCTGCTGGGAGGTCAAGGAGGGGCACTTCGACCTGGTCGTCGTCGACGCGCCGGCCTCCGGGCACGTGGTCAGCCAGCTGGGCGCCCCCCAGGCGATCAACGATCTGGTCAAGGTGGGCCAGATCCGGACCCAGACCGACTGGATGCTCGAGATCCTGTCGGACCCCGGCCGCACCGGGGTGGTCGCGGTGACCACCCCCGAGGAGATGCCGGTCTCCGAGACGATCGAGCTCACCGAGAGGATCGCCGAGCAGACCTCGGCGGCACTGGCGGCGGTGGTGGTCAACCGGGTGCTTCCGGAGCTCTTCACCACCCGGGAGGAGGAGGTCTTCGAGCGGCTCCGGACCCCCGAGCTCTGCGGGTCGATCGGCGAGGTGGTCGGCGGTGACGTCGCGCCGGTGCTCGAGGCGGCCCGTCTCGCCGTCAACATGCGCCGGGCCCGAGCGGTGCATCTCCGGCATCTCCAAGAGCGCCTGGACCCGCGCATCGCGGTGCTGCTGGTGCCGTACATCTTCACCCGGGTGGGTGGCCTGCGCAGCACCCGACAGGTGGCCACCTCCCTCGGCGACGAGCTCGGCCTGTGATCACGCGCCCGCCGGAGGCCCGGAGCCCATCGCTCGATCAACTGCTCGCGTCCAAGGAGATCGCGATCACCTGCGGGCCCGGCGGTGTCGGCAAGACGACCATCGCCGCGGCGGCCGCCGCGATGGCGGCCTGCCATCACGGGGGCCGGGTGCTCGTGCTCACGATCGACCCGGCCCGGCGTCTGGCCGACGCGCTCGGGCTGAAGGGGATCGGCAACACCGAGCACCGGATTCCCGCCGAGATGTTCACCGACGCCGGCGTCACCCCCCGCGGCGAGCTGTGGGCCGCCATGCTCGACACCCGGGCCAGTTGGGACGCCCTCATCGAACGCCACGCGCCCGACCGACGGACCAAGGAGCAGATCCTGGCCAATCCGCTCTACCAGAACCTCGCCGGACGGTTCGTGCAGAGCCACGACTACATCGCCGCTGAACGGCTGTTCGAGATCCACGCGACCGGCAACTACGACCTGATCGTGGTGGACACGCCGCCGAACCGCCACGCGCTGGACTTCCTCGACGCCCCGAAGCGCATGGCGGAGTTCTTCTCGAGCCGCCTGTTGCGATGGCTGATCGTCCCGTACCGCTCCCGCTTGGTAAACCTGGCCTCTCGCCCCTTCTACCAAGTGGCCGACCGGGTCCTCGGGACCCAGTTCCTGGCCGACATCGCCGAGTTCTTCATCCTGTTCCAGTCGATGCACGAGGGATTCGTCGAGCGGGCCGACTCGGTTGTGCGGCTCCTGGCCGACCGCCGCACGACGTTCATCGTCGTGAGCACGCTGGAGAGCTCGCCGCTCGAAGAGGCCGAGCTGTTCGCCGACGAGCTCGTGCGCCGCCGGCTGAACCTGGGTGCGATCGTGTTGAACCGGACCCTGCCCGAGTACCTGCGCGACAACCGGGCCCGGGTCGTCGCGCAGGCCCTGGGCGAGCGGGCCGACCAGATCGCCGAGGGGCTGCCGACCGACCCGGCCATCACCGCCCCGCTCCTGCGGGAGGTCGCCGAGAGCTTCTTCAATTTCAGCCTCGTCGCGCGTCGAGAGGCCGAGCAACGTGACGAGTTGGCGTCCTCGCCCGACGTGGTGACCAGCGCACCGGTCTTCGCCGACGACATCTCGAACCTGGCCGGGCTCCTCACGATCGGCGAGACGATCTGGGGCTAAACCGGCCCGGCCGGCCGTCCTACGATGAGGTGGTGAGCTCGTTGGTCAAAGCGGCCTGACCGAGCGGACCGCCTTGCTCGACTACCACCTCCACCTCTGGCCCCACGACCGCTCCGACGTCTCGCTGCGGCTGGAGCAGATCGCGGCGTACTGCGAGGCCGCCCAGGCGGCCGGCGTCGTCGAGATCGCCCTCACCGAGCACCTGTTCCGGTTCGTCCAGTCCGAGCGGATCGTGGCCGGCCTGTTCGACCAGGACGAGACCGAGCTTCGCGTCTCGATGCGTCAGTACTGGGACCATCACGCGCGCAACGACCTCGACGCCTATGTCGAGACGGCAACCGCGGCCAAGCGGGCCGGGCTGCCGGTGGTGGTGGGGCTCGAGGTCGACTACTACCGGGACCGGATGGACCGGGTGGCCGAACTGTTGGACGGCTACCCCTTCGACGTCCTGTTGGGCTCGGTCCATTGGATCGGCGCGTGGCGCTTCGACGACCTGGGCGACCCGCTGCACATGGCCGAGTGGCCGGTCCGCCGGGTCGACGCGTGTTGGGATGCCTACGCGACGGCGATCGAGGAGCTGGCCGCTAGTGGCGCATGCGACGTGCTCGCGCACCCCGACCTGGTGAAGGTGGCCGGGTATGTGCCCGCGCAGCCCGAGGAGTGCTGGGACCGCCTGGCCGAGGCCGCCGCGTCGAGCGGCATGGCCGCCGAGGTCTCCTCGGCCGGTTGGAACAAGACCTGCCGCGAGCAGTACCCGTCGCGCGGGCTCTTGGCCCGGTTGGCCGAGCGGGGGGTGGGGTTCACCACCGCCTCCGACGCGCACGGCCTCGAACGGGTGGCCGACCGGACCGACGACCTGCGCGAGCTGCTGGCGTCGGCCGGCGTCGACCGGCTGGTCGCGTTCGAAGGCCGGCGGGCCCGCTCGGTGCCGGTCTCGCCGGCCCCGGCGGCCAGCGCGCCGCAGGGACACAGCTAGCCGATGGCCACCCCGGCCGAGCTGGCCAAGCTGCACCACGTGCTCGACCCCGACGAGCTCTCGCACCTCCAGCGACTCTTGGGTTCGTGGGCCCTGTTGTCGGACCTGTCGTTCTCCGACCTGGTCCTCTTGGTGCCGATCGAGGAACGCACCGAGGAGGACTCGGAGGCCCAGATGATCGTCCTCGGCCAGATCCGGCCGAACAACCGTCCGACCCTGCTCCTTCAGGACCTGGTCGGGCAGTCGGTGTCCGAGGGCGGCTGGTCGATCGCGGCGAAGGCCCTGGCCACGGGGGAGATCGTCCGTGGGGAGGTCGAGGAGATCTCACCGGCCGGCCCCATCGCCTCGGAGGCGATCCCGGTGCGCTTCGGCAAGGTGGTGATCGCGGTGCTGGTCCGGATCGGGCGCGAGGAGGCCCGCCCGGCCACCAGCAGCTACGAGCGCACATACCTCGATGCGTTCGATCGCCTGGCCGCGATGGTCGCCCAGTCGGCGTTCCCGTTCCCCGAGGCCGACGTGGGCACCGAGGAGGCGCCGAGGGTCGGTGACGGCGTCGTCGTGGTCGACGACGAGGGCCGGGTCGAATTCGCCTCACCCAACGCGATGAACGCCTTCCACCGGATGGGCGTGTACTCGCTGCCCGAGGGGCGCCGCTTCGTCGATCTGGGCGTCGAGGAGTCGGCCGTCGAGTGGGCGCTCTCCACCGCCAGGCCGGTCGTCGAGGAGGTCGAACGGCGACCCGACGTCATCGTGCTGGTGCACTGCATCCCGCTCGTGACCCACGGCTCGGTGACCGGCGCGGTCATCTTGTTGCGCGACGTCACCGACGTGCGTCGACTGGACCGCCTGCTCCTGTCCAAGGACGCCGCCATCCGCGAGGTGCACCACCGGGTTAAGAACAACCTGCAGACGATCTCCTCACTGCTGCGTCTCCAGGCGCGCCGAGTGCCGGCCAAGGCGGGGCGGGAGGCACTGATGGAGGCGGAGCGGCGGGTGCGCTCGATTGCGCTCGTCCACGAGATCCTGTCGCGCGAGCCGGGGGACCAGGTCTCCTTCGACGAGATTGTGGCGTCGCTCGTCCAGATGGCCAACGACTCGGTGGTGGGGCCGGCCAGCGTCGAGATCAGCGTGGAGGGGGACCTGGGCGACCTGGCGGCCGACGTGGCCACCCCGCTCGCGGTGACCCTGGCCGAACTGCTCCAGAACGCGGTGCAGCACGCGTTCGTGTCCGATCGTCGCCCACTGCGCACGACCCGACCGGCCAAGCGCCGCACGACCGGGGTGAAGGATCAGGTGGGTCGGGTGGTCGTGGTCCTCAGCCACGACGCCCACGGGCTGGTGATCGAGGTGCGGGACAACGGGATCGGCCTGCCCAAGGGGTTCGACATCGAACGAACCAACAGCCTGGGGCTGTCGATCGTCCGCGACCTCGTCGTCACGCAGTTGGACGGCTCGATCGACATGCATCGGGTGGCAAGACCCGACGGTGGGACCCTGGTGCGGATCGAGGTGCCGACGGGGCAGCGTCGGTAGGGGGAGGGGGACTCAGCCGACCCGGCGTCGGGAGGCCAGCCACACCTTGCGGAGCTTGCGGCGCTCCTCCTCGGAGGTGCCGCCCCACACGCCGGACTCCTGGTTGGTCGCCAGCGCGAAGTCGAGACACGGTTCTTGGACGGTGCAGTTGCTGCACACCCGCTTGGCCGCTTCGATCTGATCCACCGCCGGGCCGGTCGTCCCGATCGGGAAGAACAGGTCGGGCACGGTATCTCGGCACGCCGCAAAGCGTCGCCAATCTTCCGCGTCCCATTCAACCGTGCGGTTCCACATCAGCGCCATGACCAGGTCCTCCACCCGTTTGTGATCTTTTTCACAAGTCCGGCGGCCACAGTTCCCCGGCGGGGAAACGGAGCAGGCGAAGGTTACCGGTGTGAACGAACGATGACAAGAGGATTTTCGCAAGGTTGCGGAATCGGGGAGTGAGCGGGCGGTGCGGTGTGGTAGGCCGTGCGTGATGCCGGCTCTTTTGTTCCCGTGACGGCGATCTTCGGCCACCGCGGCTGCACCGAGGGGTTCCTCGAGAACACCGTCGAGGCCTTCGTCGAGGCCGGGCGGCGGGGGGCCGACGGGGTCGAGTTCGACGTGCGCCGGAGCGCCGACGGTGCGCTCGTGGTCCACCACGACGCCGAGGTGGCCGGGGTCGGCCTGATCCCCGACACCCCGGTGGCCGACCTACCGCCGTACGTCCCGCTGTTGGGGGCGGTGATCGAGGCCTGCGACGGGATGCAGATGAACGTCGAGGTGAAGAACAAACCGGGCGACCCCGGCTATGACCCGAGTGGATCGCTGGCCCGGGCGGTGGCGGCCGAGTTGGTGGAGCAACACCGGCTCGACGGGGTCATCGTCTCCTCCTTCGACGCCCCGACCATCGAGGCGGTCCGGGCGGCCGAACCGGGGTTGGCGGTCGGGTGGCTGCTCGGGGTGACCGCCGACCTCGACGACGCCCTCGCCACGGCCCTGGACCG
>Ga0302325_10012334_pt1 | contig 18336 bp, 16 predicted proteins | sample Palsa_T0_2_FD_201948 | JGI IMG/M metagenome (GOLD analysis project Ga0302325, IMG submission 201948) | Peat permafrost microbial communities from Stordalen Mire near Abisko, Sweden - Palsa_T0_2 | ecosystem: Environmental > Terrestrial > Soil > Palsa > Peat permafrost | place: Sweden: Abisko...
GGACTGCAGGCTTTCAGGACGTCGCCTCGTCGAACGTCTTACTCTTCGCGGGGAACAACCCGCTCGTCTCGGCTTCGTCGAGCTATATCGGAATGCCGCCCTCCAACGAGCGAGCCGAGCTGCGCTCGTTCCGAGAGGGCGGTCTGAAGGTCATCGTCATCGATCCTCGCCGTACGGAGACAGCCGCCAACGCCGACATCCATCTGCAAATTCGCCCCGGGTCGGATGCCGCGGTCCTCGGCGCAATGCTCCACGTGATGATCGCGGAGGGCCTCTACGATCGTGACTTCGTCGCGCAATATGCCGAGGGATTCGAGACATTGAAGACCAAGGTCGACGCCATCACCCCCACTTTGGCTGCCCACCTCGCCGGAATTGACGAAGCAGAGATCATTGCTGCGGCTCGTCTGTTCGGGTCGGGCCGGCGCGGATGTGCAGTAGGTGGTACGGGGATCAACATGGGGCCGAGCCCGATACTGGCCGAGTACCTGTTGCTCTGCCTGAACACGGTGGGCGGACGATACCGGCGGGGTGGAGAGCGCATTGCGAATCCGGGGACTCTCACATTCGGTCGGGCCATGGAAGCCCGAGTGCGCGGTCCTCGTGAGATTTGGGGTAAAGGCCCGCAACCTCGCGTCAGGGGCTTGACCACCTTTTACGACCAGATGCCCACGGCTGCATTGGCAGCCGAAATACTCACACCTGGAGAAGGTCAGATAAGGGCCCTGATCGTGTCCGGCGGGAATCCTGCGGTTGCACTGCCTAACCAGCCTGAGGTGATCGAGGCTCTTGAGGCGTTGGAGTTGTTGGTCTGCCTGGATGTGCGCGAAACGCAGACGTTGGCACTTGCCGACTATGCCTTGGCATGCAAAATCAGCCTCGAGAAGGCGGATGCCACCGTGGGCAGCGACCTTCGCTTCGCGAAACCGTTCGCCCAGTACGCACCTCCGATCGTGTTGCCACAAGGCGATCTGGTCGAGGAATGGGAAGTGTTCTGGGGACTGGCGGAACGCATGGGTACGCCCTGGGATCTCACTGCGCGCATCGGCCTCCCAATCCCGATCAACCTGAGTGAAGATGCTGCTGACACCCCCTCGTCGGCGAAACCCACGAGCTGGGATCTGTGGAATCTCCTCTGTTCAGGGGGACGCGTAACCTTGGACGAGCTTTCGCAGCACCCGCATGGGTTGAGTCTTGAGATCGAGCCGCAGTTCGTACAGGAGTCAGGCGACTTCGGAGACAAGCTGGATTTGGCGAACCCGCTCATGATGGAAGAGCTCGAGCGAGTATCGGTGTCCTCGCTCGACGATTGGCCCTTCCATCTCATCAGCAGGCGTATGTGGGAGTACCACAACTCTTGGGGTCAGGACATTTCGACCTTACGCGAGAAGATTCCGGTCAATCCGGCGTTCGTGCACCCCGACGATCTGGCTGAGCTCGGCGTAGCGAGCGGGGACCGGATTCGGATCACGTCGGCTGCGGGAACCGTCGAAGCAGAAGTGAGAGATGCGCCCGAACTCCGTAGGGGAGTGGTGTCGATGTCGCACTGCTGGGGTGACGCGCTTGGTTCAGATCCAAGTGTCGTTGGTTCGAACACCAACCGCCTGGTCGATCATGCGGAACCGAGCTTGTTTGTTGGCATCCCGCGGATGAGCGCCATCGGAGTTCGGCTCGAAGCGGTGGACAACAGAACATGACAATTCCGCAGCGCTGAGCCTTTTTTTGTAGTTGACCAAAGCCCTTGAACGAAGGATAACCAGTGGATTCGACCACCCAATTCGGAGACGACTACACGCAGTTCTTGCACTACTCGTCGGAGCGGACAAGCGAGGTTTGTGCCTCGAGTTGGATCCCTCGGCGCGAGGACCTTCTTGTCGGCGAGGGCAGCATCGCACCCGTCGTCTTGGCCTTCCTCGTCGATTCGACCGCTGGGGTCGTGTGCGGAGCGGTGGCCCGCCCGGGCTGGATCGTGACAACGGATCTCCATTTTCGCGTCATTTCGAATACATGGAAAGGAACCGCACGAGCTGATGCGACGGTGGTTCGAGCAAGTAAGGCGGGAGTGTTGGCGCAAGTTGTCGCAGTGGATGAGGGTGATGGCGATCGCGTGCTTGCGGTCGGTTCGGTCAACCACGCGCACATTGAGCTGACCACGCCAATTGACGTACCGGTAGAAATGCCGATTGGTGTCATGTACGGAGAGTATGAGTCCGATACCGTTGACTCTCCGCTCTCAGATCACTTGAAGATGCGACGGCTTGAGTCGGGCGTAGAGATCGATGTCGCTGGACTCGCCGTAAATCCTTTGAACATCCTCCATGGAGCGTTTCACGCCGCATTGGCCGTTGAAGCGGCTCAGGCCGCGTTCGGCGGGGAGTTGTCCGACCTCATGACCCGATTCGTGTCGTCCGTACGCAATGGACCTGCGGTGGCCCTCCCGGAGTTTGTTGAGGACACGGGCGATCGGGGCACCGTACGCGTGGGCGTCCATGAGCAGCGGCGACCTGAGCGCTCAGCGAGCCTCTCGTGGGTCGGGCTGGTTAAGTCTCTTTAACCAGCGGCGTGGCGGCGGAGAAGGCGAATCCGAGTCTCGGCAAGTACGACGCAAACTCTTCGCCCCTGTCGGCTGGCACGATGAAGTTCTCGGCGTTCATCACGTCGTCCAAATGTTCGGCAAAATCCTCGGCAGTTCCGCTTTCGGAGATGAATCCCGGTGTGACTCCCAGGAAGAGGCGCGCCATGCGACCGCCGCCGGCGAGAAAGCACTCACCGCTGGGTTCGAAGCTCTCGTGACACATTAAGGCCACCGCACCAGCAACGCGCTCCGGGACGAAACGCTCCTCCATGAAGGCTCGAAAGGCGAGGTCAGGAATGGTGTCGGTCATTCGGGTGAATGCGGTCGGAAGGACAGCATTTGCCTTTACGTTGGAGTCCTTGCCCAGGAGGGCGACGGCACGAGTGAAGCCAATTATTCCGGCCTTTGCGGATTGGTAGGCGACGCCGACAGGACTTCCGAGCACAGCGCCCGAGGAGGTGTTGACGATGCGTCCATAGCCTTGCTCGAGCATGCGGCGAAGTGCCGGCCTTGTGACACTAAAGGAACCTCGGAGATGGGTTGCCAGGGTACGGTCGATGTGGTCGTCGCTGGCGTCAAGCAATGGTGCCATGTCCAGAACACCAGCGTTGTTAACAAGTATGTCGAGTCGACCGAAGTGTTCGAAGGCGCACTCGACGATGGCATCTCCGCCATCAGGGGATACGACACTGTCTCCGTTTGCCACCGCTTGACCACCTGCGGCGACGATTTCGTCCGCGACGTCACGGGCGGGAGTAAAGGACTCTCCCAGTCCTTCCGCGCTTCCGCCAAGATCATTCACCACCACCTTTGCGCCGCGACGGCCTAATTCGAGAGCGTGAGCCCGCCCGAGACCTCTTCCTGCTCCGGTGACGATGGCAACTTTGCCGTCGAATGTGAGACGCACAGATCTTCTCCCTGGGGTCGCGTGTTGACGATCGTCGTCGGATATGGACGACGCTTACAGGATGGCGAGAGGATTCACGGGTGACCCGACCGCCCCCGTTACGGGCAGCGGGGGCGCGACGAGAAGGAACTCCCACCGGTGCAGTTCGGCACAGACCTCGGAGAGCCCCTCGAGGTCGAATAGTTCGCCGAATGGGATGCCGGCATCTCGCTGGCAGATCATGTGTAGGGGCATCATCATGTCGGCGCCCTCTGGGTTGGTCACCTCGACGGCGACATTGTCGGCCGCGACGGCGGCAATGTCATGGGTGACCAACCAATCGGCACACTTGACTGAGAGTCCCGGGGCAGCGTACGTGAAGTCTTCCAACGAATAGCTGTTGCCCTCACGAATTGCGCGCCCCACGCGGCCAGTACGGACGAGGACGATATCTCCGACGCCGATCGTGATACCCTCCGCTTCTGCGACGGAGTCGAGCATTTCGGGAATGATCGCTGTGTGGTCGTCAAGGCAGTCCACTCCGAGGTGACGGGCCACGTCTAGGAGCACACCTCGGCCCACAACCCCCGAAGAGAACGTTGTGACCGAGTTGAGCTGTGCGCCCTCCGAGGTGATCGAACCGGCAACGGGGTGTCCGTTCCACATGAAGCCGTCATAGAAGGCGTGCGAGAGCGCATCCCATTGCGTTGCGGCCTGAAGACTCATATAAAGTGTGTCGTCGGCATACTGAAATCCCCCGGGCAGTATCTGTTCGCCGACGTGGACCATCGTCAGCTTGGGGTTGTAGCGACCTTCGTCGGGCATTGGGCCGTCGGAGTTAAAAGGCATGGCGAGAGAAACCACCCGACCCTCCCGCACCAACGAGGCCGCACTCACAATGTGGTCAGGAGTGATGAAATTGAGAGCGCCTTTTCCGTCGTCTCCCCATTTGCCCCAACGTCGCAATCGTTCGCCCTCGGCCTTTACCCAGGTGATGTCAATGCCGCTCATCGGACGCCTGTCTCCATTCTGACTTCAGATCGTCCCGGTGTCATCGACAAGCCAACGCACCAAACGTTGCAACGGAAAGAATCCGTCATGCGGAACGCCGGGCACCTTTGTGGCAACTTCTCCCAGGGCGACAAGTCGCTGCATCCCGCACGAGGCCAAAGCGTCACGCATTTCGACACCCCTTGACCGGGGATAGATCCCGATGGTCTGGGTGGCGACGGTGACGTATTCCAGTGCTGCGTCCAGTGATGGCACGGCAACGACGTTGACCACCTTGCCGTCCGGGTGAAAGCTGACGGGCTCATCAGAGAGCACCACTGTTCCGGTCTTGAAACTCCCGAAGACATCGTAGTCGTCGGGAAGGAAGCGGAGGCCTTCGACTTCGTCTCGCACATCTTCTGGAACCGGAACGTCGGATCCGTCAGAAAGGGCCCGGTCCAGACCCATCTCGCCGGCCAGGAGTTCGCACCACTCGCGAAGGTCGTCCCGACTAGCTTCAGCGTAGATGAACCGACTAGAAGCGCATGCTCCTTGGTTGTAGATCGTTATGTCGGTGGCCGCCGCCGCCGCCGATTCTTTGAGGGTGACGCTGGATTCGAGCGCTTCGTGACCGAGGAGTGAGATCGATACCTTGGGGTCGAACGCCACCAATTCGAACCCAGGCCCGATGTAAGTGAGGGCATTCCTTATGGCGGCCTCGCCGCCCCACGCGACCAGCTTGTCGAAATACTGGGGTCGAAAGAGGGCATTTTCTATGGAGCGATCGCCGCCTTTCCAATAGACGGCCGAGAAGGATCGAAGGGTGGGGTGATCTGGAGCTACTTCAGCCATTGTGCGAAGGATCGCCGACGCGGTGAGCGGGTCGTCAGACCCGAGCTTCATGAGGTTCACGCCGCGAGTTAGCGCGCCGCGGACGATTGTCACGGCTGCCGTTCCCGGCGTGTTCCCCGCAACGACGTGTACCAGGCGTGGCGGGAAGGCGCGCACATGGTGGGAGCCGCCCCAGGGGTCGGCTATTTCCGACCATCCCTTCGCAGCAGACCAGCCGAGCTCAGTCTCGACCTGAAACCTGAGAGATTCGGCCGAGAAGAGTCCAGGGAGACCGCGATATGACTCTTCGACCAGGCGCGGGCTAAGGGATCCGGATTCGCCGGCCCATGCCATCGCTTCACCCAACCAGGGGTTCGTGTCGGGGTCCAGACGTGATCCAACCTCCACCAGGAGGTCGATCACCTCATCTAAACCCACATCCGCAGCCGGAAGTGGCTCTCGCCGGGACCACACGAGGGAGTCGAGGTTCAGTGCAGGCGTGACCAGAGCGCCATGCTCGAGTTCGCTACCCTCGACGAGTTGGCCCTTTACGATGTGAGCGATATTGAGTTTTGCCATCAGGTCCCATCCCCCGTCAGGCTCCGGACGAAGGCGTCCACCGTTCCGGCGCACGTCAATCGGTCGTCTTCACCTCCGCGCAAGTCGGAATAGCGCGCCACACTACCGGCAACGATAGTCATGTTCGGGGTATCGAAGTCGGCGATCACCCGATCACCACTGATCAAACCACCCCATCGGCCCTCGATGGCGGTGTCGAAGAATGCGAATCGTCCCTCATGTTGACCACTGGAGGGGTTGATGAGTTCCGTCCCATCCTCGGAAACGATGAGCGGGATGACCCAGGGTTGGATGACGTAGCGATCTCCGATCTGAGGCATCGCAGCTGAGAGTTCCGACATGCCGTAGCCGCTGGCTTGTCGCGTGTCACTGAGCCCGTAGAACTCGAAGATCTGTGCTTCGAAGTCGGGCGGAAGGTTTGCACCCTTCGTCCCGCCGCCAACTCCCAGTAGCGAGTCACTCTCGAGGGCCAGCTGTGCGATTCCTCGAGAACGTAGCCGTTCAACGAGTGTCCACTGCTGGGCCCAGAATCCCTGAATGATGACGCGCTCGCCGCTCATGCCCGCGACCAGATCAGCCAGGCGATCCCAGTCGGCATCGATCCGACGCCGACGGTCCGCCATATCGGCCTCGAAGGCAGTGAGTTCACTGGGCATCGCGGTGCCATTGGCGATCGATTGTGTCAGGGATGCCATCCGGGTGAGATCGCTTAACAGCGCCGGCTCATCGGTGAGAAAATGGGTTCGCGCCGGGTCCCCATAGGAGTCAGCAAAGAGCCTGTAGTACTCCAGTGCGCGACTTGAGCCTTGGGACGGCGCAAGAACGACGACTGTGTTCGACTTGTCTGGCTGGATCTGGTGTTGCCATTGCACGGCTCGGATGATGCAATTCATGGTGAACTCACGATCACCTGGCGTTGCGGGCAAGAAGGAACTCTTTCCGCTCGTTCCACTGCTGGCGTAGACGGGATGTCCGCTGCGGGCAAGCGCAGCGACCCAATCGTCCTGAGATTCCACTCCGGTCAGATCAACATTCTTGACCGATGAGGCCGAGACAGTGTCCAGCCAGTTGGTGAGCCCGTCCCAGCGGCGTTTGTCCAGAAGCGAGCGGGGATAGGACTTGTAGACGGAATGCGCGAAGAGAAGCGGGACGAGGTCCTCGAGCGACGAGATCTTTTCGACACCGGCACTATCGGCCACTCGACTCAGGACAGGGACCTGAGAGCGCCGCTCGACGAGGAGTTCGTTGGCAGCCTCGAGCCACAGGGACTCGAGGGCGGAGCGTTCGACTTCAAAAGGTCGATCACTCGCCACAAGTGAAATCAGTTGTTGGCGCGCCTCGCCCACGTCAATCCTTAGTCTCGTCCGGGCGTCAACAGGCCCTGTTGTGCTCCAGCGGCGTTACCCATCGTCTGCGCACGTTGACGGAGGTTGATGAAGGCAGTGTCGACGCCGGCGGCGGCTGCTTCCGCTCGAAGCGACGCGACAGTGCAGTCTTTCAAGGCTCGGTGCGACGTTGGGTCGTAGTGAAAGAGGCGCATCGCATTCTTATGAGTGATCTGATCAATCACGTGGTCATGAAGTTCGATCATGCCCGCCAGGGTTACCTCTGGTGACTCCGGCCAATCCGAGTCAGAATGAGGGTAGTCACACTCCCAAGTCATATTTTCTGTCCCGGCCCTCTGCGCCACATCCGAAGTTACTTGGTCGTCGAGGGAGCACGTGATGATTTGCTGACGGAACACGTCGCTTGGAAGCGCGTCTCCGTAATCCTGACCCGTCCACTCCGACTGCTTTCGGTACACGAGGTCGATTTTGTCGAGGAAATAAGGCAACCAGCCAACCCCGCCTTCTGAGAGGGCGATCTTAAGGCGTGGGTACTTGCGCAAGACGGGTGACCATACGAGATCAGCGGCAGCTTGGACGATATTCATGGGTTGCAGTGTTGCCGTGACGTCGAACGGAGCGTCCGGCGCGGTGACGATGATCTGCGAGGAGGAACCGATGTGAAGGCACGGGACGATCCCGAGGTCCTCACAGATAGCCCAGAATGGGTCCCAGTGGTTGGAATGAAGACTGGGCAAGCCAAGCTTCGCTGGGTTTTCGGAAAACGAGATGGCATGAAACCCTCGTTCCGCAAGTCGCCTGGTTTCAGTCACCGTGAGATCGATGTCCCAAAAGGGAACGAGACCGAGCGGGATGAATCGGCCGGGATGCCTGCCGCACCAGCTTTCGAGGTGCCAATCGTTATAGGCCTGAAGACTGGCCAGCGCCAACTTGTCGTCTTTGGCCTCGGCGAACACCTGGCCGCAAAGGCGCGGGAAAGAGGGGAAGCACATTGATCCGAGTACGCCATTGGCATTCATATCCCCGATTCGAGCATCCACGTCCCAACAGCCCTTACGCATTTCATCGAATCGAGTTGGGTCAACGCCATAGTCGGATCGCGGCCGGCCGGCGACGGCGTTCAGTCCTATGTTGGGGAACTCCAAGTTGTCGTAGACCCAGACGTCATCCCCGTTGTCATTGCGGACAACACGCGGAGCGTCGTCCATGGACCGGTACTTGGCTGGCAGGTAATTCTCGAAAAGGTCTGGGGGCTCGACCACGTGATCGTCAACCGACACCAGGATCATGTTGTCTGTTTCCATGGGCAGAGTGTAGCCAGCAAGTGCTCACCTTCCAACCCAGAATGGGGATTTCGTCCCGGTGGCCTCCCGGAGTAGGAGGGTCTCGGAGGAGGCGAAGCGGACGAACAGACCCATCTCAGCTGCTGAGAGACCCTTTTCCACCCTACAAATTTACCTCGATAGGGCGCAACTGCTCAGGCGATCACCGTATCGAGGTCCGTCATAGTCTGGGTCTCCGGACCAGGGGAGTTCATTGTCCGAGCGATGCCCCTATGTACCATCGCAGCGCTCTCGCAGATGGTCGCTTGCTGCCGTGGCGCCTCGCTGAGAGCGCCCACAGCGAAAGGGGGTCAATCATGGCCCGAGCGTTCGTTACTTCGGAAGCGAAAGGTGGGAAGGAGGCCGGCGAGCTGGCGGGGATCGGACCCATCGGCATTGCCGCTACCACCAGCCCGGCGGACGTACTCGGCCTGGATGCGGATGTAGTCAATTATGCGCCCCTCTATGCCGAGCTTGAGCAAATGGCGCAAATACTGAGTTCGGGGAAGAACATCGTGACCCCGATCGGCTTTGTCTATCCTGAGGCCCTTGATCCGGCGGATATCGCCATCTTGGCGGATGCCTGCCTGGCTGGTGGAACGTCGCTGTAGGGCGCTGGCGTCCACCCGGGGTTCTCCGGCGATCTGCTCCCGTTGACGTGCGCACGACTGCGCACACGAATAGACCAAATGGTCGTTCAGGAGGTAGCGGATTTAGCGGCTCATCCCTCCACGAAGATGAACTTCGAAGGACTCGGGTTCGGACGAGATCCCGATGATGCGCGTGCGAATCCCAGTCGCCTCACCCGCACCATGGAATCGATCTTTCGTGAGTCGATGTCGCTCTTGGCTGTGGGGCTTGGAGTTCGAGTCGACCGCACAACCACGGAGTTGGACGTGGCGATAGCCCGAGCGGATCTCGACGTGCGGAGCGGGAAGATACGGAAAGGGACGGTTGCGGGGATGCGGCACGAGTGGATCGCGTGGTCGGACGGGAAGCCTGCGATTGTGTTCCAAAGCTATTGGAAGATGGACGACGATTTGGACCCGAATTGGGGCTATAGAAGTGTGAAGTATGCCGTGATGATCGAGGGTGTTCCGTCCATGAGGTAGGAATTCGAGCCAACTTCGCAGCACCCGACAGGAGACCAGGGGTACTGGGGGCGTATTTGGACCGCGATGAACTCCATCAATGCAATTCCCGCCGTCGTTGCGGCCGCGCCCGGATTACCAACGCACCTCGACCTGCCATTGGTGGGGGCGCCGTCCCTGTTTCGCCCCGCCTCTGACCGGGGTCTGGTGATGGGTCCAAGTGCCGCAAAGGCGGGTCAGTGCTTGCTTGACAACGTGGGTCGTGGTTCCTTAGTCTCCGTGGGTCGGATGTCAGGGAGGGGGATGGATGAACGAGCCGGCTGAGCGTGGCGACGAAGGTTCGCCGGTACCCCCGACGGGTGACAAGCGCGATGACGCCGGTCTGCTTGGCGATGACCCGAGGAGACTCTTCCCGTCGGCGGCAGAGATGTTTGCCGTGCCCTACGGCGAAGTGGCTGACCTTCAGTTGGAAACGATCCGACGCCGTTTCGAGACGCTGGCGCCGAAGGTGACGATGCTCGGACGGCTCGCCGGTCAGGCAGGCATTGACCAGATCAAGACGCTGGAGGACGGAGCCGCCCTCTTGTATCCCTCTGCCGTCTACAAGTCGTACAAGCTGTCGTGGCTCGAGGGTGGTGACTTCACCTCCTTGACCGAATGGATGGGCCAGTTCACGACGTACGATCTCTCTGGTGTGAAGGCGGCCAGAGCGGACAGTCTCGATGAATGGTTCTCGGAGCTCGAAGAAGCCTCTCCGCTGCGCGTGTGCCATTCCTCGGCAACCTCGGGAAAGCTTTCGTTTGTGCCTCGGAGCGAGGTGGAATGGCGGCGGCGCGCTGCAACCATCCCCTTCGCCGATGAGGCAGCAGGTATTGAGGACGGGCCACGCCGTGTCTCCTATCAGGGCCGTCCGATCATCTCACCGTTTTATCGATCGGGCCATAGCGCATTTCTGATGTCGTTGGACTGGAACATCCGCGTACACGGGGATGTTTCTGCAGTTGAGACGCTCTATCCGGGTCACCTCAGTTCCGACCTGCTGGTGCTCGCGGCGCGGTTGAAGAACTCGATCGGCCACGACGAGCTTCCCCGGGACCCAGCTCAATTCAGCCTGTCACCTGCACTAATCGATCGATGGGCGGAGTTGCGTGAGCTTGTTTCCAGGCCGACAGAGGATCGTCTTGCGGACTTCGTTGAGGCAGTCTCCCAGCGGTTTGCGGGGAAGGCCGTATGGGTGATCGGTCCTTGGCCGACGCTCGTGGACGCCGCCGGCATGGCTGACCATGCTGGCCTCTCGTCCTGCTTCAGGGGGGATTCGATAATCCACACCGGAGGCGGCGCGAAGGGTCGGGAACTAAGCGACGATGGTTACGCGCAGGTCACTCGGTGGCTCGGTGTGGGCGAGATCCGAGACTCCTACGGTATGTCCGAGTTAATGGGAGCGAATGCCACCTGTTCGGCCGGGAAGTACCACCTCAATGCTTGGACCGTTCCCTATCTGTTTGATGAAGACGGGACGCTGCTGGAACGTCGTGGAACTCAGAAAGGCAGGTTCGGCGCAGTCGACCTCATGGCGAGCTCCTATTGGGGCGGGTACATGAGTACTGACGCGGTGACGATGACGTGGGAGGGTCATTGTTCCTGCGGACGCAACGGGCCCTTCATGGAACATTCGATTGAGCGCGTTCCCGACATTGCCGACGACAAAGTCTCATGTGCCGCCACTCCTGGGCTTCATGACGATTTGGTGAAGGTGTTGGCCCAATGGGGGAAGTGAGTACCTTCGCTGTCCCGTTCGTAGTCCGTGGTCGAATACACGACCAGGCGACAATCGAACACAATGGAGCTGGTTTTAGGTTCGTTACCCCGGACCCCCTCGAGGTCTTACCGGAATTGCCCCTGGCCAGCTATGCCGCCATGGCCGATCTTCACGAGCTCAGCATGGGTGACATCATCGACTTCCTGGCCGAACTTGGGAAGCGATTGAACCCCGATGAGAACCCGCACATGCGCCAGGCCTTCGAGTTGTCGGTGTTCACATCGAATCTTCCGGAAAGAGTGCTTCGAACGATTTACTCGGAGCAGCTGGACTTCTTTTTTCGGCCCGAAGTGTTAGCCGACGCAGTGGAGCGACGCATCGGGACTGCGTACCTCGAGGGGTGGGTGGACGAGTTGGGTCCCGATGGCAGAAGTGTCCGGATACGCGCCTACGGGGCCAGAACAGCTCACGTGATCGCCGGGAATACGCCGGGCGTGGCCGCAATCACAATTGCACGCAATGCCCTCACACGTGGTGACGCCATTATCAAGACGCCCCGGAACGATCCGATGACTGCCGCGGCGATCGCCGCCACGATGGTCGACTTTGCTCCGGACCATCCTCTCACTCGGCACGTCAGCGTCCTCTATTGGCGCGGGGGCGATGAGTCGATAGAGCCACGCATCTTCAGTCCCGCCACGGTCGACAAGATCGTCGCATGGGGCGGGTCTGACGCCATCAAGAACGCCGGTCACTACGTCGGACCCGGGGTGGAGCTCATCGCACTTGATCCCAAACGGAGCATTTCGCTGATCGGCCCGGATGCCCTTGATGGTGGGCCGGGTCAGACCGAAGCAGCTCATCGACTTGCAGCCGATGTGGGACTCTTCAACCAGGAAGGCTGCGTGAGCCCAAGGGTCGCATATGTGTCGACGGAAGGTGTCCCAGACGCAGGCACTCGGGTCCGCGCTCTGGCCAACGACGTGTACGGCGCGCTCGGACGTCTGCCGCCGTCCTACAGCGCGCCCGTGCAGCGCCTTCCCCTGGCGTTGGCCGAAGAGCTGAAGATGGCCAAATTACTCGGTGACCCTTGGGTGGTGGGAGGGGATACCACGGGGGGAGTGGTGGTCTCGTCGAATAACGAGACCGTGGAGTTTGCGGAGCAAATGGCGTGCCGTCACGTGAACCTGGTTCCAACGGAAGATTTCGATCAGGTGATCGAGGGTATTACGTCGACGGTCCAGACGGTGGGTGTATGGCCAGAGTCGCTTCGGCTTGATCTGCGTCATCGCCTATCACTGGCTGGGGCGCAACGTGTTGTCGACCTGGGAGGGGCGACCAACCCGTTCGGGAACCAGACGCTGCCGCAAGACGGAATTGAGGTGCTCCGTCGGATGTGCCGTTGGATTGTGGATGAAGGTGAACCCGACGAAAACTGACTCCATAGGAGGAAAAATGGGTGATTATGCAGAGATTTCTAATCTCCTGTACAGATATGCGGAACTGTTGAATACCGGCCAGTTCGACCTTGTGGGAGAGCTATTTTCACAAGGACGTGTCCGAGTGGAGGGCGGCACTAAAACGTACGAAGGTGCGACCGAGGTGGCCGAGATGTATCGCTCCACCGTGGGGAGCTCTACAGGTGGCGTCGACAGTCTCCTATTCACTTCCAACCTCCAGGTGACCGTGGAAGGCCTCGAGGCAACAGCCAAATCGTACTTCGTGGCATACCATCAGAGACCTGGTGTGATCCTCCCGGTGGTTGGAGGGCGCTACCGGGATCAGTTGGCGCGACGGGAGGGTACCTGGTCGTTCGTTGAACGAGTGATGACTATTGATTTGATCGGGGACCTCGGCTCTCATTTGAACGGCAACATCGAGGATTACGTGTCGCGTCCGACCTAGGCCCGGGTTGAATGGGTGGGAGCGAGCACTTCATCTTACGGCCGAGCTATGTTCGTTCGGCCTGGCGTTGGTAGAAGTCCTGTGGGTAGCTGGCGGGAAGCTGAGTCGCCCGGTCAAGCGACATCCAAATGGCGTTGTCGACCTCTACGGCAAGGGAGCAGAGTTGATCCTCAAGTTCTTCCGCCGTAAGGGCGGCAGTCAACGCGGCGCTGACCCCCTTTTGTCGAAGTACCCAGGCCAGAGCCAACTGCCCTGGGCGCACGCTCGCTTGTCGGGCGTGGTCCACCAGAGCTCGGGTGACCGAAAATACTCGCGCTTCGTCAGCCAGGTAGACCTCTGGGACCTGGGCGACTCGACTGTTGGAAGGAATCTCATCCCGCGTGGTCCAACCGGCCGCGAGCAAACCAGCGTGTAGGGGTCCATAGGCGACAATCCCGAGCCCATAGCGTTGGCATACGTCGACGTGTTCGCGTTCTATGTCACGTCGGACCAGATTGAACATCATTTGGGCGGAGATGAATGGGCTGACCCCACAATCGAGGGCGACATTCGCGGCGTCGGCGATCTGCCATGCGTAGAAATTGGAAGACCCGATGTAGCGGACCTTTCCGGCATTTACGAGCCGCTCTAAGGCGCCCATCGTCTCTTCGAGAGGGACGTGATGATCGAAATGGTGTACCTGGTAGAGATCGATGTAGTCAACGCCGAGTCGGCGAAGACTTCCCTCTACGGCGGTTTGGATGTGCTTGGAGGACGTTCCTCGTGCATTCGCGTCGGCCCCGGTTGGCAGGCCAACCTTCGTCGCGATCACGACCTCGTCGCGCTCTGACCGCAAGAGGGTCCCGAGTATCTCCTCGGAGGCGCCACCTCCGTACACGTCAGCGGTATCAAAGAAGTTTCCCCCGGCATTACGAAACACCTTCACGATCCGCCCGGCCTCTGCGCGATCGCAGCCCCAGCCGGGCATACCGAAATTCATGGTTCCCAGGCAGATCTGAGAAACTTTCAACCCAGAGCGTCCGAGCGCCCGGTAGTCCATACCCACCCCTCCAGTCGTCAGGAGTCATTGGAGACTCCCATTCCGCACAATATGTTGCACTGGCGCGCTCAACGACCTTAAATCAGCCTTACCAGGAGGTTGAGCGTGGCAGATCGTGTTCTGATATAAAGTAAGTACATACACCAGATAGGGCACGACACTCGAAGTCGTGCGGTCCAGGGTTCGATTGGGGGAAGCAAATGGCGTACAGGGTGATTCAATGGGCGACCGGCAACGTCGGCACCCACGCCCTCCGAGCCATCATCGAACGCGAAGACCTCGAGCTCGCAGGGTTAAGGGTCTACGACCCGGCCAAAGAGGGCATGGACGCGGGCGAGCTGGTCGGACTACCGCCGACAGGCATCAAGGCCATTGTTGATATCGACGAGTTGCTGACAATCGAAGCCGACTGCGTCAACTACAACGCGTTGGGCACTACGACCGCCGATCCGCTTGGAGCTCCGCTTGACGACATCATCCGGTGTCTTGAAGCTGGCTACAATGTGACCACCTCTGCCATCGACCATCTCATTCATCCACCCTTCCTGACGCCGGATGTCCGAGGCCGGATTGAGGCGGCGTGCCAGAAGGGCCAGGCGACCCTGTTCGGGTCGGGCGTCAATCCTGGCTTCACTATGGATCTCGTTTTGATCACCTTCTCGCGGGTCAGCAGGACCATCGATTCAATCCACATTCTCGAATCCATCAGTATGGCGGAGTACACCTCGGTCGGTCCCATGACGTTCATGGGCTTCGGCCAGGCTCCTGATGCGTTCAGCTATTTGGATGACATGCATAGCGAGAAGGAGAAATCCGTTTTTTACGCATCGCTCCTTCAAGTTGCAGACGCGATCGGATTCGAGTTGGAAGACGTTATCTACCGGCGCGAGTCTGCTCTCACGGATCAAGACATTGAGCTTCCGTTTGGCACTATCAAGGCCGGGACGGTGGCTGTACAGCGATTGTGGTTTATCGGGGTCGCAAACGGGAGAGAGGTCCTGAGGAACGAGTTCGTATGGCGGATTAGTGACGAAGTTGTCCCAGGGTGGCGCGTTGGTGGTCGCTGGGTCATGAAGATCGAAGGTGATCCAACCCTCAAAGTCGAATGCAAGGCGAGCACGCAGATGGACGCCAAACGTCCCACTTCGATCACGGTTGCCATGGCTCCACTCAATGCAATTCCAACCGTCTGCAAGGCCCCTCCAGGCTTTGCATCGCCTCTTACCCTGCCGACCTGGGGTGGGGGATATCTCAGCGGAAAGGCTCACGGATGATTCTGCTCCATCAAGTCCACTCTCTACGGCCCGGCGCCGGCCCAGAGTTCGAAGAGGTCACACGCGACCAGTTGCTGCCCCTCACAGCCAGCGGGACGTCGCGATTCGCCTTTTATGCGGTGCCAACGGGAGCCGCTCTACATCAGGACGAAGTGATCACCATGATTGCCTTGGAAGATGGAAACGCCCTTGGCCGATTTTCTGACCGAGTTCGTGGTGGAGACCTCACCAACACGGTAGGTCGTCTCGCCACGCTGCGAACTGACGTTGCCACTCGTCTCTTGAAGCCCTTGGATTACGACCCGTCACAGTTACGTATTGAAGACATTCCCTCGGCGCCTAGTCACAAGCCGTCGGTGTCGTACATGCACGACTTCGTCCCTCCGGTGATTGGGCAGAATCGTGCCTATGTCGACATGATGAGGGAGCACTACATGGCATTGACCGAGACGGAGCTTTCGGGAGTAGTCCTGCGCTACAGCTGGGAGACAGTGTGGGGAGGGGGTCCTGTACCCGAGATGTTCAACCTCAGCGAGATTCGCAGTCCAACTGCCCTCTTGCAGCTCGTCGGCAAGGAGATACCCGGCGAATACAAGCAGATTGGATCCTGGATGTGGGACGCACTCTCGGTGCGTGACCGCTGGACAACGCGCCTGCTGCGCAGCGCGACCTGGTCTCCGATCGCTTAGTAAGGAGTGACGATGATTTTGGTCCAGGACATCCATCAGGTTATTGCGCGTCGAGAGGTAGATTTCGAGACTTCTTACCGGGAGGCAGTCCCCTCGCTCAACGCCGATGGGGGAAGCCTCCTATGGTTCGCATGGGCGCCTCACGGTGGGGGTGAAGGGTACGAGGCCATCACGCTGTCATCCTTCTCTGACACCGACGCTCTTGATCGTCACCAAGAACGGCTGCGATACGGCGACTTGGGTGAGTGGTGGGCCGCCGTCGAGGGCATGCGTTATACGCTCCATAGTTCTACCCATGTTCTCGAGACGGATGCGCCCACGGTAAGTGAAGGCGACCGTGAGCCGGCGCTCTACCGTCTCGATCAGCTCACTGTCTCCGTGCCCCTCGCACAGACACGGCAAAGGGTGTCCGAAGTCGTCGGTAGACAGAAGGGCGACGAAATTCTCGATGTGATCGCATGGTGGACACCATTGTTGGGCGACTTCGATCAGCCATCGGTCATGGTACTGAATCGCATCCGTTCGGACGAAGCGTTTCTTGAGGCCTTTGCCGACCCGACCAAGCCGTGGGATGGCGGCGTCCATGGTGAGTTCGTCGTTCGACGCGATACCAGGCTTCTGCGTACGGCCCGCTGGTCTCCATGGACGTGACAGGGGTGAGTGCGAAGAAACGCCAGAGAGAGGAAGGGTCATGAGCGAATCACGCGGCGAAGTCGATACCGTGGAGGAAGCGCGGCAGCGTTGGTTAGCCGATGACAACGGGAAGACGGCGCGATGTGCTGTCTTCACGAGTGTCTCGCCGACCCCGCAAGCAAAAGCCAACCCCTGGCACAACAGCGGAATGGGTACAAATCAGGAGGTCCCGGCTCCGGTCCTGCGATTCGACTGTCCTACCAGGGAGGGCGTTAGGGCTCGCCTCGACGAATTCAGCCCGGTCAAGATCGGATACTTGATCGACATCGACTCGGGGGCACTCCTTGGTGATTGTTTGGACGCTGTCATCCTGGCTTGCGAAGACGCGCTCAATGAGGGACTTCTCTATCGTCCCATTGAGGTGATTCCGAAAATCGCTCGCGGTTTGCCGCGCGGCGAGGCTCGCACGGCTGTCAGCGGCTACGAAGAACTCTGCGACGACGGCTGTCTTGTCGTGCTTGGCCCCTACATCACCGACAATGCCCTGGCTCTTTTGCCCGCTATGGAACGACGACATGTTCCCCTTGTCTCGACAAATGGAGCGAAAGGCTTTCACAGTTACTACGGCTTCACGATCGGCAACGGTGGCGTGTCCGAGGAGGGCAGCATCATGGCCGGTTGGCTGCGCGAGTCGGGGCACCAGCGAGTAGCGATGATCACGGAGGTATCACCTGGTGGCGGAGAGTATTCGGCCGCCTTCAGGGCCGCGGCAGCCCGAAATCGCCTGGAAATCGTCTCCGAGCACTACATCCAGACGAATGGCTCTGGCCTGGCCGAGGGATTGCAGCATTTGCAGAGTGAAGTGAAGCCGGATGCCATTGCCTACTGCGGGTACGGCTACCCCACAGCGATGTTCAATCCCATCCTCAATGAGATCGGCTGGGACCCGCCAAGGATCATGAGCACGGCGTTCATGTGGTACATCAACGAATCGAGCATCCTCGATGACCTGGAAGGCTGGTACGGGGTTGACCAAGTGGGCGACGAGGAAGGGGACGCCAACCCAAACTTCTGGCCCTTGGTCAACAAGTTCGAAGCTCGCTTCGGTCGCCGCGTCCATCACGCCATGGTCGGAGTGACGTACGACGGCACGGCAGCGGCGTTGGCCGGTATAGCCGCCGCGAATCTGCTCACACCCGAGCACGTTGTGCTGGGGCTCGAAACCCTCACCATGCTGCCCACCGTTATAGGCGGACCTCGGACCTATATAAGTTTCGGACCCTATGACCGCAAGGGACTTAAGGGGGATTGGCTGGCTGTGCGGCACGTCGTGGGCGGAGTCCCGAAGTTCGAGGGGTATCTGTCCACAAAGTATCCAATGACAATCGACGCCGAAAAGAAAGCAAGAAGCACCGCG
>Ga0302325_10012336_pt1 | contig 18335 bp, 15 predicted proteins | sample Palsa_T0_2_FD_201948 | JGI IMG/M metagenome (GOLD analysis project Ga0302325, IMG submission 201948) | Peat permafrost microbial communities from Stordalen Mire near Abisko, Sweden - Palsa_T0_2 | ecosystem: Environmental > Terrestrial > Soil > Palsa > Peat permafrost | place: Sweden: Abisko...
TCTTCAACGGCGTGGCGGCCAACAACTCGTTCGACTCCAACGTCGTGACCGTGACGTTGTACAAAGGTGCGAAGGCGACCGGAACGCCGCTTGGGTCGGTGACCGGTCAGGTCACCGGCACAACCTGGTCCGCGAGCTGGCCCGGGAAGCTGCGACCGGCGACGTATACGGTGCAGGCATCTCAGGCCGACGTTCTCGGCCACGTCGGGCGCAGCGTCGCACACACGTTCCGGCTCGTATCGCTACCGCCGGTGATCGGCGTCGCGACGTTCAAAGGCGGCCGCGTCAGCCTCACGGTCGCATGTAACGAGCCGCTGGGTGATACGTGCTCGGGCACCCTGCTCGCGGTGACCGTCGGCAGCTTCCAGCCGCTGCCCGGTGGGCCGATCGGTCCTCTTACCGTGATGTTCGCCTTCGTTAGGGTCAAGGGTGGGCAGGTCACCACGATCAGGCGCACGCTGTTGCCCCGGGTCGCGGCGGTGCTCGGTCGCCACGCCTCCGTAGCAGTGACGATCACCGCCAACCTGCACCCGCTCCACGGCAAGGCGATCCGCCTGACCCAGCGCGAGGGTCTGCGTCGTCTTTAATGATCGACCGCTACACCAGGCGTGAGCTGGCCGAGGTCTGGTCAGACCACGCCCGCTTCGAGGCCATGCGCAAGGTCGAGGTCGCGGCCTGCGAGGAGATGGCCGGCCCGACGGCCGACGAGCTCAGCCACATCCGGCAGGCGAGCTTCACGGTAGCTGCGATCAACGAGCGCGAGCTCGTGACCGACCATGACACCGCGGCATTCGTCGATGTCCTGGCGGCATCGGCTGGGCCGGCGGGCCGCTGGATCCACCATGGCCTCACCGCCAGTGACGTGCTCGACACCGGCCTCGCGCTGCAGCTGCGCTCCGTAGCCGCGCTCGTCCTACCGGACAGCCGGCGACTCGTCGACGTGCTGGCCGCGCGAGCACGCGAGCATCGCTCCACGATCTGCGCCGGGCGTACCCACGGCATCCACGCCGAGCCGACCACCTTCGGCATCAAGCTCGCGGGATTCGCGTTCGAGGCCGACCGCAACGCACGGCGACTCGAACGCGCCTTTGAACAGGCCGCCGTCGGCGCGATCTCGGGCGCGGTGGGGACGTACTCGGCGACCTCGCCTGTATTCGAGGAGCTCGTTCTGCGCCGGCTCGGCTTGGAACGCGAGCCGGTATCAACGCAGGTGGTGGCGCGCGATCGTCACGCCGAGCTGCTGCAGGCGATCGCGCTCGCGGGCGCGGGCCTTGAGCGGCTCGCGACCGAGATCCGCCACCTCGCCCGGACCGAAGTAGGCGAGGTGCAGGAGCCGTTCGGTGAGGGTCAGAAGGGGTCGAGCGCGATGCCGCACAAGCGCAACCCGATCAAGTCCGAGCAGATTGCCGGCCTTGCACGGGTCCTTCGCGGGAACGCCCAGGCGGGGCTCGAGAACGTCGCCCTGTGGCACGAGCGCGACATCTCGCACTCGTCGGTCGAGCGGGTGATCCTGCCCGACTCGACGATCCTGCTCGACCACATGCAGCGCCGCGCGATCGCGCTCGTCGAAGGGATGATCGTCAACGAGCAGCGGATGCGCGAGAACCTCGATCTCACCCACGGAGCGCTCTTCTCGCAGCGAATTCTGCTCGCGCTGGTCGAGACCGGGCTCTCCCGGGACGATGCGTATCGCACAGTCCAGCGCCTCGCTCGGCTTGCGATCGACGATCGAATCCCGCTCCGCAACCTGCTCGAGGTCGACCCGGCTGGGACCGCCCTCGACCTCGAAGCGATCTTCGATTACCGGCGCTTTGTTCGCTACGCGGACGAGATCGTCGACCGTCTCGACGCGATCGCCTGACGGCGGTCACCACTTGGACTCATCTTGCCAGGGTCCGCCGGTTAGGCTCGCGCGTCCGCCCGCCCTCGGAGCGCGGGCACGGCGTGTGAGCAACCCAGGCGCGGGAGACATGGCATGGACACGACGGATCGACGGGTCATAAAGGCTCTGGTGGCCGCGAGCGTCGCCGCGGCTCTCCTCGCCGCGGGTGCCAGTGCTCTCGCCGCCTATGCCAGTGCCGAGTCAGCACGCGCCGCCGGAGGGTTCACGAATCGAGTGTTCGCGAGCGGCAATCGGATCCTCCATGCGACCGCGAAGGGCAAGGTGGCGATCTCCCAGCCCGACGACATCACCTACCTGGACGGCCACATCTTCGTCGGATTCCAGAACGGGGTCGGGCCGCAGGGGCAGGCAAGCACGACGGGCAACAAGGACAGCACCGTCGTCGAGTTCAACCTGAAGGGCGATGCCGTTGATCAGTGGGACGTGGTCGGGAAATGCGACGGCGTCACGGCAGATCCGCTGAACGGCGAAGTGATCGCGACCGTCGACGAGGATGCCAACTCGAGTGTCTACCTGATCGATCCGGGCGGCAGGGCCGTTCATTACCGCTACAACGAACCCCTCCCGTCGCACGGCGGCACGGACGCGATCGAGGTCTACCACGGCATGATCCTGATCAGCGCGTCCGCCCCCGGCACCACGGGCGCCGCCGCCCCGAACGCTAAGTACCCGGCCGTCTACCGAGTCGTGTTCGGCGCCTCGACGCACGTCGCGACCGTGCACGAGCTGTTCGGCGATGAGGCATTGGCCACGGTCGCGAATACGAACAGCTCGGACAAGGGCAAGCGGGTGCGGCTAGCGCTCACCGACCCCGACTCGAACGAGGACGTCCCCGCGTACGCTGCCCGATTCGCGGGCGACTTCATGCTTACGAGCCAGGGCGACAAGGAGCAGATCTTCGTCAGCGGCGCGGGCACCCGGCACCAGTCCCTGTCGGTCCTGAAGCTCTCGGACTCAGTCGACGACACCGCATGGCCTTCGGATGCCTCCGGCGCGATCTACACCACAGATAATTCGAATAACACGATCAACAGGATCACCGGGCCCTTCAAGCGAGGCTCGGTCTTCGTCGCCGACACACCGTGCGACGCCAACGACGCGCCGGCCACCTGTCCAGCTCCAGGGTTTACGGCGAACTACCTCGGGGAGCTGAACCCTGACACCGGCGTCATCACCAGAGTGGATCTCCACGGGCCCGCCGCCGCAGCTCAGGGAATGCTGTTCCTGCCGTGAGCGTCACCCCCACGCGCTAGCATCAATTTTGTGACCGATGCCCTCGCCGACCTGCCGCTGCTCGCCTCCGGCAAGGTCCGCGACATCTACACGATCGACGACACACTGCTGCTCGTCGCCTCGGACCGGATATCGACCTACGACGTCGTCCACCCGAACCGCATCCCGGATAAGGGGAAGGTGCTGACGGGGCTGTCGGCTTTCTGGTTCGAGCGCACCGCCGGGATCGTGCCCAATCACATGCTCTCGGTCACCGATGGGGTTCCCGCCGAGGCTCGAGGGCGGGGGATGATCGTCCGGCGGCTCGACATGCTCCCTGTCGAAGCTGTCGTTCGCGGCTACCTCACCGGCTCTGGCTGGAAGGACTACCAGCGCACCGGCGCTGTGTGCGGGATCGCCCTCCCGTCCGGCCTGCGCGAATCGGATCGCCTACCGGAGCCGATCTTCACCCCGGCCACGAAGGCCGATCTCGGCAGCCACGACGAGAACATCGATTTCGAGGGGGCCGTGCGCTTGATCGGCGACCGCGCGCTCGCCGAGCGGCTGCGCGATGTCTCGATCGCTCTCTACGAGCACGCGGTCGATCATGCCCGTGAGCGTGGAATCATCCTCGCCGACACCAAGTTCGAGCTCGGGCTCGACGGCGACGGTAAGTTGACCCTCGGCGACGAAGCGCTGACGCCGGACTCCTCGCGTTTCTGGCCGGTCGAGGGCTACGAGCCGGGCCGGTCGCAGCCGAGCTTCGACAAGCAGTTCGTGCGCGACTGGGCTTCCGGCACCGGTTGGGACCGCAACCCGCCGGCTCCGGAGATCCCCGACGAGGTGGTGCAGCGCACCCGCGCGAAGTACATCGAGGCGTACGAGTTGATCACGGGCGAGCCGTTCGCAGCGTGGCTGCTTCGAACCGGCTGATGCGCGCTCGAGTTCTCGTCCGCCCCAAGGCGGGCATCCTCGATCCCCAGGGTCAGGCGGTGGAGCGTGCGCTGCCGGCGCTCGGGTTCACGGGCGTCGCCAACGTCCACGTCGGCCGCCTGATCGAGCTCGACGTCGAGGACCCAGAGCGCCTCCCGGAGATGTGCGAGCGCCTCTTGTCGAACCCGCTCATCGAGGAGTACGAGCTGGTGTTCTCACCACCACCCGCGAGTTCGGCGCCAACACCGGCATCCCCGCCCGAGCCTGCGACCGAACTCGCAAGGGCCGAAGGCCCCGATCCCGTCGCGCCAGATGTAGCTTGGCGGGATGCGGAGTGAAGTTCGGCGTCGTTCGATTTCCTGGCTCTTGTGATGACGTCGATGCCCTGCTGGCGGCGCGGCGCGTCGGGGAGGCGGTGATGCTCTGGCATGCCGACCGCGACCTGCAGGGGGTTGACGCGGTGATCGTGCCCGGCGGCTTCTCCTATGGCGATTATCTACGCGCCGGGGCGATCGCGCGGTTCGCGCCGATGATGGAGGCGGTGAGCGAGTTCGCTCATGACGGCGGGCTCGTGCTGGGGATCTGTAACGGCTTTCAGGTGCTCTGCGAGGCGGGGCTGCTCCCCGGCGCGCTGCTGCCGAACGTCTCGCTTCGCTTCGTCTGCCGTCAGGTGTGGCTCGAGGTGATGAGCGAGTACAGCCCGTTCACGCGCGCCTGTCCGCTCGGCGAGCCCCTCTCGATCCCCGTCAAGCACACGACCGGTCGGTACTACGCCCCCGCCGACGGCTTGGCCGACACCCAGGTGCTGTTGCGCTACGCCCCGGGCCAGAATCCCAACGGCTCAGACCGCGACATCGCCGGCGTCTGCAACGAGGCGGGCAACGTCTTCGGGCTGATGCCGCATCCAGAGCACGCGGTCGATCCGCTCACGGGCTCGAGCGATGGCCTCACGATCTTCGAGTCGATCAGAGCGCACGTTGCCGACCGCGTCGTTGCCTAGCAGTCACAGCCACGACCGCGGCTACCGCCACCGCGAGCTGGGTCTGACCGATTCCGAGTACGAGCTGATCCTCGCCCTGCTCGGACGTCATCCCAACGACGTCGAACTCGCGATGTTCTCGCTGATGTGGTCCGAGCATTGCTCCTACAAGCATTCGAAGCGGCTGCTGCGACGGCTGCCAACCGAAGGCCGGCATGTTCTGCTCGGGCCGGGCGAGAACGCCGGCGCTGTCGACGTCGGCGACGGGCTGGCGGTCGCGTTCAAGGTCGAATCGCACAATCATCCCTCCGCCGTCGAGCCATTCCAGGGCGCCGCCACCGGCGTCGGCGGCATCCTCCGCGACGTGTTCGCCGTCGGCGCCCGGCCGATCGCGATCCTCGACTCGCTCCGGTTCGGCGAGCCCGCGCAGTCCGAGCGCTCCCGCTACCTGCTCGAGCGCGCAGTAGCCGGCATCGGTCATTACGGCAACTCGATCGGCGTCGCGACCGTCGGGGGCGAGATCTACTTCGATCAGGCCTACGAGCACAACTGCCTCGTGAACGCGATGTGCCTCGGCCTCGTCCGGCACGATCGCCTGATCCGCAGCGCAGCGGTCGGCCCGGGCAACGTGCTCGTGCTGCTTGGCGCGCTCACCGGGCGCGACGGCATCGGGGGCGCGTCGGTGCTCGCAAGCGCCGAGTTCGGCGACGGGGATGCCGACAAGCGGCCATCGGTCCAGATCGGCGACCCGTTCGCGGAGAAGAAGGTGCTCGAGTGCTGTCTCGAGCTGCTCGACCGGGACCTGCTTGTCTCGCTGCAGGATCTCGGCGCCGCCGGGCTGACATCGGCGAGCTCGGAGATGGCGAGCAAGGGCGGTCTCGGCCTCGACCTCGACGTCGGGCGGGTCCCGCTGCGCGAGCCGGGGATGGAGCCCTTCGAGGTGATGGTGTCCGAGTCCCAGGAGCGGATGCTGTGCGTCGTGACCCCAGGCCTGGTCGAGGAGGTCGCGGCAGTGTGCGAGCGCTGGGAGGTGCTCTGCACGGCGATCGGCTCGGTGACCGGCAGCGGACGCCTGCGCGTGCTCGACGGCGCCGAGGTCGTCGGCGATGTCCCCGTCGCGGCGCTGGTCGACGAGTGCCCGATGTACGACCTCGAGCCTGAGGCTCCTAGCTTCGAGCTCTACCCGCCACCGGTCGCCGTGCTGCGCGGCGGCGAGGCTCCGGCAGCGCTGCTGCTGGCGCTACTCGCTTCGCCGAACATCGCCTCGCGACGCCCCGTGTTCGAGCAGTACGACTGCATTGTCGGCTCGCGGACGGTGCGCCGCCCTGACGAAGCCGACGCGGCCGTCCTGCAGCTTCCCGGCGGCGCCGGGCTCGCGATTTCGATCGACGGCAACGGCCGCCGGGTTGCCTGCGACCCGCGGGCGGGGGCGGCCGAAGCTGTGTACGAGTGCTCGGCCAACCTTGCCTGCGTCGGGGCGGAGCCGCTAGGCCTGACCAACTGTTTGAACTTCGGCAATCCGGAGAAGCCGCACGTGGCGTGGCAGCTGGTGGAGGCCGTCGAGGGCCTCGCCCGGGCGTGCGAAGCGCTCGACGTGCCCGTCGTCGGCGGGAACGTCTCGCTCTATAACGAGGCGCCAAACGGCCCGATCCTGCCGACGCCGGTCATCGGCATGGTGGGCCGTCTTCCCGACGCGTCACGCGTGGGCCGGCTCGGATTCGCGCACGACGGCGACGCGATCGCGCTCGTCGGGCCATTCGCGCCTTCGCTCAACGGCTCGGAGCTGGCCAAGCTTCGCGGCGTCGCACCGGCCGGCCGGCTTCCGGTGATGGAGCCAGGAGCCGTCCGTGATGCGCATGACGCGGTCAGGAACGCCGTCCGCGACGGCGCGCTCTCAAGTGCACATGACATCTCTGAGGGCGGCCTCGCGGTAGCCCTGGCAGAGTGCTGCATCGCCGGTGGGATCGGCGCCACGCTGAAGGTCCGGATCGACGGCGGCGTACAGGAGCTGTTCGGCGAGGCGCCCGGCTGCGCCTTCGTGGTGTCGGGCCCCGCGGACACGCTGGCGGCGCTCGGGCGCATCATCGGGCGCGTCGGCGGAGATGCGCTCGTGATCCCCGGCAGCCTGCAGATCGCACTTTCCGAGCTTCGCCTAGCTCGGGAGGGTGGACTCGTTCAGTACGCTTCGTCCGCGGTGTGGTCCGAATGACCTTCCCGATCCAAGATCGCGATGGACCGCGCGACGAATGCGGCGTGTTCGGTATCTATGCCCCCGAGCGCGATGTCGCTCGACTCGCGTACTTCGCGCTGTTCGCGCTCCAGCATCGCGGACAGGAGTCGGCGGGCATCGCCACGACCGCCCGCCGCGGGAACATCATGGCGCTGCGCGACCAGGGACTCGTAGCCCAGGTCTTCGACGAGAATAAGCTCCGCTCGATGCCCGGCGAGATGGCGATCGGCCACGTCCGCTACTCGACGACCGGGTCCTCCGAGTGGGAGAACACCCAGCCGATCGTCCGCAGCGACCGCCGCGAGCTGGCTCTCGCGCACAATGGCAATCTGATCAACGCGGTCGAGCTCCACGACGAGTTGCGCGAGCAGGGAGTCGAGTTCGCTTCGACCTCCGACTCGGAGATCATCGCCGCCCTGCTTGCGACGCACCCGGCCGAGCGGATCGAGGACGCGGTCGCGGAGGTGCTGCCGCGGCTGAAAGGTGCCTTCTCGACGGTTGTGATGACCGATGACGCGGTCGTTGCATTCCGGGACCCGCATGGCCTGCGGCCGCTTGCGCTCGGCGTGATGGAGGGTGGCGATGGTCCGCCGTCCTACACGGTCGCAAGCGAGTCGTGTGCGCTCGACCTGATCGGCGCCCGCTACCTGCGCGAGGTCCAGCCGGGCGAAGTCCTGACCCTGACGGCGGAAGGACTGCGAACCCGGGTCGTGGCAGGCTCCGAGCGCCACGCGTTCTGCGTCTTCGAGTACATCTACTTCGCCCGCCCGGACTCGCGGATGGCGGGCACCGTGCTCCAGGTCGCGCGCGGCAGGATGGGCGAGCGGCTCTGGCACGAGGCGCCGGTAGAAGCCGACCTCGTGATCCCCGTGCCGGACTCGGGCAACCCCGCGGCGCGAGGGCTGGCCCGTGCCGCCGGGCTGCCCCAGGACGACGGCTTCATCAAGAACCGCTACGTCGCGCGAACGTTCATCCAGCCTGGCCAGGAGCTGCGCAAGCAGGGGCTGCGACTGAAGTTCAATCCGCTGCCCGAGGTGGTGGCCGGGAAGCGGCTGATCGTCGTCGACGACTCGATCGTGCGCGGCAACACGACGCGCCAGATCGTGCAGATGCTGCGTGACGCGGGCGCGGCTGAGATCCATCTACGCATCTCGGCGCCGCCGATCAAGCATCCGTGCCATTACGGCATCGACATGTCGACCCGTGAGGAGATGATCGCCCACGGACGCACCGTCGCGGAGGTCGCGGCCGAGCTCGCCGCCGACTCGCTCCACTACCTCAGCCTCGAGGGTGTCTATGCGGCCGTCGGCGCTACGCGTGAGACCCACTGCGACGCCTGCTTCACCGGCGAGTACCCTCTGGCCGGGACCGAGCAGGAGGCGAACGGTAAGTTCGCGTTCGAGCTGCCGCTCGCGCGCGTCTGAAATATTATTGGGGGCGTCCCGCTGGGGGGTGATATCGATTGCGTTTGCGCGCTTGAAAAGGTAGGTCAGCGGGTATGGCGTATGACCATGTACCCTGCCATCGGAGGCTGGGTCCTGGGAGAACCCAATCAAAGAGAGGCCTTATGGCTCGTACACTCTGCCGGCTTACGGTGGTTTTAACTGTTGGCGTTGTTGGATTAATGGCGGCGGGTTCTGCCGTCGCTGCCACCTCGAATCCCTTCGGGTGTCGCGCGAGCACGACCCGGGTCACGCTATTGGGCTCCACCACGACGGAGCCGACCGTCGCGAACCCGAACACGACGCCCTGCGCGACCGATACCGCCGGCGTCGCCGGCGCAACGTCGGTCGCGTCTACGACTAGTGCCGGCGTCCAGGCCGGTCCCGTCGGGGCGTTCACATATTCCGTGGCCGGCACCACCTCGACGGCGCCTGGGGCGACCGCGGTTGCCGCCGTCGACGGCGTCACGATCCCGGGCGCCGATCTCGTGATCGCCGGCACGATTCAGGCGACCGCATCGTACTCGTGCGTCAATGATCAGCTGGTGGCACAGGGCAGTTCGAACGCGGATCTCGTCAGCGTCGACGGCAAAGAGATGACTTTGCCGAACGGCGAGCCGGACACGATCTCGCTCGGCGCGCTCGGATCGATCAAGTTCAACCAGAAGGTCGAGACGTCCGATTCGCTCACCGAGACCGCGGTGGAGGTCGACTTGACGGGCATCGCCGACATCGTCGTCGGCGAGGCGAAGGTGACACAGTCGATCTCGGATCCATGCGCCGGCACGGCCCCGATCCCGCCTGTGCTCGAGATCTGCCCGCCCGGTTCGACCTTGAACATCGCGGCGCAGCTGTGCGAGATCGTGATCACCAACCCGAACGGGACTACCACGATCATCGTCGTCTCGAGGCCGTTCCAGGGCCCGTCCGGCGGCACGGTGTACCCGACGACGGTGGTGGCCAAGAAATATAAGGGCTACCCATGCACGACAGGGCCTGGTCCGAAGTACGCCCTCGTCGCGACGAAACGGGGCGGCCGCGTGTACGGCACGCCGAAATCCGACCGGATCCTCGCCCTGGGCTCGTTCGAACGAGTAGCCGGCCTCGGCGGGAACGACTGCATCGATGGCACCGGCGCCGACCAAATGATCTTCGACGGTAGCGGCAAGGACAAGATCTACGGCGGCAATGGCCATAACCGGATCGGGGTCGGCAACGGCAACGACTACATCAATGCCCGGATTGGCAGCGGCGACTGGATCACCGCCGGCAACGGCAACGACACGATCTACGGCGGCCGTGGCCGCACCAGAATCGATGACGGCATCGGCCGCGACCACATCTACGGTGGCCCGAGCAGGAACCGGATCTGGGTCGGCGGCGATCACTCGTTCGTCAGCTGCGGGTCGAGTGGGCACAACCTCGCGTTCCTCCGCCTCGCGGCGATCCCGTTCGCCAAGAAGCACGGCTGCGAGCGGATCGTCCGTCTCCTGTAACTAGCAGCTGGCAAGGTTCGTCGCATCACCAGCGCCCCGGCGGCCATTCCGCCGGGGCGCTGGGGCGCTTCGCGCCCTTGCGAGGTTCGCCTGGCGGCGAACTCGCGGCCGATTTTCGCGCCGACCCCCCCGGTATCGTCGAACCCATGGAGATGCGCGAGGCGCTGTCATCGACGTTCGGCTTCGAGGACTTCCGGCGGGGCCAGGCTGAGGCGGTCGGCGCGGCACTCGCCGACCGCGACTCGCTCGTCGTCATGCCCACCGGGTCGGGGAAGTCGCTCTGCTACCAGCTGCCGGCGCTGATGCGCGACGACGTCACGATCGTGGTCTCGCCGCTGGTGTCGCTGATGCAGGACCAGGTGCAGGCGCTTGCGCGGATCGCCCCTGGCAGGGTGGAGCTCGTCAACGCTCAGCGTGGCGCCGCGGCGAACGCGCGGACGCTCGCACGGGCGGTGGAGGGCACGCTGAGTCTTCTCTACCTCGCGCCGGAGCGGTTCTCCTCGCCGGGCTTCGTTCAGGAGCTCCGCAGGGCCAAGATCGGCTTGTTCGTCGTCGACGAGGCCCACTGCGTCTCCCAGTGGGGGCACGACTTCCGGCCCGAGTATTTCCGCCTCGCCGACGCCGCCCGTCATCTCGAGGCGCGCGCGATCATGGCGCTGACGGCGACGGCTACGCCGCCGGTCGCGGTGGACATCGCGCGCCGCCTGCGCCTGCGCGATCCGGCGAGGGTGACAACCGGATTCGATCGTCCGAATCTCGGCTTCGCGGTCATACCTTGCGCTACTGACGCGGACCGTCGACGGCGCCTGATCGCCGCGCTGTCGGTGCCAGATGCGCTGCCCGCGATCATCTACGCGGGCACGCGAAGTGCCTGTGAGTCGGTCGCCGGGGTGGTCACGGCTGGTCTCGGTCTCGGTCGCGGGGACGTGGTCGTCTACCACGCAGGCCTCGATCGGGAGCGCCGCGCCGAGGCGCAGCGGCGCTTCATGGGCGGCGACGCGCGGATCGTCGTCGCGACCAACGCCTTCGGCATGGGCGTGGATAAGTCCGACGTTCGCACCGTCTGCCACATGTCCGTGCCGCAGTCGCTCGAGGCCTACTACCAGGAGGCGGGTCGTGCTGGTCGCGATGGCAGGCCGGCGCGGTGTCTGCTCTTCAGCGCGCAGAAGGACAAAGGGCTGCACGTTTTCTTCATCGAGCGGGGGCGCGTGGCCGACTGGGCTTTCGAGCGGGTGTGGAGGCGGCTGCGGAGCGCGGGTCAGAACGGCCGCTACGATGTCTCGCTCGCGGAGATCGCCGCGACGGCCGACGGGAACGGACGCGGCGACGAGGACCAAGCCCGCGCGATCCTTGGCCACCTGGTGCGCGCCGAGGTGATCGAGCCCGCCCCAGCTCCACCCGACCGCGCCAGCGGCCGGCTTCGGGCCGACTGGGACCGGCGCGCATACGCCGCGTGTCGCTCATCGGCGAACGACGCCGAGCGCATCCGCTGGCGGCAGTACCGGGCGGTGTGGGATTTCGTCGACTCGGCCCGCTGCCGGCGAGCCTCGATCCTGCGTCACTTCGGGGACGTCGCGCGGCCGGCGCCACAGGTCCCGTGTTGCGACGTGTGCGAGCCGAGGCTCGTACTCCCGCCCGAACCGGCGCCCCTACCGGCTGCCGCCCGGGCGTCGGGCGCCGGCGCAGATCGGCGCGCGAAGGCGGGGCGCGTCGGGCCCCGCCGAGCTGCGGCGCCCCCTGGTCAGGCGGTCCCTGTTGCTGCAGATCGGGGTCAGGCCGATTTGGGCGCGGCAGATCTCGACCTGGCCATTCTCGAGGTGGTCCGATCGGCGACCCCTCCGGTTGGCCGCACCCGTGCTGTTGAGATCCTTCGCGGCGGGCGGTCGAAGGTAATCGCCCAGCATTCCTACGATGCCCTGCGTGAATATGGCGCCTTTGCGCACTTGCACACAACGGATGTGATGCACCGCGTCGACGCGCTGCTGCAGGCCGGCTCGCTGCGCTCGACCGGCGGCCGCTTTCCGAAGCTGAAAGCCGCATGAGGGTTGGGGCGCCGCTTCGATGAGGATCGGGGCGATCTGGCGTGGGTCCCGTCGGGCGAACGCGGGTCGCCGATGAGGATCGGGGCGATCTGGCGTGGGTCCCGTCGGGCGAACGCGGGTCGCCGATGAGGATCGGGGCGATCTGGCGTGGTTCCCGTCGGGCGAACGCGGGTCGCCGATGAGGATCGCCGTCCTGGCCTCCGGCGCGGGAACGAATCTTCAGGCGCTACTCGACGAGGTTCACGGTCGCGATGGGATCGTGGTCGCTGCCGTTGCGTCGAACCGTCCTGACGCGCTCGCGCTGCAGCGCGCCGCCGAGGCCGGCGTGGCCAGCGCCGTGTTCGGCCTCGATGAGCACCGAGACCGCGAGCAACGAGACAGGTCGATAGCGGACTGGCTCTCGGGGCAAGGGGCGGAGCTGATCGTGCTCGCGGGATACATGCAGCTCCTGAGCGCGGACTTCTTGGCCCGGTTCCCCAACCGCGTGATCAACGTCCATCCAGCGCTCCTGCCCGCGTTCCCCGGGATCCGGGCGATCGAGCAAGCACTCGAATATGGGGTGAAGGTGTTTGGCGTCACGGTCCATTTCGTTGACGGCGGCGTCGATACGGGTCCGGTGATCCTCCAGCGGGCGATCGAGCTGCCTGATGCGCGCGAACCGGCCCAGGTTCTCGAGCGTCTGCGGCCGATCGAGCACGAGCTACTGCCCGAGGCCGTCCGGCTGATCGCCCACGGCGCGGTGTCCTTCGATCCATCGAACCCGCGCCGCGTCGTCGTCGATCGGTAAAGTCGGGCATTGATGAGTGACGGAACCGAGCTGAGGGTCCCCGAAGGTCAGGCGTCGGGCGGCGAGGTACGCATTGCGCGGGCGATCCTGTCCGTCTCGGACAAGACCGGAATCATCGAGTTCGCGCGCGGTCTGTCCGAGCTGGGGATCGAGATCGTCTCGACCGGGGGCACCGCCCATACGCTCGCCGAGGGTGGCGTGCCGCTGCGTACGATTTCCGACTTCACCGGCTTTCCTGAGATCATGGACGGCCGCGTCAAGACGCTGCACCCGAAGCTGTACGCCGGTCTGCTCGCCGTCCGCGACGATGCGTCGCACTTGCAGGCCGCGGACGAGCACGACGTTGAGCTGATCGACCTCGTGTGCGTGAACCTGTACCCGTTCGAACGGACCGCCGCGCGCCGCGGCGCCTCCGAAGCCGAAGTGATCGAGAACATCGACATCGGTGGCCCGACGATGATCCGTGCGGCGGCGAAGAACTTCGCCTTTGCGGCGCCGGTCGTTAGCCCTGCTAGCTATGACGCGATCCTGGCCGAGCTGCGCGAGTCCGACCGCTGCCTCTCGCTGACGACCCGCGAGAACTTGGCGGCGGAGGCGTTCGCCTACACCGCACGCTACGACACCGCGATCACGCGCTGGTTCCAGGAGAAGCGGGAGGACTTCCCGCCCTTGTTCGTACGCGCCTACGAGAAGGAGCTCGACCTCCCGTACGGAGAGAACCCGCACCAGCGCGCCGCGTACTACTCCCAGGTGGGCGCTCGCGTGCACATCCTCTCGATGATCAGCCAGCTGGGAGGCAAGGCGCTCTCGTTCAACAATCTGCTCGATCTCGACTCCGCGCGGCAGCTGATGGGCGAGTTTCGCGTCCCGGCATGTGTGATCGTCAAACACAACAACCCGTGCGGCACCGCCGTGGGCCCAACAGTCAAGGATGCCTACGAGCGGGCGTTCGCCTGCGATCCGATGTCTGCGTTCGGCGGCATCGTCTGCATCAACCGCCCCATCGACGAGCAGCTCGGCGAGCTGCTCGTGAAGCAGTTCATCGAGGTTCTGTTCGCTCCCGATTACTCGGAGGAGGCGCTCGAGGTGCTGTCGCAGAGGGAGAACATGCGCATCCTCCGTGACCAGGAGCAGCGCCACGTCGGCCACCTCGAGCCGAGCATGCGCCAGGTGATCGGCGGGATGCTGGTCCAGGACCGCGACGCCGATCTCGAGGACGGCGGCGAGACCCAAGTGGTCACGCGACGGCGTCCCACCGAGGCGGAACGCCAGGAGCTCGCCTTTGCGTGGAAGGTCTGCAAGCACGTGCGCTCCAACGCGATCGTGCTGACCAAGGAGCTCGCGACCGTGGGCGTCGGTGCCGGTCAGATGAGCCGGGTCGACTCCGTCCGCCTCGCGATCGAGAAGGCGCGCTCGGATCTCCACGGCGCCGTGATGGCCTCGGACGCGTACTTCCCCTTCACGGACGGTCCGCAGACCGCGATCGATGCGGGGATCACGGCGATCATCCAGCCCGGTGGCTCGGTCCGCGACCACGAGGTTGTCGAGGCTGCGGACGCGGCGGGGATCGCCATGCTGTTCACGAATCGCCGCCACTTCCGGCATTGACCGAGATCCAACGTTTGGGCGGTGATCCCGCCTCGCCCTGGGAGGATCAGTTCAGCTTCAGCAGGATCGTACGCGCCGGTCGCCTGGTGATGATCGGCGGCACCACCTCGGTCGACGGCAACGGCGTCGTGATGGGACGCAGCTCCTACGAGCAGGCGGTCGAGATCTTCGGCAAGCTCGGACATGAGCTCGCGCGCGTCGGAGCCCGAGTCGAGGATGTGATTCTGACCCGGATCTACGTCACCGACATCTCCCGCGCGGACGAGGTCGGCCGCGCGCACGCCGAGTTCTTCGGCGTGGCGCGGCCGGTGATGACGATGGTCGAGGTCGCCGGGCTGATCGACCCGCGAATGCTCGTCGAGATCGAGGCAACAGCGCACCTGGCGGGCGAAGACTGAGCGTTTCGGGCTTCGACGGGTCCGGGCCGGCCCTGGCGCGGCAGTACGTGAAGCTGTGCGACATCGGCGACTTCGACGATCCTGAGCTGCTCGCGATGATCCGCGAGATCATCCCCGAGCGCGACCCTCGGGCCCATGCCGAACGTAAGGCGTGGGAACTTGCGATGCTCGCCCTCTTCCTGCGAGACGTTGGCATGTTGCACGACGGCAGCGAGGCTCTCGCGATCGGCGCCGGCGACGAGCGGATCGTCTTCTGGCTCGCCAATCGGCTGGGCCGTGTCGTCGCCACCGACATCTACGGCGACGGCACGTTCGCTCGACGCGAGGCGCTCGAATCGATGCTCACCGAACCGAAGGCGCACGCCCCGTTCGCCTACCGTGAGGACCGGCTCGAAGTGCAGTACATGGACGGCCGCGAGCTCACGTTCACTGACGAGAGCTTCGACGTCGTCTTCTCGGTCTCTTCGATCGAGCACTTCGGTGGCCGGTCGGACATCGCTCGCGCCGCGCGCGAGCTCGGGCGGGTGCTCCGACCCGGGGGTTACGCCGTGATCATTACCGAGTGCTTCGTGCTCAGACATCCACTGAGCGCCGCGCCGGTCGACTTCGCCTTGCGCGTCGCGTCGCTCGGCCGGCTGCGCCGGCGCGCAACGCCTCGCCGGCGCGCCGGCGTCGACGTACTGACGGCGCGTGAGCTCGAGCGCTGGATCATCCGTCCGTCGGGGCTGACGCTGCTGCAGCCGCTCGACACGTCGCTATCTGCGGCGAGCTACGAGAACGTCGCGCGGCTGCGATCTGGGACCGAGCCACGGGCCGCGACCGGAAGCTTCTACCCGCACGTGCTGCTGCGGTTCAGGGGGTCGCTGTTCACCTCCGTCTGTCTGGCGATGCAGAAGCCGATGCGCGGCCTGGGACTCGAACCCAGCCCGCCGGATTAAAAGTCCGGTGCTCTGCCCGATGAGCTAGCCGCGCCACGGCAGTGTGTCATGAGGCCGCGCGACACCACCTCGGAGACTCGCTGCTGCTGGCCATCGTCGCGAGCCGTCGTAGACTTCAGGGCCCGCCCCCATGGTGTAGAGGTAAGCACGCCAGCCTTTCACGCTGGTAGCGGGGGTTCGATTCCCCCTGGGGGTACCTGAAAAGCTGGTGGTGTGTCCCAGAAATAACTGGACATTCGAGGCACCGCTGGCGGCGCCTGGCTTTGTCCTCGGACCCTCAGGTAGCGCTGCTACCTGTCGGGTCCTGCGTCCTCGCCAGGCATCCACCAGTGGAACCTCTCGGCGTCCATCTATTTCCGGGACACACCACTAGGCAGACAGGTCCGGACGCGCCATCGGCATCCTGAACAGGCTTCCCAGCTTGGCCGCGAACATGATGTCGCCGGCGAGTTCGATCTTGCCGGCGAAATAGGCATTCATCGGATCCAGCGAGCCGCTGATCAGCCTCAAGAAGTCGACAGCGTCGATCGTCATCGTCACCACCGGACGCTCCCCGCCCGACCTCCGGGCCACGCGCGCCCGTCCGTGCGCGATCGTCAGCCGGAAGTCGTCAGTCTGCCCGTTCGGGCGGCCGGCGATTCGCCACAGAACGGCTGCGTTCACACCACCAGCGCGCTCGCGGTCGAGGTATCGGGGCATCTGCCAGAAGATTCCCTCCAGGATCGCCCTCCGGGCGCGGCTTCGCATCAGCCGCGCGAGCTTCTCATCGGGCGTCTGATGGAGCCGCCGCGTGAACCGATCCCCGACCCGGGCGGAAGCGTCCGCCACGCGTTCGCGGGCCTCCCCGATCATCGCGCTGAACTCGAGCCTCGAATCATCCATGCGGCGATGCTACTCGGGACCCGGCGGCGATCAAAGGCCCGCCACACCCCAGTAGCATGCTCCGCCGTCCGGGCGGTTAGCTCAGCTGGTAGAGCGCCTGCCTTACAAGCAGGAAGTCGGCGGTTCGAGCCCGTCACCGCCCATCGGAAAGTGCTGGAAATCGACGTAAGACTACCCCCACCATACGTGGCTGCAGCGCTGGACCGACGGCGACGCGGCGGCAGTCGAGCGCGCTCTGGCCCGCACCCACACGGCGCCGTCGCGAATCACCTACTGCCGCGATTCGGCTCGCGTCGTCTCGACTCCATCTCTGCGGAGGATCTAGCGCATTTGGTTCGTGACCTTCGCGACGACGGTCTCTCGGAGTCGACGATCGTCATCGTGCTCGGTGTCGCCAATCGTCTGTACCGGTTCGCCGCTCGCAGGCCCGGCTGGTCTGGCACAAACCCTGTCTCCTTGATGCTGCCCTCCGAAAGACCGAAGCCGTCGATGGGGAAGCGCCGCCGGATCTTCGAGGGCTCCGAGCTTGAGCAGACCATCGCCGCCGCCGACGAGCCTTACCGCGCGCTCTTTACCGTCGCGGCGCTCACCGGCGCTCGGGTGTCGGAACTGCTGGGTCTCACCTGGGCCAACGTGGCGCTGAGCAACCTCGACGATGCCGAGATCGAGTTCGCATGGCAGGTCGATCGGCATGGCGAGCGCGTCGCGACCAAGACCGACGGCTCTGCTCGAACCGTTCCGATCCCTCGGGCGCTCGCCGTGATCCTCGCCCGCCATAAGCTCGTATCGCGGCACGTGAACGACGACCACTATGTGTTCTCGACGTGCACTGGCCGCCCGTTTGGTCAGCAGAACATCCGGCGCGCCCTCAGGCAAGCTCAGAGCAGGGCGCGCAACGAGACCGGCGACCCGACCTTCCCGATCCTCCATGAGCGAGACCATGCCGACCGTACGGTCAGCATTCCGCACGGCGTGCTGCCGTCGATGCATAGCTTCAGGCACAGGTCGCCAGTCGGGCGCTCCTAGCCGGCGAGAGCGTCGATGAGGTCGCCTTCTTGCTCGGACACCGCAATGCGAACGTCACGCGGGCCGTCTACGTCCGGGAGTTGGCCGACGCTCGTCGCCGGACGATGCGGCGCTCTCGCATGGTCGCCGAGTTCGCGGACCTTCTGCAGTCCTGACTGCGTGTTTATGCCGCCGCCAACCGGGCAAAGGGTGGGCGCCGGCGCTGAGAGCAGGAGGGCGCCGAGCCCGCACGTATCGTTGGCTTGATGCCCCGGTTGTCCCTGATCCGCGACGTCGACGTCCGCGTGCTCGACCAGGAGATGCGGCTCTACCGCGCATGTCGTGGATCAAGCGATCCGGCTCAGCTCGACAGTTTCCGGTCGCACTACGAGCTTCAGAGACCTCCGCGGGGCCCCGAGGCACGCGCCGCGGTCATCCACATGGCAGTCTCGATGTTCGAGGCGAGGGAACCCTGCTGGG
>Ga0302325_10012337_pt1 | contig 18334 bp, 15 predicted proteins | sample Palsa_T0_2_FD_201948 | JGI IMG/M metagenome (GOLD analysis project Ga0302325, IMG submission 201948) | Peat permafrost microbial communities from Stordalen Mire near Abisko, Sweden - Palsa_T0_2 | ecosystem: Environmental > Terrestrial > Soil > Palsa > Peat permafrost | place: Sweden: Abisko...
ACGGGAAAAACTGCGCTGAATACACAGAAATGCGTGCCGCTATCCCTCGCCGGCCTGAAGGCCGGCGTCTCTCGCGAGGAAGGATGAAGGACACTTATTGCGTCACGTACGCAGAATGCGAGCGCTTTATCTCGAGCGTCTCGGCGTACTCCTCGATGCTGGACGAACTGAATTGAATGGTGCTGTCTGCATGGCACGGCCAGACAGCGGCATGCACATTGTAGCCTCACTCCCCGCCGCAGCCGATGATAATGAGGTTGCGATTGCCGCAAACGAAGCCGGCATATCGAGCCTCCCTATGTCGCTGTGCTATTTGGGCCGCAATCGCTCACCCGGGCTCATACTGGGATACGCCGCCTACACTCCAGAACAAATTAAAATGGGCTGCCGCCGGCTAGCGGAGGTGCTGGGTCAGCGTAGTGCCGCATTGTCTCATTAGCGATGTTATTAGACCACCAGCGGCACCGTGTTCTGTCTCAGCCGCAAATACGGCCGATCCCGGGTTCTCTCCGATTCGTTGAGCAACCGTTGCACCTTCTCTCGCTCAGCCGGCGTCGCAACCCAATTCGATCCATCGAAAGCGCATGTGAATGAGAAGATGTCGCCGGTCTTGAGCGCTTGAGTCGCCTCCTTGGACACAAGGGACACGACACTCATCTTTTCACACTTGGCGCACCGAACAGGCAGATAGATTCTTTCAGACATTGCGCCTCCTTCCGTGTCTTGCCGAAATAAACAGATGATTTATGACGGATTCCACGTCCACGATAAACTTGGATGATCCCTCAGCGCGCTTTTCCGGAAGTCCGCATGCTTTGACGTTATGGGTAGCATAGTACCAAATCTCTTCGATAGCGCGAGCCGAATGCTTCGCGTCAGAATTTGCGCCACCGGATGCATTGCACTGCGCGAAGGTGAATCTTCGAAGGTTATCCCCAATTGCGGGGGATAAGCTTGTGGATAAATTGAATCGTGCAGCGATTGGTGAAGTGCTTTCAGGCGGTTGCACGCACTAATGCATTTCTGACTGATTCCCGTGCAGTTGGCCCCCAAGTTACGCCCCGGGTTGTCTTGCATTTGTAAACCACGCCATTGCGCATTGTCTGAACTCAGGGTAACCATGAATCCAAATGAATGATTTCGCCGCGCGCAGAGAATTTCTGCGGATTGAGTGATTAGTGGCCGATCAGGTGCAACGATAGCGCCTTCCAGGTTGGGTTGCTCAGCAATGCCAATGCGATGAATTGGAGAGCAATCGTCCACGCAACGCCTGCGATATAGGCGGGATGCAGCCTACCGCGGGTGACCAAGTCATAGACTCCGAGGCCCAGCATCAGGAGATCGCTTCCGAGATAGAGTGCCGCTGTTGTTCCCCAAACACCCTCACCAAGGGGTGCGGCCATGAAGCGGTTTAGGAGCCGAGCGAAGCCAGCATCGCTGATATAGATCAGGCCCAACAACATGAGACGCTTATGTGCCGACGGAATCCTGCGCATCAGCAGCCCTGAGGCCGTCAGCCCGGAGAAGGCCAGAATGTCGGTGAGCTGGACTGCGAGAAATTCCGGTGTTCGGCCCGTGGCCGTAAAGCGGGCGGCGTCAACGACCAAGGCGGTCGCAGGACCCAGCACCACCATGATCGCAGCGAGCACCGCGCCCGCGATGCCCAGTCGACGATGGATGTCCGCCCGCGCATTTCGGATCAGCGCCACCTGCACCGTGAACAGCACCAACCAGCTGACGAAGGCGACGGCATGAAAGTGCACTATCAATGGATAGTCTAGCCCGTACTTGCTCACATGGTTGAAGCTGTCGGTCCCAAAGCCCGACAGCACGCCCACCCAGATCAGGGTCGTGAAAAAAAGGAACGCGTTCCTGTCCGCGCCAACCCGCGCAGGGAAGTTTCCAATGGCTATTGTTGTTATTTGAGTTCCCTCGTCCGACAACTAAAAGGTAGCGTTACAGCTTCAACGCTAATGTCAAACCGTCGCCGATGGGCAGGAGCGTGGAGTCCACCCGGCCGTCATCATGGATCTTTTTATTGATCGCCCGAATCGCCACGGTGTCGGCCGTCTGATCGGTCGGATCGACGACCTTGCCCGACCAGAGCACATTGTCGATGGCGATCAAACCTCCGCGCCTCACCAGTTTGAGGGCATATTCATAGTAGGAGTCGTAGTTCGCCTTGTCGGCATCGATGAAAGCAAAATCGAAGGTCTCGGTTTCATTCGCGGCCACCATTGCTTTTAAGCTCTCGGCAGCGGGCCGCAGTCGCAAATCAATTTGATCCGATACACCGGCTTTGGCCCAATGACGTCGGGCGACAGCGGTGAAATCCTCACTGACATCGAGCGCGACGACCTTCCCTCCCCGGCCCATTGCCTTGGCAACCACCATCGCGCTGTAACCCGTGAAAACTCCAACCTCCAAACACTTGCGCGCGCCGAGCAGACGCACCAGCAGCGCCATCAGATGCCCCTGTTCAGGGCCAATCTGCATTTGCGCGTACGGGTGCTTCGCGGTCTCTTCGCGAAGGGCCGCGAGATCGGCATCCTCGCGCATTCCTAAGCCGCGTATATAGTCCTGCAGAGGAGCCGTAAGATTGATTTGACGGGACATGGTGAATTGTCGCCTCATGCTCGATTGCCAATGATATACACAATGATTTCGATCGTACCAGAACGGCTCAGCGAAGCGAGGAAGGACCCCATTGAAGAAGCGTACCAACTATCACTCCGGAAATGAGCATTCGACCCGCGGCGATCCTTTCCCGGGAGACCCTCAGTTTATCGGTGCCTTGCACCGCGGCCTTGAAATCCTGCGCTGTTACCGCGTTACCGACGGTTCTCTTGGGAACCAAGAGTTGGCCGAGCGTAGCGGCTTGCCAAAGGCCACCGTTTCGCGGCTTACCTATACGCTGAGCAAGTTGGGCTATTTGGTCTATTTGAGCGACGAAGGCAAGTATCGGATGGGCGTCCCGGTCCTGGGATTGGGTTATGCCTGCTTGGGCGGAATGAAGATACGGGAAACCGCGCAGCCGCACATGCAAGAGTTGGCGGATTATGCCGGAGACGGGGCGTTGGTGTCGCTCGGCGGGCGTGATGATTTGAGCATCATCTATGTTGCGTGCGCGCGCAGCGCCGGCGTGATTTCCCTGCAGCTCAATGTGGGCTCGCGAATCTCGATGGCGCGCTCCAGTATCGGGCGCGCTTATCTGGCCGCAGTCAAAGAGGAGGAACGGGAAACCATCATGGAGCGGCTGTCCGTTCACTACGGCGAGCAGCGCTGGCCGAAGATTCGTAAGAGCATTCGCGCGTCAATCGAAGAGATCAGGACCCGGGGATTCTGCCTAATAGAAGATTGGGCGCCTCAGGTGAACGCGGTCGGCGTTCCATTTCGCCACTCTCAGTCGGAACCCTCCATGCTGGCCTTCAACATCGGGGGTCCCTCCTATGTATTGACGGCAGAGCGATTGCGCAAGGATCTAGGACCCCGATTGGTCGACATGGCAAATAAAGTGGCCTCATTTGGCCACCCCGCGATGCCGATTCCAGCCCAGCCGGCCACTCGTAAACAGAGCATCTCTCGTGCCAAGCCCCGGCGTCTTCGAAAGATCAAGAGATGAAGGGGCGCGTTTACCCTGATGCTGCTTGCTCTCAGGCTCTTGAGGCTAAGACTTCAATTTCATCAAGTCCGCATCTTCGGGCATGACCCACCTCTCCTGCACCAACTGGTGGACCTTCTTATTCACCAGTTGAACGTAGTGTTCGTGGCTTCCGTAGAGGTTTTTCATTTTCTCCTCGCTGAAGGGACGCATGCCGGCTCGCAGTGGATCCTTTTGCGAAATCTTCGAGATGTAAGTCCCATCCGGGACGTCGACCCAAGGCGTTCTGAGGCCGCCCAACGCATTGCCGTTTGCGTCGCGCGCGATGCCGTCTGATGCGTTGGGATCGTGCTTGATGCGTGGTGCCTTGGGCATGGGCACACCCTGCTCGATCCATTGATACATGTCGTTCCAGATACCCCAGATGATCGGCTGATTCACCTTGTCATACCGAAGCATACCTGGCGGTAGTTCGCCTGTATCGCTGAGGCCCACGATCCCGGACGGCACGACCTTTGCTGCCAGACGCACATCAGTTCCGCCCTGCGCTGCAGTGACTTCCGGCAGTGGCGCCGACATGATGTGACCGGTACCTGGGACTTGATAGAATCGAAACGGCGGATCGTCGGTGTCCGGCGGCTCCTTTCTGCCCGTCCGGATCCCCGTGATTGCCTCGTTTTCCGATTCCAGAAAGGCCAACACGGCGCCTTTTGGACGCGTTTCGGGAAGCAGGCCCACCATGACGAGGTACCCATCGAATGGCGGGCGGCCGTCCGTCATCATTCCAGCATCATGATGCACATCGATATAGCGCTGAAGAATCGTACTGCCGCCGGAGGCACCGTAACTGAACAGCCTCTTGACCTTGCCCTCGAATGGGAACGCCGGATTGCCTCCCTTGAGCGCCTGGGCAAGTTGTGAGATCACATCGGGAGCTTGCGCGTAGCTCCGGTACAGTTCCTGCACGAAGACATTGGATGACGAGTTCACGGTGCCGAAATCCAGATGACCGAAGGCTTCTGCGAGCTTGCCCGGTTTCAGGTCGGGCCAGGCCAATGGGCTTGCGTCGCTGAATCGCAGGTCCCGATATCTCTGAAGATTTGCTTTGTGTAACTGCGCGATGCCGCCGCTTGGCGTTTCGAGTGGTCCGAAACGCGTGCCGCTGCAGCCTTCGAGTCCCAGCACCGCATCACCCTTGCGCAGCAGATTGCGCTCCACGGCGACCTGGGCGCCCAAGTTATGGAAGGTGTATGCGTGCACCCTGCCGCTGAACTTGCTGTTGTCCCGCGGCCGCACCATCAGCACGCGGGTTCCATACGGCATTGCCGGTTGCACGCCCACACCCAATGGGTTCAGCTTCATGATATCCAAGGCGACCGGCGCCGGCCCGCTCTGTGCGCTGCTCGAGGCCGGCCCATAAATGTTGGCGTAGCCGAATAAAAAATATTCCTCCTCGACGTAGTCGTAGTCCTTCATCAGTTTCGCGGTATAGGACCCCGGCACCAATGCGCTGGCATAGGGGACGGAATTTTCAGTCACCGGGATCGGGCCCACTATTTTGGGCGGTGTAAGTACCGGCTTCATGGCCTCAGGCTCCGCCGCCAACGCACGAGGAACTCCGCGAACGGCTGCCGCGGCGGCCACCCATGCGCAAAAAGCGCGGCGCCCGACCACGAAGGAGCCAGACTCGCCTTTGTTTGAGATGTTCATTGTCGTCTCCCGAAATGTTCAAGATGCTCAAGGCAGCCTCCGGCGGTGCCGATAGCGTTCGTCATCAGTGCTCGGGCAGCGCGCGGCATTCCCAGTTGTCTGCCTGTTTGGGATCGAGACCGCCTCCCTTGAAGGACGCTCGTGTCGGTTCGGCGCACAGGCGGAAAGTGCGCTCCACGCCTTTGACCGGGGTACTTCTCGCGGCAACCAGCGTATCGGGCGCCTGGCCGCGCTCGACCCAATTTGCCAACGCGTCGACAAGCCGGTCTTCGACATCCGTCGGACCGGATCCGCCGGCACAGTGCATCAATCCGGGCACGGTAAACACACGCAGCCAATTGGCCGCATCCGGATACTTGCCGCGTAGTGCCTCGTAAGATTTGACGGTTTCAAGATAGCTCATCGCCTGATCATCGACGCCGTGATACACGATCATCTTCGCGCTGCTCGCGGCAAGTTTTGAGAAATTCGTGCCGCTGGCGTCGCGTCCATCCGCCATAGCGATCCGCGAAAGCTCTGCAGGATTGGAAACGGCTACATAGTCGCGCCCCGGAAAGCTTGAGCGTGTGTCAGTGTCGGCCATGATGTGAATGAACGGCGCCCCCTGTGCGGCGATCTCTGACGCTGAATGGCTGTCCGTCTCGCCCCAGGGTGGCGGCTTGCTGCCCAACAGGAATGCCGACCATGCGGCCACGTGAGTCACTGGATAGCCCGGATGTACGGCGTCACCCGGCGCACCAGCAACTTTATGAGGGTCGTGGATCAGTTCGAATGTGGCGATCTGCGCCGGCGTGAAGCCGATCTTGCGTAATATATCCAGATCAAATGTTTTGATATTGCGCTGGTCCGCGATGATGCCGTCAGCCGCGCCATCCGTCGCATCATAGGCTGCGAGAATGGCCGAGTCGGCTCGCGCCATCAGGTCCGGCGGCAACCATCCATCCGGATGCGTTTGCAGATATTGAGCGATTCGAAAGACATTGGGCAAATAGGGATCACCGGGCCAAGGCGTCGCACCGACGATGAAGCCGTCAAAATCTTCCGTGCCACGATTCAGTGCGCTGGTCAGGCCCATCTGGCCGCCGCCGGAACATCCCGTGATATAGCGATGAGCGACATTCTGTTTGTAGTAGGCCTTGGTTATCTGCTGCGTGGCCGCGGCGGTCACGTGCACACCGCGGCCGCGAAAATCCAGCGACTTGGCGGGGTCCCTCATGAAGCTGAAGTCCGCCATGTTCTTCGCGCCGGATCCGCCATCGCTTCCAGCGAGGACATATCCCTTGGCGAGGAATTGACTGCGCAATGTCGGCAACTGGCCGCCGGCGCCGCCCATGCCGAGATATATGTATGTGCCGGTGAAATTGTCCGGGAGTCCGAGCACGAACAACACCTTGTTCGGACTCGGATCATGCGTTGTCACATATCCGACGACGCGGCATCCTCCGGCTTCGCGCGCGGCAAAGGCCACGGTGGTGTCCGCTGACGCCATTGCCTGCACGCTTTCGGTGTCGCACGATTCAGACGGAATGGCCGCCATCGCTGGAGAGCAAGTGAGGCTCCCCGATAGGACCAAGGAACCAACAACCGCCGCTAGGAACCCTGAATACTTCATTCCTATTCCCCCGCCGCCCTTGCTTTTTTGTTGTCCAGCCGCGAACCGGCAATCAGTCACCGACCGCGCATCCTAAATCTTGCGCTGTGTGAGTTGTTGACTGAAACACCGTTCCGTCTGCTCGATCGTCTGCACGTATTTTTCAGGGTCTATGCCATGTTGAGGCTACGCCGATGCGCTCGCGGGTGTCAAAGGAATAATATTCCAGCTCCGCCGGGATCGCTCATGGCTCAGCGGTCGAGTTGCGTTCGCATCGAAGGAACAGAGGCGGGCGCGTTTGGTTACAATATGCAGGTGAGTCTTGAAGCACCGCATTCCGCCGGCCCTGCCCTGCCGCAAAGCAGCGTCAAGACGCATTCCAATGAGCTCCGGCGACTTGGCGGTACTGATCTTAGCGTGGGTGCTGCCGCGCTCGGGGTAATGACGTTCGGCGCCAAGACCGCCCAGGAAGATGCATTCCGCCAGTTAGACATCGCTTTCGCTGCCGGTATCAATCTGTTCGACACCGCGGAAAATTATCCGGCGCCCGTGCTTGCGGAGACGCAAGGGCGCTCCGAGGAAATCCTTGGCCGCTGGATTGCCGAGCGCGGTATGCGCAGCCGCGTGATCATAGCAACCAAGGTGGCTGGTCCCGGAAACGCCGCAGGAGACATGGCGCATATTCGCGGCACTGAACGTCGGCTTGATCGGGCGAACATTTTTGCGGCGGTCGATGGCAGCCTGCGCCGCCTGCGCACCGACTATATCGATCTTTATCAGATTCATTGGCCGGAGCGTCCCATCACGACACTGGGTCGCACGCGATTCTCATATATACCGGACGCGCCTTTCCTGGTGCCGATCGAAGATACGCTTGCCGCGCTCGGGGAGTTGACCGCTGCCGGTAAAATTCGCTACATCGGTGTCGCCAATGAGAGCGCGTGGGGAGTGATGCGCTATCTGAGCGAGGCACAGCAGAAGGGTCTACCGCGTATCGTGAGCATTCAGAACAGCTATAGCCTGCTGGATCGTCAGTTCGAAATCGGTCTTGCCGAAATCGCGATGCGGGAGCGCGTCGGGTTGCTCGCTTACTCGCCCTTGGGAAGAGGCCTGCTGTCGGGAAAGTACACGGACGGCTCGACACGCACCGAGGCGAATACGCGCTTCTCCGAAAAAAAACGGTCGATCACCGCCGCCTACGCGTCGTTGGCAAAACGCTATGCGATGGATCTTCCCACCATGGCGCTGGCCTTTGCGCGGCAGAAGCCCTTCACGACTGCGGTGCTCATGGCCGCAAGCAATGCCTCGCAACTCGAGGCGAATCTCAAGAGCATCGACGTCACTCTGCCGAAGGAACTCATGAAAGAGATCGATTTAATACACGACGACTCGCCCAACCCGCGCTGATTGATAACCACTCCGACCTGTCCGGTGCAACCCTTTCACGCGGGCCAATCCAAGATCCGACGTGCCGTGCCACCGAGTAGCTTTTCGCGTTCGCTTTGCGACAGGTCCGGATTGTCCCTGAGCCAAAAAAGCAGCTCTGCCCAGCTTTCCCCGCTGAGGTTGGCACTTGCATCGCCCGCCCACATGATTCTTTCCGCACCGAATGCGTTCAGCGCCCGTCTGAGATAGGGACGCAAGCCGGCAAACGGATAGCCTGAAATGCTGAATAACCCTTGCGCGTGGCCCCACTTGAGCGCGACATTCGGCAAGTCCGCCAGTGCCAACACCCGGTCGAATTCAACCTCGTTGCCGCCGCCGCCCATCCGCGGCAGCTGATCGCCGAGCCCGGCATCGATCAACCCTTGCTTCATGCCGGAAGTGAAGGGCATGCCGCAATGGTCGATTATGAATGTGAGACCGCGGAACTTCTCGATTGAAGAACGCAATACAGGCGCATTGCCCGGAACAGTCACGAAGATCGGCAAGCCGCATTCCGCCGTCAATCTGAACATCGGATCGTAACCACCCGTTGCAACGGCGGACAGCTCGTCTTTCGCGAGGCCGGGAATAATCCGCAGCGCACGCGCGTGCGGTGCATCGCGCGCCAGGCGAATCAAGCTGCCTAATTCGGGATCGCGCCGATCGGGCCGCACGACGTAGGAGAAACGTCCCGGATGGATCAGGGCAGCGAGTTCCGCTGTCGGCGATGTCGGGCGGCGCACTTTCTCGCCACCGGTGGGAACACCGTACGAAGGCATGCCGCCCGGGCGCCCAATCCAGAACTCATCGATCAACGCAGCCTTGATCCCCAGCGCATCCATGGCCGCCCGCAGTTCCTCGATCCCTCCCGGGCCAAGGTGCGACTGGCTATCGACGATGTCCATCTTGTGGCTTGTCACTCACGCCGCCACAACGCTGAGCTGCACGGCAGCCTCGGAGGGGCGATGGTCAATCACCCAACGGACGTTTCGGCGCATGGGTTCGATGCCGTCGTGCGGCGCGCCCGGAGGCAGCGTATGCATGTCGTCGAAGATCTTCATCGGATCTCCGCCCGTCAACGGCACCATGCGCTGGATGCCCGCGAGCGCGAAGGTATCCAATAGCCGATCGCGAATGGACTCCGGATAGATGCCGACCGTCTGCGTCGTATCATCGCACCATTTGACCACCTCGAGCAGATCGGCTACGGGCACGAGATTGACGACGCGGTTGTTGAGCTTGTCGAAAAACTCCACCCGATCGGAGAATCGCGATACCACGAATCCGCCGGTGAGCGTATCGCCGCCGACGGAGTAGAAGTCGTCTTCGAGCGCCACTGCAGCCATCTCGGCCTCGAGTTCCCTATTTGCCGCAGCGGCCGGCGTGGAGATGACGGAGGGCAAAGTTTGGAATGCAGCGAGGATTTTGCGTCCGAGTGCTACGACGCGTTCGAGCGATGCATCGTCGGTCTCGCTCTCCACATAGACGACGCGCGTGTTCGCGCAGGCAGTCTGGTTATAGAAGCCGGAAATGACCGCGATACCGCCGGCCGCTTCCGTCATCGCCTCCTCGCTTTCAAGAGCCTCGCGGCCGATCATCGACATCGAATATTTGGGATTCAGCGCGGTCAAGTCGATGCCCGGCGAAAGGAATTTTTGAATGTGCTTGACCGAGGACATACCGCCCCACGCAGTAATCTTGTCGATGCGCGACGTACGCACGATCTGCGAGTCCATGAATTCATCGCCCCCCTTCCAATAGGCAACAGCGAGATGCTTCGTGACAGGATGCCCGGCATCGACCTCGATCATGGTGCGCGCGATCGCGTTGGCCGTCAGCGGGTCGTTGGACGGCGTTTTGATCAGGCAATCCGACTTGGTCAGTGCGGCTCGAATGATGGTCAGACTCGCGACCACCGGAACATTGCCGGCCGTGATATGCAGCTGCCGCGTGCCGACGGCACGAACGCGCACGTTGGAATATGCGCCATCGCCCGGAACCCAGCCATCCAGGTAGTTGATGCCGATGGTCTTGTCGACCAAGGCGGTGAGCGTGCGCGGATCGAACATGCGCGGCATGCCGTCGTACACACCGCGGAGGACCGGCTCTGCGAGGCCGCCGGCCTGCAGGGCCAGCGCGAAAGACTGCTGCAAGTAGGTATTGTCTTCCAGCCGCAGGCGTTTGCCGACCTCTGCGAGGAATTCGATGATGTGCTGCATTTTCGTGTCGTTCAGATTGGCGAGCAGCGCCGTATTGCCGAGCACCAACTCGTGAATATGCTTGTGCGGATCAGGCGAACGAAAGGCCGCTCCACCACGACCTTTGAATTCAACACTGTCTTCCGGGCGCGGGTTGATTACCACTCCGCGCGCAACAATCGGAATGTCGATGCTGTCACTCACTTGTATTCTCCGGCGACAAATTCCATGAACTCGTTATAAGCCTGCTGCGACCCCGCACAGGTGATCTTGTCATCGCCGCCTTCCCCCTCTGAGAAGCGGCGGATGGTCTTCTCCGCGCGTGGCCCGCGCCAGCCGCAGGTGCAGTCGTCCTCCCAGTGCATGGTAACCTCGTCGCCCGAAACAAAGCCTCCCCAATAGGAGGTTGGGATCGGATCAACCAGCGCTAAGCGGCCCTTTTGCACCCCTTCGCGCGGCATGGCCTTGCCGTCCTGATCCATGAGCAGAGGCACCGTATAAGGCAGAAAGTGAAAGAAGCCGGATTCGCATAGGGGGGCATTGCCGATGTTTTCCGAAAACCCGTATTGATTACCAAGCTTTTTGACCCCGAAGAAATGCTTCACCTGATCCTCCCAGTCGGCAGGCGCGTCCTTGTAGCCCTTCATCCCGCCGCCGCCAATCATGACAGAGCCCGGTGCGAACTCGCAGCGCTTACCCTTGTCCAGCCCTGCCTTGGCGACTCGGAAAAGGTCAGAAAAGGTGCCCCCGATCTTCACGCGTTGGCCCTTGAACTGCTCTATCATTTTGCTGAACCAAGCGCCCAGGTCTTGATCCTTGCGGCGGCCTTGCTCAATCATCGTCCGGCGCTGTTCGAGCAGCGCGGGATCCAGGCCGAGCCGTCCGATCTCCCCCTTGTCCTCAGCAGACTGCATGCGCCCCGAGAGTGCCATGAGGTCCGCCGGAATATGGGTGTCGTAGAGCGTGTGATAGTGCTGCGGGCCTCCCGCCATCTCGACGTTGAACAGGCTCATCATCTTGAGCATGGTCTGATAGCCGCCGCGATAGCCCGGAAAGAAAGTCGGCAGCTTCGTGGTGTGCGGGTTGACGCCGCTGCAAGCATGATTGACGTTGAAGTAGTGCGCACGCCACGGCCCGAACTCATCGAGTGAACGCGGCACGAAACTGAGCTTGCCGGTCGTGCCACTCGAATAGGTAACCAGCATTCCAAAGGCCTCGAGCCTGGCCAGCCACTCCTCGATGGTCGTGATGCCGGAGAGATCGACCCGCGTAAGGTCGTGGGCGGTGAGCTTGTTGAGCCAACTGGTGAGTCTCGGAAAATCCCGGTTCTCGATGATCTGGATCGGATAGTTTTTTAGTACTCTATGGTCGAAGCAGACCGGAAGCACATCCTCGAGCTTGTCGATACGCTCGACGCCTTGGCGATCGGCCAGCTTTTTCAGTGCCGGGATGCGATCTCGCATGCGCGCAAAATTGAGCTGCACCGCCTCGAGTTGCAATTTTTCGCGCTGCTCGCGCGGAATCGCATAGAGGTCCTGGTAACGGTGATAGGTCCAAGCACCCGGGTTGTCGGGTAACAGCGAGATTGCCATCGACGCCCCCTCTCATCAGCATAGGAGCGATCAAGAATAATCCACCCAGTGCCGACGAGGACCCTCAATGTATGCTGGGTGCTGCAGGCAAATCACAGGGCGCGAAATACCTCGTTATATAACTTTATATTTCAATAAGTTATAGATATATTGTAATTTATAATTTAAATACCTGTCCGGTTAGGCTCCGTTGAAACTTCGTGCGGGGCGCGCCAGCCCGGAAGCGCTATCGCGCCACCAAATCAGGGGTGCAATTTGACGGCAACGATCGCCATGATGCAAAGCAACGCGATGGCGAACCACGCATATTCGCGCGCCGCCCGCGTGAAGTTTGCTTCCTGCAACTTAGGCTCTGCCTCGTCCACAAATTCCTGCCTTACGCTTAGGTGCGAAATAGCCTAGCGCGACACCCATCGGCTCGCTACGGTCCAGTGGTCATCAGAACATGACGATCCTGCATAAGCATCACCGCGTGCCGGTTCCAGGAGACGGCACAACTCTGTGAATAGCGGCGACTATTTAGTATCATCGTCGTCCGACATTGGGGAGATAGCCGGCTTGCCAAACAAGACTGCTCGGCAGCGAACGAAACGTCTACCGGCCCGGCGGCCCCGGCGCTCATCGGAAGAAATCATCGATCTACTCATCGAGGCGGCTTGCAATGAATTCGAGCGCAATGGTTACGAGAAGGCTAAAACGGCTGCCATCGCGCGACGGGCGGGCGTAACCGAAGCCTTGATCTTCAGCAACTTTGGATCCAAGGCCAGATTGTTTCACGATTCGATCTTCAAGCCTCTCAATCAGAATTTCCTGCATTTTTGCGCTACACATCTCGTCGAGGCAGACGATGCCGAGGGCGCCAAAGCTTGGACCCGGGAATACACGCGCGAGCTGCAAAAGTTCATCGCGGACCATTCCATGATGCTGAAAACGGTGATTGCAGCGCAGCTGTTCGCAAGCGACAGCGTGCCGGGCTTGGGGCAGGTCGAAGGGCTTCATGATTTTTTCTCCCGGACCACCGCAAAATCGATGAAACGTCTTTCCGGGAAGCCGAAGGTTCATCCCAAGCTGATGTCGCGCGTCACTTTTGCCACGATTTTGGCGTGTGTCGTCTTTAAGGACTGGCTTTTCCCCGAAGGATTGGCAAATGAGGATGAGATCAGCGCCGCGATCAGCGACTTCATCCTGGAGGGGCTCAATGCGAATGCCGATTCGCAGCCGCTTCGCAGGACAGAATGTCGAAGCGCTCACAGTAGTCCCGAAAATGCCGGCGTACACCGGCGGCGGTGAGGCCGAACTCTTCCAGCGAATAGATATGCTTGCCGTGCTTGCCTTGAGGGTTCTCGGCCACCAGCTTGAGCATCGCGGCCTCCGCCTCGGGCGTAAACGGCTCTTCGAAATGCGCGTAAAGTTTGCGGATCTGGCCTACCGGATCGCGTAGCTGTTCCACGTACTGGATGTCGTAGATGGACTTCTCGCCGTGCTTGTCGCGGTAAGCGTTCTGGCGTTTTATCATCAGATCGAAGGTCTCGATCATTTGATCGGCAATCTGGCTCAGGTTGACGACATCGCTGAACATCGGTCTCACGAGCCTGATCAGGCTGCAGGCCGAACCGACCACTTCGGCCGGATCTCGATGGGTCATCACCAGTTGGGCATCCGGATAAACCGTGGTGAGATCATCCAGGAAAAGCGGATGCCAGGGATTCTTCAAGGTCCAGCGCCCGCCGTTCTCCGCTTGCAACAATTGCAGCAGCTGCTTGTGGAATTTGAAGGCAGGCAGATAACTGGTTTCGTACAGGAACCAGGCGTGATAGCTCGGGACGTGAATATTGGAATCGAAGAGCTGAGCGCAGAAGGAAGGTGCCATAGCAAACTGGCATTCGCTGGGGCTGTCCGCGTCTTCGTAGTGAGCTGCGGCGACTTGCGGCGCCTGCTTGATCATCATGGCGAGCCGCTCCTGCTCCGCGATGCAACGCGGGTCGCTATGCAAGGCACCCGCCGCTGCCGGCGGCACCGATTTGATCGACTCCCAGCGCAGCAGGCAGCGACGCGCAGGGTCGGCGCTGAGCAGGTTGATGGTCAGCGTAGTGCCGGTGCGCGGCAGACCGAAGACGAACATTGGGCGGTCAATGGGGCGTTCGAGGAGTTCGGGGTGCCGCTTCAGGTAGTCGACGATGAGCAGACGATTGGATAAAAAGCCGACGAGACTCGCCTCCCAACGCGGCGCGCCGGCAGCGGAAAGATGGGCCTCGTCGATTGACGCCTTGACCAGAACCTGCAGGCCTTCGAGTACGGCGGGGTCGCCAAGGTCTGACAGTCCCGTCGCGGCGCGCGCCTTGTCGATGATGTCACTGACCTTCAACTCAACGGTCCCGGCTTTTTCAAGGCGGCACGGGGGGTGCTGCCACTGTCTCCTGCGCCATTGACGTACCGCCGCGCCGCAGGAAGAGACTGAGCGCCGCGGCCAGAAGAAGTGCCACAAGGAAACACAGCATGATGGGTACGTAGCTGCCCGTGACTTCTTTGGCGCGAGCGGTGAGGTAGGCAAGGGGCGTGCCGGCCGGCAAAAAGGCCATTGCCAGGCCAAAGGCTCGCCCGAAACCTTGGGCGCCAAACTCAGCAGCCACACCGGCGGCGAGCGGCGTCATGACTCCTGAGTTGAAGCCGATCAGCGCTGCACCCGCGACGAGAAGCGACAAGTCGTGGCCGAACGCGAGAAACAGAACGCCGACAGCCACCGCCAGCGCGAGAACGATGAACGGCAGTCGGGCGCCATAGCGGTCGGCGAGCAGGCCGGTAGCAAGCGTCGCCACGATGTGCGCCGCGCTGAGTGCGGATAACAAATTGCCTGCGGCCTGCTGGCTAAGGCCGCGGCTGGCGGCAAGCGCGCCCATGTTCTGCGATAGCGCCGATCCGGTGCTCAAAATCGTCAGGTAAACGACTACGAGAAGCCAGAATTGAGGGCGCCTGAGAACGTCGCGCCAGGTGAGGCCGCCTTTGCCGGCTCTGTGACCGTGGTGCGCGTGGGGCCGCGCGCTGCCGGCGTCAGGGGTCAAGTAATAGAGCCCGTCACGCTTGGAGGGACGATCGCGCACGACGAGAACGACGATGGGCATCACCACCACGGCCAGAATCAGGCCTGCGAGCCGCCAAATCATGCGCCATCCCAGATCCGGCTGGAGCGCCGCGACCAGCGGCGGGATGATCACGCCTCCTAAGCCAATGCCGAACGCACTTAAGCCCAAAGCGAAGCCAAGGCGGCGGACGAACCAGCGCGAGATGAGGGCGTTGCCAGGCACCGCCGTACACATCACGAGAAATGGGGCTGCGACAACGCCGTAAAGCGCGACGATTTGCCACGCGGATGTTGCGAAGCTGACGAGCACGTAGAACAGGGCCATGCCGAGCAGGCCCACCGCAAAGATCCGTCGGGGCGGCATGCGATCCGCAAGCGCGCCGACCAACGGCGATACGGGCGAGGCCACGATGAGCATGGCCGAGATGCACCACATGAACTGGCTGATCGGTGCGTGCAAGTCGCGCGACCAACCCGGCACGAAAAGGGCGAAGGTGTTGTAGGTCAGAGAGTTGGCTGCAACCTGAGACAGGATCAGCACGCCGACGATGGACCAACCGTAATACCAGCCGCGCTGCTGCACCTCGACCTGCTCCGTCATACTTCGCTCCCCTCGTCGTTCGTTCTCCAGGCTGTTGAAGTCTATCCTAACCTACGCGGGGCTTGGCGATTCGAGTTGCGCTTGATCGTACCAACGGAGCACCCGCAGAGCCCGGAGCGTGTTCCACCGGCTCGGCCTTCCTACTTCCTCGTTGAATGGGAAGGCGAGCGCTTCCTCGTGCGTGCGATCGAGCAGCCATCGACCGTCCGCTTGCTGCCGGTTCTTGACGACTCGCAGGGCCGCGCCGATGCGCGGATCGGGCTCAAGACCGGCGTCTCTGAGATAGTCGAGCGCGCGCAGAATGTCGTACTGGTAGCGGGGAGGATATGCGAATGTCAGGAACGAGGCATCGGCAACCTCGCCGGTCGAGCGCCGGCGGAAGAGTCCGCGCTCGAGCAGGTAGGCCTCCCCTCGCCGCCTGGCCGCGGTGATTGCCGGTTCCGGCCCGACGGCACGCTCGTATTCCAGCAGTCCCTCCAGCACGCAGATCGTGGTGTGAAAGGACGAGCGGACGCTCTTCGGCGCTTCGCAGTTCCAACCGCCGTCATCCAACTGCTCGCCCAAGAGACGGTGCGCGAGATCCTCGTTGGCATGTCCGAAGTATGCGCCAAGCGCGAGCGTGCCCCCATTGATGCATGGCTCGACCTCGCCCCCGAAAAATGGCTTCTTGCCGTGAGCCTCGTGCCAGCGAAAGCCCTCTTCTAAACGAGCCACCGCCGAGCCGACAATGGGTACGGCGCGATCGGCGCCCGCTGCGCGCAACAGAAGCATCGTGAACAGCGTCGGCAACCAATCGGGGGCCCCATTTCGATGCCACGAGCCATCCTGCCCCTGGTGAGCGAGAATCTTCGCGCCGACCCCTTCGTATGGGACGCGGGCGCGCTCTTCGGCAACGGCGTCCCGTGAGGCACCTGTCAGGTCGCGCATTGCCTGCCAGCGGATAGCTGGGTCCGAATCGAGCAGCCAGTCAATGACATCCATGTGCCGATCTTATCGCGCCAGGTTCAATCACATCTACATGGAGCAACCGCTACCGTTGCGGCAAGGCAAATGCAAGTACGGCGCCGGCAGGCGGACCGGTGATGCCGTAATGGCCACCCACGGCAATGACGACATACTGTCGGCCGGTGCGAGGAGAGACATAGCTCATCGGGGTTGCGGCTGCGACCGAGGGTAGCTGCGCGCTCCACAATTCGCGTCCATTGCTGATGTCATAGGCCCGAAGCATTCGATCCTGGGTCGCGCCGATGAACACCAATCCGCCGGCGGTAACCACCGAGCCGCCCATATTCGGCACGCCCATGCGGATCGGCAGATGACTGGGCACGCCGAATGGCCCCGAGTTCGTTGCCACCCCCAAGGCCTTGCTCCACAAAAGCTTGCGCGTCTTTAGGTCGAGAACGTTCATGGTGCCGTACGGCGGGGCCTGACAGGGAACCTGCAACGGCGACATGAAGGGCGCCTCCGCGAAGATATAGGGCGTACCGGTCATTTGAAAGGTAACCCAGCCTCCTGCTCCGCCTTCGCCGCTGCTCGCGTCCTTGCGCGCAACGAGCCGGCCGAAATTGGAGAAGCGCAGCGTGTTGACGGCTACGAGTCCGCGCGCGGTATCGATGGAGACGCTGCCCCAATCGATGCCGCCTGCCGTACCGGGATAGAAGAGCGTGTCCTGAGTTCCCGCGGGTGTGAACGGACCCTCATAATGAGCCTGAACGAAGCGAATGCGGCACCAGAGCTGATCGAGCGGCGTCAACCCCCACATGTTTCTCTCGCGCAACTCAGGTCCAGACAGCGATGGGAACCCGGTGGTGAAAGGCTGGGTCCTCGAAGTTCGCTCCTCCGGGACTGACCCTTGCGGCACCGGCTTTTCGATCACCGCATCCATGGGGTGCCCGGTGCGACGGTCGAGCACGAAGATCTGTCCCAGTTTGGTCGGGACGAGCAACGCCGGCGTCACGCCATCGGGTCCTGGAATGTCCACAGCGACCGGCTGCGCTCCTACGTCGTAGTCCCACAGATCGTGGTGCACCGTCTGGAAGATCCACCGCACCTTTCCGCTAGCGACATCGAGGGCGACGATCGCCGAGGAGACCGCTTCCGCGAACTGCCAGCGCATTCCGCCGAAATAATCGGGCAGGCTATTGCCCGTCGGCACGAACACCAAGCCGAGTTGCTCGTCGCCGCTCAGCACGCCCCACGCATTCGGCGTGTCACGTGTGTAGGTCTCGCCTGGCTGCAGCAGCGTCCGGTCGGGCTTCGCCGGGTCCCACGCCCAACGAAGCACACCAGTCTCGGCGTCATAGCCGCGGATCACGCCGGCGGGAGCATCGAGCGAGCCTAAGTCGGTGACGGATTGCCCGATCACTGCGACGCCCCGGACGATGGCCGGCGGAGATGAGGGCATGGCGGTGATGGTGACCGGAGGCCAGTCCCCCATGCCGACGCGCAGATCCGCCGCGCCCGCGTTTCCAAAGGAAGGGCAAACCTGGCCAGTCGCCGCATCGACGGCCATCAAATACCCGTCCGGCCTCGAAAAG
>Ga0302325_10012339_pt1 | contig 18332 bp, 17 predicted proteins | sample Palsa_T0_2_FD_201948 | JGI IMG/M metagenome (GOLD analysis project Ga0302325, IMG submission 201948) | Peat permafrost microbial communities from Stordalen Mire near Abisko, Sweden - Palsa_T0_2 | ecosystem: Environmental > Terrestrial > Soil > Palsa > Peat permafrost | place: Sweden: Abisko...
CACTGCTCCAAATGACGAACAAAGGAGAGACGAACCCCGTATTCGACGGGAAGCATTACTTGTTGCACATGAACAGATCGCATATCAAGAAGTGATTTGGTGTTTGCCTAACATGGATCATCTTCATGCTTTCAAAGGAAGTCCGAAGTCCAGACATATGATTCGAAGAATGCTACCCTCTAATCTGACCTGTAATGAAACGCCGATAAACAAACTTACATTGCAACTGCCGAATTGCTCAAATCACCATCTGGTCTTTGCTCCAAATGCTCGGCCGTGTCTTGGCATGATCTCAAGTCATCTCGGGCCACAGCCACCTCTTCAAGCTAGGAAGACTGGGGAACCCTTGAGAGGAGGCATAACACGGCAAAATTATAGTGTGGGGGAGTTGTGAACTGGTGGCCTGTGGAAGATGGATTGATGACATCCTGGGTTCTTATTTTCTGTGAGATAATGGGGCCACAAAGAAAGATAGGATCATAAGAAATTAATGAAATTTAGATCTTCTTATGCAGCGCAGACGAGGGCGGAAAGGGCGGAAAGGGCGGCTTCAGGTGAGACCGTGGTGGCCCGATGGGAGCTATCCTGATAAGTGGTTGCAGTGATTGGATTTGAAAGCCCGTGTGTCGTCTGTCGCCAGAGATGGCAACGAGTCTTGGGTCCGATGAACTGTTGATGGTGTCTCGGTGAAATGCAAATGCGAGGCTGAGATGCGAGATCCGTCGACGAGTGTTTCGATTTTCGATTCGATTTTCCACAGTAGGACAGAAAAGTCTTGCTTAGCATTTGGGTATCACCGCTGTTACAAGAGCGCTTGTCCTGATCCTCCGTACTCGCACTCAGCCTCGAAAAAAAGTAAGTCGAATCTAAAACTGCGAGAACGTTGATCTGAATCACGCCTCCACGTTGTGGCTTCTCCTCGATTCTCCTATTCCGTCTTCTCGGCGTGACCGTGCACCTGTCGTCCCTGAAACTTGCCCTCCTTAGGCCAGCTTGCCGCACACGCAATCTGTAGCCGCTAGAAGGGCATCCTCATTGGGCGCATGGAGGCATCCACACGATCTTAGCGAAGCCATTTTTGATGGGCAATAATTTATATGGCTATTATTATTAGGTGCTCAATGCAGCTTATTGGTGTCTCTCCTATTTTTTGCGTATCGTGCAAGGTCGATTGCAACGCTGGCGTCGAGCAGGCCGTTTTAATGGCGTTACTGTAGTTTTTGTGCTGTGGTGACATCGCTTCATCGCTGCATCGCTTTTCTGCTCTTTGCGGTGTGAATGCTCAATGCTGACTTGAGGGGTGCCTTGCATGTGGCAGCACAGAGCACCGCAGCGGTGTGGCAGCCTGGCAGGACGTTGCACAGCACTGCAGCACAGGAAACGAAACTATCCAGGGTTCGTAGAGTCCGAGCTGGAACGACAACTTTGACATCGACAGGGCTCCGGAGCATTTTGCTTAGGGGTGCGACAGTACAGTACAGGTTTAAATTTACAACTCAGCTTGGTAGAAAGAGAGAAGGAACATGATGCGAATAAGATCATTGGTGGGTCAGACCAGAAAAGCTGTGCGTTAGCAAGAAGTCAGCTCTTCTGTGATGGGAGTGGGAGGGAGGCTGCTGGGTGACGGTTCGCTGCAGAAGCGTGAAGCACTGACTGAAGACCCGGCCTGACGGCTGACTAGAAGCCCACTGTAGAGGCTAGAACACATTCAACACAGGGGCAGGATCCAGATTCCAGGAGTGAGAACTACTTCGTACCAGTTAAAAAAGATGTGCACGATTTGGAGATTGTACCTGAACGCCACCCTGCGTGTTGATTGGTGAGTGCGCACAGTGGCGCTGCAGCCAGAAGATCAGTGGTTGCTCATTGGGCGGTGCCTGAATCCCCTTTTGCACGCTTCGCATTCTTCCGGCATAGCGCGCGCGCCCTCGCCCCTGCTAGCTGGCGAGCCTAAATCGCGTCTGGGGGTGTCGGCAACTCGGCGCAAGTCCACACTTCACAGACTGGCTGGCAGACTGCACTCGCCCCCCCCTTCCCTTCCCTTCCCTTCCCTTCCCCTTCTCCGTGCTGAGTCGCTGAGTCGCTGACCCACCGCTGACCCACCGCTGACCCACCGCTGGCCCGCTGTTCCTGAGTTCCTCGCTCGAACGCCCAGCCAAAGGCGCCTGGTTGGCCAATACAGACTGTACACTAAAACCGTCCTTGCCTCTCTGGGCCCACTAAAATCATTCCAGCCGCGAAACGCTCCCAAAGTGAGGAAAGTCTCTCCCACCCGTGACCAGGGGCAGGCGCGTGTGTACCAGTACGGAGTACTCTACCGTACTCTACCTTTCCTACCGAACAGCCACCCCTTGAATTGCGACTCTGACCTCTGGATCAATCTACGGTCTACCCAAACACATCTCACAGTCTTGCCTCTTCTAGCATTCACTCGAATTGTTCATCTCCCACCTTCCTCCAATGTCTTGTCGGCCAGCCGGCCTTACAGAAAGTCATGGCGTCCGCAGCTGCTCGTGCAAGAGGAAACATCAACCCCTCTGCTGTTCTTCAACCTGATACAACCCACGCAGCAGAACAATCTGATCTCCCATCCTCGATTCACCCAACCAATAGCCCGCCAGAGAAGCCCCAGACGAACGATCGAGACCAAATCGCCTCGCGGCCGATTAGATCACGCGCGGAAACACTTGCCTCTCCGTCGTCGAAGACCTCATCGTCGCCAGTTCGTCGAAAACCTCTTCCAGCAACGGCCTCGTCCCTGGCTACGAGGTTCTCCTCAGGCGGACACCTCGTTGCTACCCTAGAACAGCCGGAACAGACCTTCACCAGGCCATACTCCGTCGACAGCCCAACTCTCTACGAGTTTCCACCGACGTCAAAGTTCCCGTCCGCCCTTACAGGGGATCCAGAACAAAGTTTGTTAAAGTATATTGCCTCTTCTTACCCAAAACATTGTTTTCAATGGACTGCGCTGATATAGTTGTACAGATCTTCAAACGAACAAGCCGTTTTGACTCCCCATCCAACCTCTGAGCCGCCGTTGTCCAATCGCGACACAAACTCGCAACAACCTACTACTCCCAGTCACAAACAACCGCACCTCTCCATCCCATCTCAGAAACCCCTCCCACCGGCCCCTCAGTCGCAGCATGCGAGGTTGATAAGCCAATCAGCTCTCACATCTGCGTCAGAATCGACGAGCCCATGGTCCATTGATTCCAGCTCAGCAGATTATTCTCGTTCTACTATGTCCATATTCTCTGCAAAGCCTACTCCGCCTCACAACTTAACTTCACCTCATGCTGTATCACGAACCTTTTCTAACGAATCAAACGACCCCGATAATACCATCCAAAAGCCACTGCCGAAGTCTCCAGGGGCTTCCAAGCTCGGTTCCTTTTTCGGCTGGGGAGGTAATCCATCTCCAGCTTCCTCCACAACTACTTTTTCCGAGAAGTCTGTTTCGCCCATACCATCGCCCCAATCATCCCAATATAATCTCACCCTCCCTGATGCCTCCAAAACGACCACCACCCGAAACTTACCTTCAGCCATTGATGTTCCAAAGGCCAACGCCGAGGCGGAGAGTTATTTCGGAAGCGCATATCTTCAACTACCATTGGCAACGCCGTCGTCACCAGTACAAGTCGAAGAGATGGAGAAAGAATTAAAGGATATTAGTGCCGAGCTGGCATCTTCTATCAGACGAGAGATGGATCTCGAGGATCTTGTAGAACGTCTTCAAGCAGAGGCACAGCATCCGTCTGACCGAGGAAAGCGAACTAGCGACTACTTTTCGGACTCGGGCACCAGCTCAGTGAAGTATGGAGAGCCAGACTCGAGGCAAGATGAGTTGGACCGCATGTTGAGGAAGACTGAGCAAGAGAAGGCTCAGATGAGATTGGAACTTACCAACAAGGTACAAGATGAAAGAACCAGACGGAAACAGCTCGAAGCTCAGATTAGGGATCTGGAAGAGAAGGCTTCACATGTTAGTACTTAAAGACCATCACCAGTCCCCAACCCAACTGACAATGTGGAACAGGTCGATCTTGTCTCAATAAACTCACTTGATGCAAATGGACGGTTAAGAGACCTCGAAGCTACATGCGAAGACCTCCGACGCCGCCTAGCTGAGGAACGTCAAGTCAAGGAGAATTTCGAGGATCTCCTGACAGCACTCAAGGGGGAGCTCCAGAGCTCACATAATGAACGGGACAACTTACGGGATGAAATCGTTCCACAACTACGAGCTCGAGTTGAAGGACTTGAGGCGCAGGCTGCGCACCACGAGAAGCTCACTTACGAACAGTCAAAGATGCAGCAAGAACTCAAGACGCTCAAACAGGAAAATATAACTTTAATTAATGCTCAGAGACAACAGGCGGACATGCAACAACAGGTGAAGAAATTTGATAGCATTGCGGAAGAGGCTGCCCCATTTAAGTCGAGAGCTGCCACCGGCATAACTCGATCGAATTCAGTAGCTCAGTCCAGGTCAAGGCCCGGATCATTGTCAAGATCCTCATCGGTGAAGGTTGGCGAATCGAGGGAAGCACTGGCTGAGCGAGTGAAGGATATTGAACAGCAACGTGATGCTCTTCATCGAGCGCTCAAGAGTTTGCTTGAACGACAAGAATACCAAAACCGTGAAAATCAGAAAAAGCTCCGCCAACTAGAGATGGAACGAGATCGAGCACTTTCAAACTCTCCTAAGCGGATAGGTTACGACAAAGAGGTCGCAAATCTCCGAAATGAGATCAACATTCTTCGTCGCCGTGCGGAGGAGGCTATCGAGCAGAAATGGCAATGCGAGAAAGGTCTCAGCGGCTTGAAAATGGATCTCGACCGGGCAGAGCAAGAGATTGGATCCTTGCGAAGCTTGTTAAAGGAGACGGATATTTTGATCCCCACTGGAACTCGAGATGGGACTCGGGAGAGGTCTGGAAGTGCTCAAGTTTCATCCGAATCCCTCGAACGTGCGTACAAGGATTTACAGGCAGCCTATGCTGAGTCCCTAGAACGGGTGAAGGCCCTGGAGTTGTCTGGTTCCAAGGATGCGGAGACAGCGAGCGCCATGAAGCAGCTTGAGCAAAGTCTGGCAGATGCCATCTCTGAGCGAGACTTCGCCAAGCGTGAAGCAGATTCGCTTCGAGAGCAATCACAGTCTCTCCGGGACTCTGAGAAAGCTCACATGAGCAACGAGATAGTCTTAGCGGACGAACTTCGCGGCTCGGCAAAGCGAGTTGAGGAGTTAGCTACCCAGGTCAGACAACAACTTACTTCCAACGCGACTCTGCGACAACGTCTTGCCGAAACCATCGAGCGCGGCGAGAAGGAGCAAAAGACAAATGCTGAGAAGATCATGTTCTTACAAGGCAAGCTCAAGTCACTTGAAGATCAGCTGTTGGCCGCTCAGCAGGCATCGGAAGATAAGGTCTCTCGACACGAGGAGGAGATTCGTGAACTGAAGGTGAACCACAACGCGCAGCTGCAGCGCGTGAAAAGCGGACTTCGTTCTCCACGTTCCTTCGGACCAAAATCCCCCGTTGCGCCAATATTTGCGAACTCGGCCAGGGCCCCGAGAATCTTGTCGACGTCATCCGGAAAGGCGATGACCGTTTCCGAGGACTCGAAAATGGAATTCCTGAAGCAGAGAGTCGTGGAGCTGGAGACCGCGCTTGCTGATGCGGATAAAGAGATGGAGGAAGTCGTGGGCCGAATGAACATTGCTCAAATCGAAGTCATGGAGTTGCAGAACGAGAGAGAAGAAGCAGTCCGCGAGACGAAGAGACTGCAGAAAGTGATCGAGGACGAGAGAGTAAGAGCCTTCCAGGAACGATTTGCCACGCTTTCTTCTTGAGTAAGAAGTGCGAGGACATGGGATGAATTGAGTAGAGATGAGACTCGTAACGCGTTTGGAATTTTAGATTGCTGCATTGAGCTTTAGCGGGGATACACAACAGTACTTGCATACTTTTCTATTAGTAATCGTACCCTTGGATGGCATTTTCAGGGCAGCGAGAAGGAGTTTGGTCTTGCGGCATTTACATCATATGGATTGGGCTGGTTTGGGTGGTGCTATTGCTTTTCATAAACCGGCCTGGAATATTGGTCGGTTGGCATACTGAGATAATGGATATAAACTCCGCTGGTACTGGTTTGTATTGTAATTATAGATGGTCGGAGTATGCTCCATTGTTGGTGGAGAAGTTGTATATATTTGGGTGGTTGGTGGATTGGTGTATGAGATGGAAATGAGATCAGAATACTCGTGACTTTACTTCACTTCGAAAACATCCTTTGTGACTTCTATAATGCTGATCTCCAAAGCCAATGCATGAAGCAGATTTTTTGAATTGGAATTATTGCCTGTGGTTCCTGCTGTGAACCGTTGTATTGAATCTCCTCGAGCAGTTATTACGAGATCTTAGATGAAGTAGATAGATCCAAGCTGCCCTCCGCGCTTTCGTACAATGAGACAATATTCAAGAAGCTGATGCTACACGATGTTGTAGACGTTGATTTGCTCGTTGCAGATCACCCGTAGTATCGCTGTTCGGGTCACTTTGGCAAGATTACATTCACGGTTTTCACTTCTTCTACTTCGTGCTTCCAGACCTCCTGATCTACAGCACAGTCTATCAGTTCGAGCCCTCAATCTAATCTAATGACACAAGATTTCTTCCCATGTTCACTCGCTGCATGTTCCTTTCAATCTTGATACGGGAACATGGCCTGCGTGTCCCGAGGCAGAAACACAATTTCTCATCACGCTGCTTTCCAGTCAGCTCCCACTTCGTACAAAACGTAACGTGTGGCATACTGCTGGATGTTGTGCCGCGTCGCAGATCCTTCACGGATTCGCCATGCGGTGTGTGACACTGCAGCTGGGCGTTCTCAGCGGGTCCAAGGTCACGGGTCTGGATATGTTTGTGTAAGCCCGGATTTGAGAGGAGAAGGGAGACTGCATTGTGGAGTTCCGAGGGGTGGTGCGCTGAGGTGGGAAGATGGAGCGAGGCGCGGGGCGTTTGTTGCGGTTGGGTGGGCATGGTTTCCGGAGTTGTGTTTGGCAGAAGGGCGACGCTTTGAGGTCGTTATGCTGTCCCAGAGTGGTGTTCAATATTCTGACTCCCGGATCTATTTTGTGAGGTTACATGGTCATAGCTCTCGAGACATCGTGGGCTCTCTACGGTATGTCGTGAGTTCGAGGGACTGTTTGAGGACAGTTTCTGCTGTGTTGAGCGTGCGGCGTTGTCTTGAAGGATCGGCGAGGATGTGAGATGATACACATAGGGAGGTTGTACAGAGGCTGAGGCTGAAGTGAGAGCAGTGTTCAATGGAAGGTGGTCTGTAGAAGAGAGCTGGCGTTATTGCTCAGAGGTGCGACGTGTGACGGTGGGGGTAGGTACGACGGGATAGAGCCACCGATGAAAGGGGTCCTGGTTCAAAAGTCCGAGAAGAAGTGGGAATCGTGTGGCCATACGCAATATGGATGAACTGAGTTGGGAGTATATGAAAGAACCTACAGCTGTGGGTGTTGTTACGAAAGCAATGGTATCGAGCACAAAGGGGTAATCACGGTCAACCGACGACCTCGTATCAGAGGAAAGGGGAGGCGAGGAGGGGAGGCAATGCCAAGGCCAGTATTCCCCTTAATCCATCAGCATCAACTAATGAAATAGAAGGATTCAGAACTTCTCACCATGCAGAGCTGCATTATCCGGTTGATGGGTAGCATCCCGCACCCTGTAGAAGGAGATAAAAGAGGACATGATAAATAGTCACATAGGAGATGTCGATCTTTCAATTCGTTTGGATATTTAATGGTGTAGAGTTCGCATACGTTTAGAAGATGGGGGTGAAATTAAGGGTTCCATGATCCCGAGATACTCCTTGAGGTTCTCAATGTCTCAGGAGCTGCTGGACGGGATCAGATTTAGGAAGAGATGTTGCACATGATCTACCTATTCTTGGGAGCGTTCAAGGTAATACGGAATACGAAACGAAAAATGAAAGCAAACGCGAGATTTCTGTATTTAGACAGGTAACCACCAAGGAAGATTCAAGATGTAATTGAAGGCTCAAGGGGTTAGCTCCAATTGTGTCCCGTGCAGAGACCCAACGAACGATCGCCTAGCGTCATTTTCCAGCAAGATGAGAAGGGCGAGGGTTTCAATTGCCAGCCCAATAGCCCATGGGACACATTTACGTCCGAGTCGTAGGTACAGTACTTCGAGAAATTGGAATTACACGTGATGCAGGTAGATGATCTCCACCAGGCTAGGAGCTATAAAAGGAACACTGTATCATCGCAGCGCTCGGCAATTGTCCCTCATTTCTGATGGCGCCCATTGCGGAAGGTGGGATGGACAATGGTCCGCAGCTCAGCGTGGGGTACGCCCTGGCAGTGAAATTTCCCCTCACTAACATCGGTCCAAGCCGAGTTACTGGCGTCCATTGGAGAAAGTGTTCTCCAATAAGGAGAGCAGAAAACTCGTTCATGTCACGAACGACAGCCACACTCGACTTTTTCCAGGAACAAGGATGAGTTTCTGGGGAGCGCTTGTGTCACGGTCTGCATAAATTTCTACCGCTCTGCAGCCCGTGCTGCATCACTGCAGGTCGCCATGCTTGCGGAATATTTAGGAAGTGGGCTGGCTGCAGCACTGAAAGAGGTACAGATGCAGGGTGAGTGGATATGTAGCAAAGTTGCTGGGCGTGCCATACAGTGGCTTCGTCAGACGGGTTGTTTGTGTGGGGTACTCGATTCCGTGTGCCTCAGCCGTGTTGCTTTGCAGAAATTTCAAGAAGCAGCGTTCGAAGAAATGAACGGAAATCTTCAAGCTAGGAGTCTAGGACACGTCTCTCGACAAATGAAGCTTAAGACTCTGAAGTGCTGTATCAGCTGCTAGAGGGATCGCCACGGCTGCTCCCGCGTGGCCGTCCCAGCAAGATATGGCCTACAGTCTCTGACCTCAGATGTCACCAAGACCCAGCCCCAAGGTTGGGCCTCTAGCTACCGGTATAATAATTGCGCAACGTGTGCTGCGCAGAGTTTTCTCCAGAACATGATCTCAACGCCCGGATCAAGAGCTGAGCTGGGTGACTCGATGATTCGTCGTGCTGGAGGGAGCCTGTGAGGCTGCCGAAGTCCTTTTCGTGGGGAGTGAAATTTCAGAATCATGCAGGCCGACCTCGCTGCAGCCTGTCATTTGCTGCAGACGCCTGAAGCGGATGGGCCGGCAAGTTCTCTCATTGCCGAAAGCCTTTGTTTTCCAAGCTCTTGACCTCTGAAGGTCATGTTTGCCTCTTATCTTTGACGAGCCTGGAGATGGCTGCTGCCAAGAAGGACCAAGACTCTCGTTCTGCTAGTGTCTCCACACAGCTCCGGGTGTGAGACCAACCTCCTGCAGCACTGGGGCCATTATTTGTTTCTTTATAGTAGAATGAAACGGCCTGGCGTGGTGCTCTAAACGTTAACAATACGCGAAGAAAAGCTTGATTGGTGAGTTTGAGGTTGATGGGATTAAGGAACCGCTTCATAGTTAGCAATATACGTTAACTATTATAGTGCTACAAGCTAGGGAAGTGCTCAATACGGAGTACTGTATTCTAATTTGGTACACTCAAAATACTCGTTCAAAAATCATGCCTGCAGAATCTGTAGGTCATTAGTGTATAGTAATAATGGCAACTGGATACCATTTACCCAACATCGATATTGCGTGTATCCTGCCTTCAAGACTCTGTGGGACCACGACCACCGTTTTCCAGCTCTGACATTAGGACGTGTAGCTTGCGGTGGTACAGGCAGTTGCCAAGGAGAGAGTTCGTCAGCATCTTCGGCAGACCTTGATACTTCTCCAACGATATTGTATATGCCAAACCTGGCAATCGACAAGGGCATAAATTGTTGAGATCTTCGTTTGCGCCAAGGGCCAAGACTGCCACTCACATTATGGCACTACTGTATGATAGCGGGGGCGATGTTGAGAAATCGATCTGCTAAACTCGGTGATAGCAATGGAAGAACACTGGGTGTTCTGGAAGGTGGCAGCAGAGAAATTGATTTGCTGGACTGGGTTCTTCAGGCCCCGCCGCCCCGCAGGTACTTCGTACTGTAGGGTCTTGCGATCAGCAAATTCCCGGCGTAATGATGGCACTCGCAGCGAATGATGACCTGGGATGTCGCCGCTAAATATGGAGCCCGGAGATGGCAAATAAATTGGCAAAACACGACCATCGCGTCGGAATTTGCTTTTGGTCAGGGGGCTCTGGACAGATGGGGACAGATGAGGACAGATGAGGACATTCGGATGCTGACCTCTCTTAGCTTTTAGTAGCTCTGGGTACTGTACATTCTGGGGGGGCATCCGGCGGCAAGCAGCAGAGTTTAACATCGGTGGATACATGGGGGGAAATGGGTTCTTCGTCGTTGTGCCCACAGGGAGGCTGTCAGGACTCAGGACTAAGGACTCAAGAATCAGGAGAGCGGGTGCGATTCTGTCAGTGCCCTGCTCCCGCTGCTCCCGCTACCCCCGCTACCAGCCTGCCAGCCTGCTTGGCCCAGGCCCACGCCTGCACCCACGCCCGCCCACGCCCACTCCCACGCTCATTCTCGCTTCCGGAGGACTGGGCTTGGCAACCCCCCCCCAAGTTTCGCTGGCCTGCAGGCTGCAGCCCGCAAAATTTGTACTGTAAAATCGTGTGGTAAGCCCTCCTGCCCACACTCTGCAGCCGCTGGCCACTCAGAACGCAGCCGCCTTTCTTATCAGCAGCCATGCTGCCAGTCTCGCAAGCTTAGCAAGCCTGCCCTGGTCGATGTCCTGCGCCGACCAGGATAGCTTGCACCCCCTCCCCCCTGCAAATACTTTGCTAGCTCTAAGCCTCCATCTCACTTCCGGCAAGGCACGACTAACTCAGTGACCAGAGCTCAAAGCCACCACGGCTGTCTTTGGTTGTATGTATCTACCGTACAGCTCCAGTAGGCTCAGTAGCTGTCTTTGGCTTTGAGGGCCACTCTCCTCCAACTATGCCCGAGGGGGGTGGATCTCGCTTGTCTGGTGAGTGCAGACGTTGGTGAGTGCTGCGGGAGCTTTAATACTTAATCCATCCTGTGCCCTCGTGTCCTGCTTCCGATTTCACCCTGTGTCGACAACTGAAGTTTGTGGTCAACCCCCCTCCCCTTCCCCCCAGTCCTGGAGGTGCTTCCTTTTTCCAAATAATCCAAACCTTTGATCCTCCACATAACGCCAGAATCCTGCGAAGTCTGGAGCCGTCGACACAGCACCCCCAAGTACCTACTTGCCATTGACCTTTAAATACCGAAAAGACCCCCCTAACGCCATCTAGGCGGTTGCCAAGAGAGGGTTCCCTTCTTCGGCTCACCTTATTCACTTCCCCACGCTCTTTTTGCACTTCTTTAGTGAACTGCAAACCCTCAACTTCGGTCTTCCTTCCTTCCTTTTCTATCAACAACACCTTTCGTCACAACCACAAACTTGCGCCATCGAGCAGAAAACTACCAAGATGTCTCTCATCCTGGACGGCATCGACTTGGACGCGCTCAACTACACCATCAAGGTCCCTTACAATGGCTCTATCATGACCGGAGGAGACTCCCTTCACGCTAATCTCAACATCTTCTACGATGTAAGCTTTTCCGGCACCCAATTCGCGTCGAGCTGTGCTGACTTGCAACTCTCTCTAGGCCGGTGATATTGCGTGGATGATCACAGCGACTGCGCTTGTGCTTCTCATGATCCCAGGTGTCGGGTATGTGCATATACGAAAACGTGGAAATTGTGACACAAAAGCTGACCATCCTCGACAGTTTCTTCTACTCTGGTCTCGCTCGGAGAAAGTCGGCCTTGTCTCTGATCTGGCTCTCGATCATGGCCACGGCCGTCATCTCCTTCCAATGGTTCTTCTGGGGTTACTCCCTCGCGTTCTCCCACACTGCGGGCAAGTTCCTAGGTGACCTTGAGAACATTGGCTTCCGAAATTTGTTGGCAGCTCCTTCTGTCGGTTCCCCCAGAATTCCCGATCTCCTCTTCGCTGTCTACCAGGGCATGTTCGCAGCCATCACTGTGGCACTTGCAGTTGGAGCAGTCGCAGAGAGAGGACGCATGGTACGTTACCCCGCGAGAATCCCCTTTTCCCCTTTCGGACGTGTGAACGACGCGTCGGAAGTCTTTTACCTCATGATCTGGCATTCACTGTGCTAACCTCCTCATCAGCTGCCCTGTGTCGTTTTCATGTTTGTCTGGTCAACCCTGATCTATGACCCAATTGCTTGCTGGACCTGGAACTCATCTGGATGGGTCTACAAGATGGGTGGACTTGACTTTGCCGGTGGAACCCCAGTGCACATTTCTTCCGGATCTGCTGCTCTTGCATACTCCATCATGTTGGGCAAGCGCCGAGGGCACGGCACCCACGAGCTGAACTACCGCCCCCACAACGTGACACACATTGTCATCGGAACCGTCTTCCTCTGGGTTGGTTGGTTCGGATTCAACGCTGGTTCTGCTCTTGCCGCCAACATGCGCGCTGTCATGGCCGCTGTTGTTACTAACTTGGCTGCCTGCGTTGGAGGTATCACATGGTGTGTCCTTGATTATCGTCTTGAGCGCAAATGGTCCACTGTTGGTTTCTGCTCCGGTGTCGTTGCCGGCCTTGTTGCTATCACGCCAGGGTCCGGCTTCGTCCCTGCCTGGTCTGCAGTTGTCTATGGTGTTGTCGGTGCCGCAGGAGCTAACTACGCAACCAAGCTCAAATTCGTCCTCGGTATCGATGATGCTCTTGATATTTTCGCTGAACACGCCATTGGTGGTCTCATCGGCAACATTCTTACAGCTTTCTTCGCTGCTGACTATATAGCACATCTTGATGGCTTCACCGAGATCCCTGGTGGCTGGCTCAACCACAACTGGATCCAACTCGGCTACCAACTCGCTGATTCTGTCTCCGGAGGTGCCTACTCTTTCGGTGGAACCTGCCTCATCCTCTTCGTCATGAATTTGATCCCCGGTCTCTCTCTCCGTGCTAGCGAGGAAGCCGAAATCCTGGGTATTGATGATGCAGAGATTGGCGAGTTCGCATACGACTACGTTGAGCTGACCCGTGAGGTCTTGAACGAAATGTCGGATTCTGACAGCAAATACTCTGGCAATCCTCACCATGAGCCGCTCAACATCCTTGAGAAGAACATGGGCCCCTCGTCGGATGTTGGCCGTGACAACATCGAGAGCCATTAGCAATCAATCCTCCATAAAACCCAAAGCTCGCGCTCATACGTCCGGCTATAAAGGCATATATCTCTGTCGTGTCTAGCTAGATTTGTTCTCCGATACCCCCTCATCTGGCATATCCACACTTGGTACATTCAAAAAAAACACCTCTTCCTTTGTCAATCATACCCGGCGGAACACTTCGACGGACTTGCTTTTGTTTGGTCTGGGGAGCATGGTTTATTTTTCTTCGTTTGTACATTTTTGCATGTGTTCATAGGGGGGCGTGGCATGGCATGGCATGAGATTACAAAGATTACGATAAAAAGTCATCGGCTGGTTGGGTCGGAGAGGCGATTCTAGATTTTTCCTGTGCTTTCGAGCGATGGTCTTACCGAATGGCTTCTTCATTATGAGCAGATGTGTAACTAGAGAAGGCGATAGTAATGGAAGCTGTTGATAATAGTTCTTGCGATATGCCTATTTCAAAAAGTGATTGTGGATTGTAAGAGCTCGCGCCAATCCTTTTCGTACAACTTACCTCAAGTCAATGTCCCCAGAAATCGAGCATATTCAAAGATGCTTGAATTGATAATGCGCCAGGCTTTTAGTTAATTAACTTCGTAAGGGGGAACGGTTTTAGGATAATAACTGACAATATACTGGAGATTTTGGGACATTTCAACATTTGTTCTGGCTCAACTGGCTGCATGTGCGCAGAGTAACGGCACGAGGTCTTATGAAAATCCAAAGCACACAGTCCCGATCTATCTCGAACATCCATTTATTCTCTTTCCCTTCCCAAATATCAAGTGAACTCGTGAGAGACGCCAAAAATTCGTAAATATATACATATATGTGCCATGTTGTTTTCAGATGTGGCAGTGATGATTGTCAACTCCAGAACCTGTTACCACAACACCGAGTATCCAATATCCTTTTGCCCAAACATACCGTAGAGGAGATACGATCAAGCAGCAGTCTCTCCGGGAGCAAGCGTATCCCAATACCCACTACAAAAGCACCGTCTCTGCTGCATAACCAACCACTGCAACGCACTCCGCTGCGTCAACACATCCTCCATCACCGCCGCACATCTCGCACACCTCCTCCACCTAGCCCCCTGCCTCCCACCCGCACCCATCAATCCTCCCGCCCCAACCGCACTCCCATCCTGAGCAGTCCCCGGACTCGTATTCGTCGTTCCGCTTTGCGGTGCACCTTCACCTTCTTGACCACCGGCCGCAGAAGAGGATTTCTTCTCGGGGTTGACGAGCCACCGTTTCTGGAAACAGTCCATGGTCTTCCCCAGCGCTTTCCTCCTTCCCACGCTGATTCCATCTTCATCAACTTCCAACATCGTGAAATCTGCAAAGAACAATCTGGATGGTTCGATCTCGTCCTTTACTGCATCGAGCAGTCCTTCTTTCCTGAACAGATCTACAATGACGCTCTTGAACGCATCTGGGAAGCTGCCTCCGAACAGCATCTTGATTTCGAGAGAGTTGCGGAGTCTCTCGGCTGGCGGGGAACCTGAGAGAGGGGGGTTGTGGGAAGCGTAGGCGGTTTTGATTAGGGAGGTCAATGAGGCGAGAAGGGTTTCAATGGTTTTTATGCGTATAATTGAATTGGATGTTAAGGTTGCTATCTGCATGTAGGCTGCGCGAAGAGCAGGAGAGAGGGTAGAAGTTTGGTGTTGAGGGTTCTGGTTTGGATTCTGTGGGTTTGGCGTATTATTAGCGCCCGGGTACATGATGGCTTTGCGGGCAATGTAGTCGAGGTGTTGAAGGCGGCGGCATATGGCGGTTAAGAAACCGCGCGTAGGCGAGGAGAGGAGGAGGTGTAGAGATATTGTGTTGGTGCTGTGCAAATGGGCGAGGAGTTCTGGGAGTGGGATGCTGCTGGCTTTGGTGAGGTCGATGATTGGAGGTAGGGTGGTAGGAAGATTGATGAGAGTGTCAGTCAGCCATGCCATGAGGTCTAAAACCCAACGAACAGATCCTGCCAGAGAGTTGATCACCTCTGAAACTTGTTAGCGGTGGCACAGAAAAAAAAATCTGTTGAGATAGGGAGCGGACCTGGATCTTCAAGGGGTGATTGTTTGTCACTGTTCGGACCACTTTGCGGAACGTTGAGGTTTGCAGCCATGGTCACCAGAACCACGATATTTCGGAGTTGGAGAACAAGCCAAGCGAATTTCCCAGAAAATGTGCGAGGGTTGAACTCTCCCTTGAAACCGAGCGAATTCTGAATGCATAGGCATAACTGAATCGTTGTGTTTCGAACTAGGACATCGTGATGAGTTTCTTCAGAGTAGTCCATATGAACTTTCAGAATGCGAGATAACTCGTTGAGCCAGTCATATGCGAATTCTAATTTCATCAGCAAAGTTACTGTTCTGCAAGTGCATGACCCTGACTTACGTGCTGTAGCATGCTTGTTGGCAGTAGCAAGCAGATCGTCATAGTTGACGTTTCGCATAACTGCAGTTGCGCAAGAGAGCGCAAGACTAGCGATAACTCCTGCATAGAAGCCTTTGCGCTATTAGTATGGCAGGAACCAACAGCGTGGAACTGCAACTTACCGTCCTCCATGCTGGACCCGATGTCACCCAGCTGGTAGTCGAGTTGCTTCCACTTCACTTTCCCATTATTTCTAATATTTACGAGAGAGCAGTAACTCGGCGACAATGCGACTTGAAGGCCTTCATATTGTTAGTCCGGACGTTTGGTCTGGGTGGACACCTACAAGGTTCATCATCTGGGTACGAGAAACCAATCTGGGAAAGATGCCACACTCGTTCCAAGTCGCCATCGTTGAAGGTCTCAGTCATGGTAAAGCGATCACGATACTCCACCGATCCATCGGCGTAGGCAAGAAAGACGACCCTGCCAAGGTTCATTGTGTCCAGAGCAATGAAGATTTTGCTCACGGTAAAGCTTTCCAATTTCTTCAAGTAAACAACCGCCTACCACGAGTGAGATTTATGGATTAGAAACTTTGCCGGCTGACTTACCCCTGGTTGAGAGCCAACACTGTTGCGTCGAGAGCTCAACTGCTCAAAGGCTGGGTGGATCGTCTGGGGTTTCTCTCGAACCTCCCACCTGTCTACAGTAGTATGGACATCCTCATTGTAATGCGATGTTGATACTGGCAGATGGGAGCGTACAGTTACAATTGTCGGCGGTGCCAACCTGCCATTGGCGTCGCCACATGGAGGCAAAAATTCGAGATGAGATAGTTGAGCCATCGTCGACTCCGTGTGAGAGGCGTTTACAGTATCACTTGAGATATCATGAACCCAACTGGTCACGGCCAGATGTTTGGTCTTGATGGTTGGATTCAATGCCCATTGTTGGGCAGGAATCTTGTCAGTTTTCGTTGGGTTCCATTCTATCAACGCACGTACAGTACGAAGTTGCTTCGAAGTAGTTGCGAAAGCAATTAGAAGAGTACCAGCTACGAGGTCATGTTAGTAAAAATTATAACTATAAACTCATCGCCCCCTTACTTTTGTCGGGACATATAGCTGCGTGAGTGATCAGGTCATCAGACGAGACTATGCTTTCTAGTTCTGTATGTGATTCGCACCATTTACCAGTATTCTGGGGCCATAGGAGCCGCAAAACACCATTTGTAGTAAGACACACAAATGCAGATTTTGAAGGACTCGGATGGCATGGACCTAAGACTGGTCCTTGTTGTGCCTCGTACTTATAATCAGATCCATCTTTGACTGCGGGACCGTGTAGTATCGTCTAATCAAGCAGTTAAAAACTGTTTCATCTTGAATTCTTAGGGACTTTAGAACCTACAGGGCGATTTTGAGGATACGGCGCAATATTTAACCAGTAACAACCCACTATCCCGTGCAAGTCATCCGCAGGGTCTGATTGGATTGTTCTGCTGAGACTGGGCTTATTCAGGGATGAAAAGACGGCAAGAATGGTAATTCTTCCTGTTGCGTCGATTGCTGCTAGATCAGAGCCTGTTGGGCTCCAAGAGAGATGCTTCAATGGCCCACCATCTCTTGTAGAGGAGAAATCTGGTGTAACCGTGGGCTCACTCAGAGCCCAGCTACCATTTTCTGGGTGACAGCGGAGGTTCCGCAGTTCCAGAGCTGCCCCATTTGAGGCAATTGCCGCAATACTACCCCATTTTGACCAGGCAATTCCTCTGTCAAGTGTCAGTGGAGAAAGTAAAGTCGATGAGGAACTAACTGGCAGCACCCACTTCCTCTTAGCTCGTCCAATCTTTGATAAAGCTCCTTTGAAGGGGGCTGTGAGGGTAGAGACAAGCCGGTTCCATCACCAAAAAGATCATCCATGTCCATCTCGTCCTCCATCATCAATGGCATCTTTCGGCAAAGGAAAGCAAGCTGGCCCAGCTTCCAGGCAGGAACAATGAACGCAAGGCCCCAGAAATAGTATCTAAATAAAGCGCGCAAGAGAAATGAGATGCAAAATAGACTGTAAGAGATATTGAGGGAAAACAGGTATCATAAAGTTGGAGGACGTTAAGTCCAGCCTCGTGAGTTGCGCTTATCTGGAACAGTACTAGTATGCAAGGAAGCTGCGGGAGGGCTAACTGTGTTGGTCTAGCACCATCTATCACCTAGCAACGGTTGTCTCGAAAGGGTACAATGCGACGAGGAGGAATTTACGTGAAATTGCAATATCGGAGTATTCAAGGGAAAGAAGGAGCTGACACGAGAGCTTCTCAACGTTCCTGGCTTTGAAGATGATTCTAGGATGTGCTTTGCGTGCATATCACGCCAGATCCGAAGTGAATGGGAACCTGCATGATGTGGCAACGATCCTTCAAGATACCGGTATGGTGCACACCGTGAATCACCAAAAGCGCAGTGACACACACACTGGGTTTCTACAGTAAATAAGACAATACTTCGTATGGTAGAAAGCAGCTGCACAGACTCAGCCCTTTGACAATACTAGACCACGCTTGTGAATAGAAATAATTTTTAAATATCCCGCGTAGCCAATTCCCGGGCCGTCACATTGTTGTTCTCGCAAACAGTTGTCCTCATTTTAGCGAGCTTCTCCTCCCGGTCCACTGACTGCATGTGCCCTCAGACTT
>Ga0302325_10012341_pt1 | contig 18330 bp, 18 predicted proteins | sample Palsa_T0_2_FD_201948 | JGI IMG/M metagenome (GOLD analysis project Ga0302325, IMG submission 201948) | Peat permafrost microbial communities from Stordalen Mire near Abisko, Sweden - Palsa_T0_2 | ecosystem: Environmental > Terrestrial > Soil > Palsa > Peat permafrost | place: Sweden: Abisko...
TGTGTGTGCATCGACGCGACGGGCTCATTGGGAACGAACCACACCGATCCAGTATCGGGACGAGTAAGGCTGTCAACTCCGGATATGCCCTCCTCGAGCAACTTTCGCGCATCGGCAAAGTTGCCGCTATACCAGGCGACCATTCCATAGGCGGTGTTGTTCAAACGCCGGAACCAGCGACGGTCGGTGGGCATCTGCCGACGGATGGAATCCGAGACCTGAATGGTTCGGCGGAGGTCTCCGCGTGGCAAGTAATACGCCCACAACGCCGTCAGGGTGGCGACGAGGTCGGCCTCACGCAGGTCGGTGCCGGCGAGTGCCAGACAGCGCTCGAAGTCCGCCGCAGCTTGCGAGCTGGCGGTTCCTTCCGCGGCGGACGCAAGGAACCCGCGGCGGAGCCGGAGGCGGACTTCCCGCCGGTCCCTCGCAGCCCCCGGGGTCGCGCGCTCGATCTGTGCGATGGCCCGGGTCAGGCAAGCGCGGGCTTCGTCGAGCGCGCCGCGGCGGCGGGCGTCAGTCGCGGCCTGCCGGTGCGCATTTGCCGCCTCGTCGAATCGTTCCGCGTTCTCGTAGTGCAGTGCGACCAAGTGCCAGTCGGGATGATCCGAATCGCCGACAAGTGCGTCGGCCACCCGACTGTGCAGGATGCGGCGCACGCTCGGCGGCGGCAGCTCGTAGGCGACCTCGCGCAGCAACTGATGCCGAAATCGCCAGCTGTCCATGGTCGTCGACTCAAAAACCAAAGCTTTCTCGAGGTCGTGAACCGCATCGTCGAAATCCGACCCCGTCATGTCGAGGACGCTCCGCAGGGTGGCGCGATCGAATTCACGGCCGATCGTCGCCGCCGCCTCGACGACTTGAATCGTGATGTCGCTGGCCCGAAGACGCGCGAACAGCGGCTCGTACAGTGCATCCGGCACACGTGCCCACCGTGCGCCATCGGTGGGCTGCTCATGCAGCTTGGTGACGATCTCCTCGATGTAGAGCGGCACGCCGTCGCAGCGATGCTGGACTTCGGCCCGCTCGTCGGCCGATATCGTCGGGTCGAGCGCGGTGATCAGCTCGTCGGTTTCCGCTGCGGACAACGGCGATAGATGAAAAGTCTTGAGCTCGGCAATGTTTGGCAGTGAGTTGGCCTCGCGTCCGGTGAGGACGACGAGTAGGCGGCCGCTGTTTGCGCGAAGCAGCGACTCGACGACGGCGAGCGTTGACGAATCGAACCATTGCAGATCCTCGGCCAGGACCACGGCGGGTCCGTTGCCGACGCAGGCAATCAGATACTGCTGGATCGCTTTTGCGATCAGTCGAGATAGTTTCGCCCCCTCGGCCCGGACCGGCTGGTAACCATGTTCGGCGGAAAGGCCTAACACCAGCGCCAGCAGCGGGACGGAAGATTCCGGCTCGAACCCGTGCGCCCGCACCTGCTCGTTCAACAGCCTCAGCCGGTCGGCCTGCTCGGTGGTTCGCTCGATCCCGCATCGCTGCTCGATCAGAGTCCGAATCGGATAGAGGCCTACGTCGCCGTGGAACGGCGACCCGATCAGCGCGAGAACGGGGTGCCCCGACTGCACGGCAATATCCGCGGCCACGGTGGCCAGACGGCTTTTTCCGACACCGGCTTCACCGATGAAGCCGACCCCGGGAGTGGTCAGCGATCCGCTTTCGGCCATTGTCCAGCTGGCCTGCAGATGCTCCAGTTCGCGGTCGCGGCCGACGAGCGGGCCGAGCGGTATGCGCGCCCAGTTGACGCGCTCACCGACGACTTGATGGTGCTCGACGGGCTCGTCGATTCCTCTAACCGCTTGCGCTGTTTTCGCTTCGAGCTCGAAGTAGGCCCGTGCCAACGGCGCGATCGTGCCGGAGACCACGACGCAACCCGGAGGTGCCAGACCGGAGACTCGCGAGGCCAGGTTGGCGCCAAGGCCATAGACGTCGTCCTGCTCGACATCGAGATAGACCAGCCCGCGGTGGATTCCGGCGCGCACCGAGATGTCGAAGCCGAATCGCGACCGCACCTGCGCACTGAGGCGGGCCACTTCCCGGGTGATGTCCAGACCGGCTTGCACCGCCCGTCGCACGTCGTTCTCGTGGGCCTTCGGGTGGCCGAACACTGCAAGGAGTCCGTCGCCCTTGGTGGAGAAAACGTGACCCTCGTAGCGGTTGACGATGTCGTTGACCTGCTGGCGGTAGCGCCCGATGACGGTGCGATAGATCTCCGGCTCGATGCGGGTAGACAGTGCAGTGGAATCCACCACATCGGCGAAAAGAATTGTCAAACGCCGTAATTCGCCGGTCCCGGCCGCCGGGGTGGCAAGCAGGTCCTCGGCGTCTTGGTTGCCGCTGTCGACGGCCAGCACCTGGTGGGCCAGCGCGCTCGCGGTCGCCCGGTCACCGCTGTTGATTGCTTGCACGGCACGGTCGAGCAATTCGTCGATCGTGCGGGGGGTGCCTGACGCGCTCACAGGTCGATGGTGCGGTTTACCTCATCGGGATGCGCGTTGGCGACCCCGACCTTGGTCAACCGAATCTCCCCCCGATATGTGCCGCTGAGGAGGTCGGGCCAGGTCACTTTTACCCGAAATCTACTTTCACCCGGCGGCAGGACTGCCACTGAAAAGGCGACGAACTCATTTGGGATCACGCGGGCCGGCTCGCCGAGCTTGACGAAGGCCTGCGATACGGAAAGGGCTCTCTCGCAGCCATTGTCGACGTCAACCTCGATCCAATCGGAGAGCCCGTAGCTCTCGGTCGATGTCGGTTGGCAGGGATAGGGGATCATCGCCGGGATCAGCGCGAGACCCGTGTTCAATGCGAGATCGACCAATTGATTCGCCGACTTCGCCCACTTCTCGAAGGTGAATGTTCCTTTGGTGATCTCGGCGTTCGCGTCCAGCACGATCTTGCCCGCTTGATTGACGACACGGCGGGAGGTTGCCGCGTACTGGTCAGCGCGCGCTTCCGGTTCAGTCGTCACCTGTCACCTCCGCCCGCCGGGTTGCGTAGCCGCTCCAGAAAGCGCAATGGGTCAGTCGCGAGCCTGGCCGCGAATTCAGCGTTGAAAGTGATCATCTCGGCGATCGGCACCGCCCCGGTGGCCCACTTGGCCGCGACGGCCGCGCTTTTTCCGGACATGTCGTCGATGTATTCGTCGACCATCTCGACCGCCAGCTCGACAGCACGACGACTGGTGTCTGGTTCGGTAGCCGGCGGCGTTTGCGGCGGTGCATCTTTCGGCTGCCCGGGACTGTTCGCCGGCGGCATCGACGCTGTCCAATCCCTCCACCTTTGCGGGTCATTGGCGTCCGGGTCACGCGCGCGATTGTCGACGCCGTCAAGGATCATGTCGATGCCCTGATCGCCGTATCCCATCGAGCATGCCAGGACGCCCCACGGCGTCAGCGCCGAGTTGCGAAAGCCGACAACCTTTCTGGTGCGCACACGTACCCCGGGTTTGGTGGGGTCCAGGCTGCTGTCGGTCGACGTCATCCTGATGAAGCCCTCATCGACCACGATCAATCCGTCGCCCTTTGCGTCGTCAGCAGGGTGTTCATCGAGTGCGTAGTCGAGGCATGCCGTTGGCGGTTGTGTCTTCTCGTCTTGGCCCTCGGTTTTCCAATACTTCAGCGGAGTCTTCATATGCGTCGGCGCAATCGGGCAGGTGATGCTCACCTGTTCGAGTACCCGGCTCCAGCCGTCGCGATCCGCTTTTCCATCCATCTCGCAGAAGAAGGTGGAGAGGCATCTGGCCCAGTTCACCGGATCGATGACATCCTTCAAATCCTTGAGCGAGACTTCGGCGTTGGTGAATTCGGTGGTAATCACGAGGCAAGGTTGATTGCGCACGATCATCACCTTGGGCTGACACAGCGGCACGCTCGCCACTTTGGGGTCGATCAAACCTTGTTTGCCGGCAACTTCGATGACCTTCGGGTATCCGTCGCGCGAGTTGAGATTAAGCCGCAGGTGGTCGAATAGCCCGTTATTGGGGCCGCGGACCAGTTTGAGTGCGTCGTCGAGCTGTTTTTCCCACGTGTCGCCCAATACGTTTTGCAGATACCAGCCGGGCAGCTGACTGAGCGTGGCGATCGCGTACACCATTCGTGCTTTTTGAACCGTGGACAACGGCCTCGATCCGTCAGGCGCAGCGGGCGGGGTTCCGCTAAAGCCCGCCGTCACCGAGGTTTCTTTTTTGGCAGTTCCGGGCCGGGTTTTGGCGGGTTTCTTGACGGCCGTTCGCGGTACGGGCACTGGTGCCTGCTGGTGGAGGACCGACAACGCATCGCGCAAATTGGGGACGCTTGCCGTGTCGGTGAAGTGGCTCTTGCGGTGTCCGAGAAACACCAGGAGTCGTTCGTACCAGCCCGCGTTGGTACCGGTGCTGCCGGGAAGGTAGCGCGCGACGGTGGCTTCGATGTCGGCATTGCCGGTGCCGACCGCGTGGTCGAGTGCGCCGTAAAGCGCGAGCAGAGCTTGAGCAGGCGTCACAGGATGGGTCGTTGCCATTGGGCCTCCCGCTACCGGTTTGCCCAGGTAGCATACCGTCGCACTGGTTGATTTACAGCGTTAACTCACATGGTATTGCTCTTTGGTGCAATACAGCTGAATCCGCGGGAGGATCGTTGACCAATCGGGGGTTCAACGACGACGGCACGATCGACGATTTACCGTGGGCGTCGGTCTTCGACCCGGCCGCCAATGCGCGGGCACTCAGTGCGATTCAGGCCGAAGGGTTCCGAGCCGCCAGCCGGATTGTTGACCGATTCGTTCGGGCAGTCGAGTCGAACTCCGATGGTGACGCCGCCGCGACACCGCCGAACGCAGCGGCGACCAACGGCAACGCTGCGGTGAACGGCAACGGTGCGGTTGATGGCATCAAGGAATTCGAACGGCTGACTCGGGCGTGGTGGTCGATGACCGGGCAGTTTCTGCTTCGGTCGATCCCGGCTACGGCCAAGCCCGGCAGCGAGTCGGTGAGTCTGGATCTAGGTGATCCGGGCCCCAAGCGTGGCGTGAACTTCGATGTGGCCGTCGGGGATTCGGCCAGCTGCGAGGTGTGGCTGCACAACAGAGGGCCTGACGACCGCGGCGATGTCCGGTTACACGCCAGCGATCTGCTTAGCCACGACGGCAACGTGATTCCGGCCGGCGGGCTGCGAATCGACACCGCGGTCGTGCCGATGCCGGCCCGGTCCAGTCGCGGCGTGACCGTGACGATCGACGTGGCCTCCGATGTCCGCCCCGGCGTCTATCGGGGCACATTGCTGGCAACCGGCAACCCTGACCTGTGGCTTCCCGTGGTGCTCACCGTCCGCCTGCCGAGCACATGACGAGCACCGCCGACCGGGCAGAACTGGTGACGGTGGTCGACGAGCGTCTGCGCGAGGTAGCCAAGCAGGTTCGCCGATCCATGCTCGACGCGATGCCCGATGGCGAGCCCAGTCAGTGGCTCTATGCGCCGATGCGTGAGTATCCGTCGCGGCCGGGTAAGGCATTGCGGCCCGCGTTGTGTCTGTCGGCCGGGCGGGCATTCGGCGCCGACCCGAATGAACTGCTGGGTCTGGCGGTCGCAATCGAGATGCTGCACAACGCATTCCTGGTGCACGACGACATCGCCGACGCCAGCGAAATGCGTCGTGGCAGGCCGACATTGGCGGCAACGCATGGCGTGGCGGCTGCCCTCAACGCCGGCGATGCGCTGGCTGTGGTTGCCGGGCAGGTGTTGCGGCGGGCGACCCGACGGCTCGACCGCGACCTCGCGGATCTGGTGTGGGCCGAATTCGACACGATGGCGATGCGCACGCTTGAGGGGCAGGCGACCGAGGTGGGCTGGCAACTCGACAAGGTCGAAGACTTGCGGCCCGAAGACTACTTGCATCTGATCATGCATAAGACGTGCTGGTACACCACCATTCATCCACTGCGGGTCGGCGCGATCGTCGGCTCCGGCGGCACTGCCGACCTTGGTCCGCTGGTGCGGTTCGGCTTTCACTTCGGCGCCGCGTTCCAGATTCGCGATGACTTGTTGAACTTGGTAGGCGACGAACAGGTATACGGCAAGGAGATTCTGGGCGACCTCTATGAGGGCAAGCGGACGTTGCCACTGGTTCACTTGTTCTCGACAGCGCAGGGCAGCGACCGGGAGTTGGTGCGGGACTATCTGCTGCGCACTCGCGCGGAGCGATCGGCCGAGTTGGTGCACCGCGTGCGCGCACTGATGGACGACTACGGAAGCATCGAGTACACCAGCGAATACGCCGAGGGCATTCTGCTGGTCGCCGAAGAGTATTTCGAGCACGCGTTCGCCGGCGCAGAACCCGGGCCGGACCTCGATTTCCTGCGAGCTCTGGTGCCATATGTCTGGGCCCGCTGGCGCTGACGCTCCGGCCAATCAGCCCGCTCGCCCGCTAGGGTGTTCGCCGTGGCCGAGACCGCGCCGTTGCACGTGCAACTGATCGCCAAGACCGAGTTCGTCGCACCGTCTGACGTGCCGTGGAGCACCGACGCCGACGGTGGCCAGGCGCTGCTCGAGTTCGCCGGCCGGGCCTGCTACCAGAGTTGGTCGAAGCCCAATCCGAAGACGGCGACCAACGCCGGCTATCTGCAGCACATCATCGACGTCGGCCATTTCTCGGTGCTCGAGCATGCGAGCGTCTCGTTCTACATCACCGGCATCTCGCGATCGTGCACCCACGAGCTGATCCGGCACCGGCACTTCTCTTACTCGCAACTCTCGCAGCGCTACGTGCCCGAGAACGAATCGCAGATCGTCGTGCCGCCCGGCATGGAAGACGACGACGCATTGCGGCGCATCCTGGTCGAGGCCGCCGACGCCAGCCGCGCCACCTATGCCGAGTTGCTGAGCAGGCTGGAAGCCAAGTTCGCTGATCAGCCGAACGCAATCCTGCGCCGCAAGCAGGCCCGCCAGGCCGCACGTGCCGTATTACCCAACGCCACCGAGACCCGCATCGTCGTCACCGGGAACTACCGGGCCTGGCGGCATTTCATCGCGATGCGGGCCAGCGAGCACGCCGACGTCGAGATCCGGCGGCTCGCCATCGCGTGCCTTCGGCAGCTGGTCGACGTCGCGCCCGCCGTGTTCGGCGACTTCCAGGTCTCCGCGCTGGCCGACGGCAGCGAGGTGGCGACAAGTCCGCTGGCCACCGAGGCCTGAGCAAAGCACGCGGCGGTGCCAAATGGGGTTGCCACCGCCAGGTAATCTGGGGTCCGTGAGCACCGGCGGATTCGACGTCTACACGCGCTTGGGCACGCTGCTGACCGCCATGGTGACGCCGTTCGCCCCGGACGGATCCCTGGATCTCCCGGCCGCGGCCCGGTTGGCCAACCACCTGGTCGACATCGGCTGCGACGGCCTGGTCATATCAGGCACCACAGGCGAGTCGCCGACCACCACCGACGCCGAGAAGCTCGCCCTGCTGCGGGCTGTACTCGAGGCGGTGGGCGACCGGGCCCGCGTCATAGCCGGTGCGGGCAGCTACGACACCGCGCACAGCATCCACTTGGCGAAGGCGAGTGCCGCCGAGGGGGCGCACGGTCTGCTCGTGGTCACGCCCTACTACTCGCGTCCTCCGCAAGCCGGGCTGATCGCACACTTCACCGCGGTCGCCGACGCGACGCAACTGCCGGTGCTGCTCTACGACATTCCGCCGCGCTCGGTGGTGCCGATCGAATTCGAGACGCTGCGCGTATTGGCGGCGCACCCCAACATCGTCGGGGTCAAAGACGCCAAGGGCGATCTACATGGCGGCGCGCAGCTGATGGCGGAAACGGGCCTGGCCTACTACTCCGGCGATGACGCGCTGAACCTGCCGTGGCTGGCGATGGGCGCCACCGGTTTCATCAGCGTGATTTCCCACCTGGCGGCTGGCCAGCTCCGAGACCTGCTGTCCGCCTTCGCTTCCGGAGATGTCACTACTGCTCGCAAGATCAACGTCGCGATCGCCCCGTTGAGCAATGCGATGAGCCGCCTGGGCGGTGTGACGCTGTCCAAGGCGGGACTACGCCTGCAGGGCATCGAGGTTGGCGACCCGCGGCTGCCGCAGATGGCCGCCACGGCCGAACAGATCGATGCACTGGCTGCCGACATGCGGGCAGCCTCGGTGCTCAGGTGACTCAGAGGGTGGCTCGCAGGTGGATGTAGACCTTCAACCGCCAGGTCCGCTGACCACGGGTGGTTTGCGGGTGACCGCGCTGGGCGGAATCAACGAAATCGGCCGCAACATGACGGTTTTCGAGCATCTGGGCCGGTTGTTGATCATCGACTGCGGGGTGAAGTTTCCCACCCACGACGAACCGGGCGTCGACCTGATCCTGCCTGATCTGCGTCACATCGAACACCGGCTCGATGACCTCGAGGCGCTGGTGCTCACGCACGCCCACGAAGACCACATCGGGGCGATCCCGTTCCTGCTCAAAATGCGGCCCGACATTCCGATTGTCGGTTCGAAGTTCACCCTGGCCCTGCTCGCCGCGAAATGCCGTGAGCACAGGCTGAAGCCGGTATTCGTTCAGGTGGCCGAGGGCATGCGCACCACGCACGGGGTATTCGAGTGCGAGTTCTTCGCGGTCAACCACTCCATTCCCGACGCGCTGGCCATCGCGGTGCGCTCCGGTGCCGGAACCATTTTGCACACCGGCGATATCAAGCTCGACCAATTGCCGCCCGACGGGCGACCCACCGACCTGCCGGGCATGTCACGGCTCGGCGACGCCGGCGTCGATTTGCTCTTGTGCGACTCGACCAACGCCGAGATCCCCGGTGTGGGGCCGTCGGAGAGTGAGGTCGGGCCGACGCTGCACCGGCTGATTCGCAGCGCTCACGGGCGCGTCATCGTCGCGTGCTTTGCCTCCAACGTCGATCGGGTGCAGCAAATCATCGACGCCGCGACGGCGCTGGGCCGACGGGTGTCGTTCGTCGGGCGGTCCATGGTGCGCAACATGGGAATCGCGCGCGACCTGGGATTTCTGCAGGTGGACGAGTCGGATCTGGTCGACATCGGCGCCGCCGAGATGATGGCGCCCGACCAGGTTGTGTTGATCACCACCGGAACTCAGGGCGAGCCCATGGCGGCGCTGTCGCGGATGTCGCGCGGCGAGCATCGCAGCATCACGCTGACGTCCGGAGACCTGATCATCCTGTCGTCCTCGCTGATACCGGGCAACGAGGAGGCCGTCTACGGGGTCATCGACGAGCTGGCCAAGATTGGGGCTCGTGTTGTCACCAATCAGCAAGTCCGCGTGCATGTTTCGGGTCACGCGTATTCCGGTGAGCTGCTGTTCCTCTATAACGGGGTTCGCCCTCGCAACGTCATGCCGGTGCACGGCACCTGGCGGATGCTGCGAGCCAATGCCAAGCTGGCGGCGAGCGCCGGGGTACCCGAAGAATCGATCGTGTTGGCCGAGAACGGCGTCAGCGTTGACCTGGTGGGCGGCGCGGTGCGCATCGCCGGTGCGGTACCGGTCGGCAAGATGTTCGTCGACGGCTTGATCACTGGTGACGTCGGCGACATCACGTTGGGCGAACGGCTCATCCTGTCATCGGGTTTCGTGGCAGTGACGATCGTGGTCGGGCGCGGTACCGGGAAGGCAGCGGCCCCGCCGCAAGTGCATTCGCGGGGCTTCTCCGAAGACCCCAAGGCGCTGGAGCCCGCCGTCCGCAGAATCGAGGCCGAGTTGGAATCGCTTGCGGCCGAAAACGTTACCGACCCGGCCCGGATCGCGCAGGCTGTCCGTCGCACGGTTGGCAAGTGGGTGGGGGAGACCTACCGTCGCCAGCCGATGATCGTGCCGACCGTTATCGAGATCTGAGGTCCGCGCCCTCGGGCCCGTCGTGACCCATCGCCTCGATGATGTGGCCGAACAGCAAACCCGCAAAGGCTGCCAGCTGACCCTGGGCCAGGATGAGCTGCTGTCGCAACGGCGGTACCGCGGTGAAATCCCCGCCGGCCAGCTCGTCGAGGAGAGCGATGCCGCTGCAGTACTGACTGCGAAGCTCAGCGACCCGTTGTCGCAGCGATCCCACCGCGTACAGGCCGCCGGGCGTCACGCGGAACACCGACAGCAGGCAGTCAACGAAAACGGTCACGCGGAGTTCGTGCGGATCGTCTTTCGGGTTGGAATCCAGCCGGCGGGTGGCTGCGTCAAGGACGGCCGCCTGATGTCGTGACAGAAATCGGTACACCGGTTCGGCAGATGCCCCCGGCTGTACGCCCGGTAGCGGGACAGCCTCGTCGCTGGCCACGTATCAAGTATGGCGCGGCAGTTGGCACTACCCCGGGAACGCGCACGTCACGGCGTGTCGTGACCGACCCGGCTGCCGCCGGGCTTGGGCGGCTCGGATTAGCTAGGTTTTCTCTGCAAACGCCGACCACTCGACCTGCGATGCGGTGAGATCACGACCCGTCGGCTCGATGTAGCGCTGCATGATCAGGTCGGGTCCGGCTTGCTCGGCTAGCCGCCAGCCGTGCCCGCCAAGAAATGTCGCAACCTCCTCGGGCGGCAACCCGAAGCGCCACAACTGTCGCCGCCCCCGGAACCTGCGGTACAACGACTCCGCGCCGTACAGGTTGACGCCGTCGATGAAATCCCTTCGGACATAGGTGAACACCAGCCGGCTACCCGACGCCACAGGCCGCAGTGCTTCCAGGGTGGCGTGCACGGCGTCGGCGGTCAGATACTGGGTGACGGCCTCCCAGATGAAGAAGGTCCGGCTGTCCGGGCGATAACCGTGGCCGGCCAAGACACTGAGCACGTTATCTTGCTCAAAGTTCAACGGCACCAGCCGAACTGAGTTTGGCTGTTCGCCCAGAACCCGCCGCACGGCCGTCGCTTTGCGGGCGATGTTGACGGGTTGGTCGACCTCGAAAATCGGGATCCGGGTCTTTCTGGCCAACCGGTAAGCGAGGGTGTCGAATCCGGCGCCCAGAACGACCACCGCGTCGACGTCGTTGAGTGATTCGGTGACCTTGTCGGCGATATAACGCTTACGGCAGGTCATGCTGGCCCACAGGCCGGGGCCCTCGCGATCCATCGCGGCCATCGTCAGGCGTCGCATCAGATTGGGAGGGGTCGCGTTGACTAGCCATCTCGTCGGCGGCGGCAGGAACCGCGCTGCCAGGTCGTCGTCCACCAATCGCCGCCCTGGCGGTTCACTTTGCTCCAGGGCGACCAGCACCATCGGGCCGAAAGCGGTCTGTGCCGCAGCGTTTCGTGCCACGCGCTACTTATTCAGGAAGCCCGCATCGACCGGCAGGGTGACTCCGGTGATGTAACGGGCCTGGTCGGACACCAGCCACGCCACCGCGTTGGCGATGTCCTCCGGTTGTAGGACCTCCACCGGCAAAGCATTGCCCATGCTGCCCGGCGAATCGGAGGCAGCAGCCATCTGGGCCAGCCACCCCCGGGTGAACTCGTTGTTGATCATCGGGGTTTCGACGCCTGTCGGATGGATCGAGTTGACCCTGATGCTCTGCTGGGCAAGCAGATTCGCGTACACCCGCATAAGTCCGACCACGCCGTGCTTGGCGGCCGCGTAGCCCACGGATCCCGCATCGGGGCTGCCCACGCCGGCCAGCCCGGCGGCGGAACTGATCAGCACGATGGATCCACCCGAGCCTTGCTTGACCATGGTCGGTATCGCGGCCTTGATGGTGTTGTAGACGCCGGTGAGGTTGACGTCGATGACGTCGCGCCAGCCGTCGTCACCCGATTGCATAGGCGCGATACCGGCGTTGGCGATCACGATGTCGAGGCGGCCGAGGTCGTCGACGCCCGCCTGCACTGCGGTCGACAACAAGGCGCGGTCGCGGACATCGGCCTCCCTGGCCACGATCCGGGCGCCGGTGTCCTCAACGAGCTTGACGGTGGCTGCGAGGTCCTCAGGGCTTGCCAGCGGATACTTGACGCTGCCGATCGGCGCGCAGATGTCTACGGCGATGATGTCGGCGCCGTCGGTTGCCAATCGCACCGCGTGGGCGCGGCCCTGTCCGCGGGCGGCGCCGGTGATCAGCGCGACTTTCCCTTTTAGCCGCCCTTCGGGACCAACGCCGGTCACGGGCGAATTTGCCCTTTGTCCGGGTCGCCGGCGGGAACTGGTTGCAGCATTTTGATGTCGGGCGCGCCGACCAGGTGCTCGCCGGCCGCGGTGAACATCTTGGCCACCGCCGGAGCGCTGCTATGGGTCTTCAGCGCGTCTTCGTCGGCCCATTGCTCAACGAAGACGAAGGTCTCGCCCGATTGGTTTACCGAGTACAGCTGGCAACCGGGCTCCGCGTGCACCTCCTCGGCCGCGGTCGTGAGGATGTCACGAACGGTGTCGACCGATTCGGGTTTGACGGTCAGCGTGGCGACGACGACGACGGGCATGCAGGCCTCCTGGAAGATGAGTGACGGGTGTCACCCTACCCAGCTGTTTTCGCCGCTGAATCGCCGGTTGGATGGTCACGGCCAGGTAACCAGTGTGGCGGATGGTGCAGATGGTGTTTTAGCGATTAGGCTTGCCGCATGGCTAGCAAGACTGTCGCGCGCTCCGGAGCCCGAACGAGCAGGTCAAAGGGCGCTTCGCGAGGTGGTTCGCGGTCGGCGCAGCCCCGGCGTAGCCCTGCGCGACGGCCCGCTAAGGGTCCGCGCCGGCCCGCCAGGCGTCGCAACCATTCGCTGGTGACCAATGCCGGGCTGTCCTGTGGGCGCGCAGTGCGTGCGACGTGGCTGATGTTGGCCAAGGGAACCGGCAGCACGGCGCGGTCGGTGGGCCGGGCCCGCGAGATCGATCCGGGCCATCGCCGCGACGGGATTGCCCTCGCGTTGCTGGGCCTCGCCGTCGTTATCGCCGCCAGTTCCTGGTTCGACGCCGCCCGCCCGGTCGGCGCATGGGTCGACTCGGTGGTGCGCTTCTTCATCGGCTCGGCGGTCGTGGTGCTGCCCGTGGTTATCGCTGCGGTCGCAGTGCTGTTGATGCGCACCGAGCCGAATCCGGAGGCCCGGCCCCGGCTGGTGCTCGGCGCGACAATGGTGGCGCTGCCGGCGCTGGGCCTGTGGCATCTGTGGGCCGGCTCGCCGGACACTCCGGCCGGGCGCGCGCACGCCGCGGGATTCATCGGCTTCGCCATCGGGGGACCACTCTCGGAAGGGTTGACCAAGTGGATCTGCGCGCCGCTGCTGTTCATCGGTGCGCTGTTCGGCCTACTTCTGTTGACCGGCACCACGATCCGGGAACTGCCTGACGCGCTGCGCTCCATGTTCGGCACCCGGATGTTCGACTACCGCGACGGCGATGAGTACTACGACGAACCGGGCATGGAAAGCGATGTTGCCGAAGACTTTTCCGACGGTTACTACGACGACTCTTCGGCGTACGGTGACGACGAAGCGCAGGCGTGGCCGTCGAGCGCCGGCCCGGTCGCCGCGGACGACAGCCCGACGATGCCGGAGCCCACGGTGTCGCGCAGCCGCAAGCAGCGAGCCAACGCCCCGAAAAACACTGTCAAGCAAGACACCCTGGTCCTCGACCGGGTCGTGGAGGGCCCGTACACACTGCCGCCTCTGAGCCTGCTGGTGGCCGGCGATCCGCCGAAGAAACGCAGTGCCGCCAACAACGTGATGGCCGATGCGATCAGCGAAGTGCTCAACCAGTTCAAGGTCGACGCATCGGTCACCGGCTGCACCCGCGGACCGACGGTCACCCGCTACGAGGTCGAGCTGGGCCCGGGCGTCAAGGTCGAGAAGATCACCGCGCTGCAGAAGAACATCGCCTACGCGGTGGCCACCGAGAGCGTCCGGATGCTGGCGCCGATCCCGGGCAAGTCCGCCGTCGGCATCGAGGTGCCCAACACCGACCGCGAAATGGTGCGCCTGGCCGACGTTCTCACCGCGCCGTCGACCCGCCGCGACCACCACCCGCTGGTGATCGGGCTGGGCAAGGACATCGAAGGCGACTTCATCTCGGCCAACCTGGCCAAGATGCCGCACCTGCTGGTCGCCGGTTCTACCGGCTCCGGTAAGTCCAGCTTCGTCAACTCGATGCTGGTCTCGCTGCTCACCCGGTGCACACCGGAAGAGGTCAGGATGATCCTGATCGACCCGAAGATGGTGGAACTGACCCCCTACGAAGGCATTCCGCATCTGATCACGCCGATCATCACCCAGCCGAAGAAGGCGGCGGCGGCGCTGGCGTGGCTGGTCGAGGAGATGGAGCAGCGCTACCAGGACATGCAGGCGTCCCGGGTGCGTCACATCGACGACTTCAACGCGAAGGTGCGCAGCGGACAGATCACCGCGCCGCTGGGCAGCCAGCGGGAGTACCGGCCCTACCCGTACGTCGTGGCGATCGTCGACGAGCTCGCCGACTTGATGATGACCGCGCCGCGCGACGTCGAGGACGCGATCGTGCGGATCACCCAGAAGGCCCGTGCCGCAGGCATTCACCTGGTGCTGGCCACTCAGCGCCCCTCCGTCGACGTGGTGACCGGCTTGATCAAGACCAATGTGCCATCGCGGCTGGCGTTCGCCACGTCGTCGCTCATCGACAGCCGCGTGATCCTGGATCAGGCCGGCGCGGAGAAGCTGATCGGTATGGGCGATGGCCTGTTCTTGCCGATGGGTGGGAGCAAGCCGCTACGGCTGCAGGGCGCCTACATCACCGACGAAGAGATCCACGCCGTCGTCACCGCCTGCAAGGACCAAGCCGAACCCGAATACACCGAGGGTGTCACCACGGCCAAGGCCACCGGCGAACGCAAGGATGCCGACCCCGACATCGGCGACGACATGGACGTCTTCCTGCAGGCCGTCGAGTTGGTGGTGTCCAGTCAGTTCGGCTCGACATCGATGCTGCAGCGCAAGCTTCGGGTCGGTTTCGCCAAAGCCGGCCGGCTGATGGACCTGATGGAGACCCGCGAAATCGTCGGCCCGAGCGAAGGTTCCAAAGCGCGTGACGTGTTGGTCAAGCCCGAGGACCTGGCCGGAACGCTGGCGCTGATCCGCGGCGGCGCAGGCGCCGACGGCTCGGACGCCGACAGCGAAATCGACTGAGCTGCAGACTAATCGAGCCGAGACGCCTGGTAGTAGTAGATGCTCCAGCCGTCCTCGTTGTGTTTGACCACCACGCCGAGGAACACGCTGATGACATGCCGGTCCGGAAACGTGAAGTCGGCGTGGACATATCCGAGCACCTGGTCGGCGGTCAGTCGGCGGGCCTGCAGGATCTGGTAGTCGACCGTCAGGCCTACCGGTTGGCTCGCGTAATAGTCGATGACGCCTTGGCGGCCAACGCTGTAGGGGCGCAGACCCTGGAAGATGGCGTCCTCGGTGAACACCTCGGACACCCGTTCGGGCTGGTGTGCGTCGATGCCGGCCTTCCAGCGGTCCAGGGCGTCGCGCAGCGCATCAGTGTCCGGCACTTTGACCTCCGTCGACGTGCATGATCTCGCCGGTGACAAAAGGCGAGTTCTCCAGATACAGCACGGCCTCGACGACGTCGTCGATGTCGCCCACGCGCCCTAACGGATGCCTCTTGGCCAATGCATCGTATGTCGCCGGATCGTGCATGGGAGTGCGAATGTCGCCGAGAGCGATGGCGTTGCAACGGATCCCGCGCTTCGCGTATTCGATAGCCAGTTCTTTGGTCACGGCGTTCAACCCGCCTTTGGTCAGTGACGCCAACGCAGACGGGAGTGCAGAGTCGGCATGGTCGACCAGGCTGGTGGAGATGTTGACCAGGTGGCCGCCTTCCCCGCCGTTCAGCATCGCGGACACCGCGGCACGCGAAACCTCGAAAAACCCGCGCAGATTGACTCCGGTGATGGCGTCATAGTCCGCGTCGGTGTACTCGGTGAACGGCTTGGAGATGAAGATGCCGGCGTTGTTGACCACCGTTCGGATGCCTCCGAAACGCTCGACCGCGGCGTCGACGATGCGTTGGCCGACGCCGGGCTGTGCGATATCCCCGGCGACCGCGAGCACCATCGGATCGTCGCTAGCGGTCACGTTCCGCGAGTTGGCGACGACGGCGTAGCCGAGCCTGCGGTAGCCGACGACCAGGCCGGCGCCGATTCCCTGGGAGGCGCCGGTGATGACGACAACAGGTTGAGAGCCCACCTCTGCCATCCTTCTGCACGGCGTCCACGCACGCCATGGGCGCGACGGAATCCGCGTCGCTACAGCACCAGCAGCATCCGCGAGTTGCCCAGAGTGTTCGGCTTGACGTAGCTGAGATCCAGGAACTCGGCGACACCGATGTCGTAGGAGCGGCACATCTCCTCGAAAACCTCGGCAGTCACCGGGGTGCCCTCGATCTCGGTGAACCCGTGGCGGCCGAAGAACTCGGTCTCGAAGGTCAACACGAACAGCCGCTCCAGCTCCAAATTACGGGCGATCCGGAGAAGCTGGTCGACGATGGCATGCCCGATGCCGCGTCCCGTCATCGACGGGTCGACGGCTACGGTGCGCACCTCGCCGAGATCGGCCCACAACACATGCAATGCGCCGCAACCGACCACGACGCCTTCGTGCTCGGCCACCCAGAACTCCTGGACGGCTTCATACAGCGTCACCAGGTTCTTTTCCAACAAGATCTTGCCCGCGTAGGTGTCGACGAGGGCCTTGATCACCGGGACGTCAGAGGTACGCGCGCGCCGGATCGCAGGCCCGTCGGCCGGTGGATCGCTCGCTGCGTTCACGAATTGCAGAGTATCGGTTCGGGCCAGCCCGGCGACCATGCTGTGGGGGTAGCTCCGAGCCGCGCAGTGGCGAGGGGGATGCGCGACGCGACGTGGAGCAGGTAATAGGGCCCAGCGGTCCAGTAACCGATATTCTGTTGCGGTGTCGGGGCAGCCTCAAACAGGTCCAGTAGTCCCGCGCGTTCGGGTCACCAACCTCGCCAACGTGCTCACCCTGTTGCGGCTGGTGCTCGTCCCGGTCTTCCTGCTGGCATTGTTCGCCGGTAACGGGCACGAAACCGCCAGCCGGATAATCGCTTTCGTCGTTTTCGTGGTCGCCGTTATCACTGATCGTTTCGACGGCGCGCTGGCCCGCAACTACGGCATGGTGACCGAATTCGGCACGATGGCCGACCCGATCGCGGACAAGACGCTGATCGGCGCCGCGCTGATCGGGCTGTCGATGCTCGGTGACCTGCACTGGTGGGTGACGGCCGTCATCCTGGCCCGCGAGGTCGGGATCACGGTGTTGCGGTTTGTGATGCTGCGGCACGGCGTCATCCCTGCCAGTCGCGGCGGGAAGCTCAAAACCCTCGTGCAAGCCGTCGCGATCGGAATGTTCGTGCTGCCGGTGTCGGGTTCCTGGCTGGTGGCCGCATGGGTGGTGATGGCGGCCGCGATCGTGCTGACCGTGCTCACCGGGTTGGATTACGTCGCCTCCGCCGCAAGGGATGCTCGTGGACGACCCGCTGATTAGTGACGATGCGCGTGGACTGGTCGCCGATCTGACCGTCCGCAAGCAAAGCGTCGCGACCGCCGAGTCGCTGACCGCGGGGCTGCTGGCTGCGACGCTCGCCGGGGTGCCCGGTGCCAGCGAGGTCCTGCGTGGCGGCCTGATCACCTATACCGAGCACACCAAAGTCGTGCTGGCCGGCGTCGCACCGCAGATTCTCGACGAGGTCGGCCCGGTCGCGGGCCCGACCGCCCGAGCGCTGGCCGTCGGCGCGCGCCAACGCTGCGATGCCACCTGGGGTGTCGGGTTGACCGGCGTCGCCGGACCCGAGCCGCACGGCGGGCATGAAGTGGGCACGGTGTTCATGGGTCTGGCCGGTCCGGTCGACACCGAGGTGATCGAGCTGAAGCTCACCGGAACGCGCTGGGACATCCGCATCTCGGCGGTGCGTGAATCGATCAGCAGGCTGCGGGCGCTGGTCGCGGCCGAGTAAGCCGGCCCGGGAACCATTGACAGCGCGGCGTGCGTTGACCTGATGAAGAATCAAGCCGACCGGAGGTAAGGAGAGCGCGATGGCGTCATTGCTGCGCGAAGTCCTCGGCGACGTACTGCGTCGTGCCCGCACTAAGCAAGGCCGGACGCTGCGTCAGGTCTCCGACTCCGCGCGGGTCAGCCTGGGATACCTGTCCGAGGTCGAGCGCGGCCGCAAAGAGGCCTCCAGCGAGCTGCTCAGCGCGATCTGCGACGCGTTGGACGTGTCGTTGTCTCAGCTGCTCGTCGACGCCAGCGAACAGCTGACCCGCCAAGAGCGGGCCATGGCCAGCGCCCCGAGCGCGGCCAACATCGACGCGAGCACCAAGGTCGTCATTCCGCCTGTCGTCTCGATGGCCGTCGCCTAGCCCGGCTAGCGAGGGTGTGGCAATCGTG
>Ga0302325_10012342_pt1 | contig 18330 bp, 14 predicted proteins | sample Palsa_T0_2_FD_201948 | JGI IMG/M metagenome (GOLD analysis project Ga0302325, IMG submission 201948) | Peat permafrost microbial communities from Stordalen Mire near Abisko, Sweden - Palsa_T0_2 | ecosystem: Environmental > Terrestrial > Soil > Palsa > Peat permafrost | place: Sweden: Abisko...
GCCCGCGCCTACCGGCACCTGGTCGACAGCTCGCTCGACTGGGGGCAGGACCTGCCAGGCGTCAGGCGCTACATCGACGATCATCACGTGGCCGCGCCGGTCTACCTGTCCTATTTCGGCCTGGCCGATCCGGGTTATTACCGCATCCCGGCCCGGCTCCTCTACTCGTCCGGCTTTTCGGTGGTGCATCCCCCGCCGCCGCCAATCCTGGCGGTGAAGGCCCCAGCGGAAAAACTCCCCGCAATTGTGGAGGGCATCCTGGCGCGGGATCCGGATCTCGAATTCCTCGCCACCGCCGAGGACGGCGGCCAGGAGATCGGGGTGCTGGTGAAAAAGCCGGGGTGGTTCCGGCTGGCCGGGGGCACCTATTTCATCAGCGCGACGCTGCTCCAGTCCGTCGAATTCAACGGGGACGGGCCCTGGGGGCCTTGGAACGATCGCTACGAGGCCGAATACCAGAGGCTTTACGCGCTCACCAAACCCTTCATGGCCGCCGACCCGGCGGCCCGCGCGGCGGCGCTGGGGCGCGGCCGGATCGACGCGTGGATGAAGGTTTTTTTTGACTTCGAGCGTTACCGTTTCGCCCGCCTCGCCGCGTACCTCCGGCAGCGCGAGCCGGACGACTCGGTCGGCTACTCGATCCTGGTTTATCGGCTGACCGATGCGGATGCGTCCCGGGCCTTCGACGGACCGCCGCCGCCTATTTGATCAGCTGGTTCAAGATCCCGTCCTTGGCGGGCGGCTTCGCCGCCGCCTCGGGCGACTTGATCGGGATGATCGGGGCCCATTTCAGCCATTCCTTCTCGGGCTCGGACGCGAGGGCGAATACGGTGTCGACCGGCGCCACGGGCGCGAGCGGACCCTTGTCGGGGGTCGCAAAGGAGACCCCGCCGGTGAACAGCGACTCGAGCGACGTGTCCTTGAGCTGGGCCCCCAGCAGGCTGATCTTGAAGTTAAATCCGCCGGCGTTCCAGAACTTCGAGTTGGTGCGCACGAGGCTGATATAAGGGCCCTCCAGGTGGATGCGGATCAGCACCAGCGTTGAATCATCGGAAAGGCGGCTGGCTTCCACCTCGCCAACCTTGAATTCGCGGTAGAACACCGGCGCTCCCGTGGTCAGCGAACCGAGCTGGTCGCTCTGCAGGATGAAGGCCCTGCCCTCGTCCACGACATCCGGCGTCGGAGGCTTGTCGAGGCCGGTGAAGCGTTTCACCGGGGGGCCGTTGCCGGGCCGCACGTTGAGCACCACGCCGCTGACCAGGGTCTCGAGGCCCCGGACGCCGGAGAAACCGATCTCGGGGTGCACGATCCAGAATTGCGAGCCTGCGCTGGCGAGAGGCGCGGCGCGCTTTTTCAGGCGCAGGGAAACGGTGACGCCGGCCAATCCCGGCTTCAACTCCACCGATTCGACCGTGCCGGCTGAGACTCCCAGGTACTCGAGCGTGGTCTTTCCGGCCTCGACGCCGGAACCGTCGGCGAAATCGATCGTGATGGTGGGTCCCCGCCCGTGCAGTTCGCTGAAACCCATCCAGGCCACGATCGCGATCGCGATCAGCGGGACAACCCAGACGAGCGGGAAGGCGGGGGCATGGGACACTTTTGGCGCGGGAGGGGAGCTCATGATCGGGAAGGGGGCGCGGCGCGCCAGAGGATGCGCGGGTCAAACGCCTGCGTGGCGAGCACGGTCAGCACCACGACCGCCGCGAAGGCAATGATGCCGCTGCGGGGTGTCACCGTCGAAAACTGTCCGAACCGCACCAGACCCGTGAGGAACGCCGCCAGGAAGACGTCGAGCATCGACCACCGCCCGATGAAATCAAGCGCCGCGTAAATGCGCGTCAGCCGCCGCGAATTCCCGGAGGCTCCGCGGCGCGCATTCAGCAGCAGCCAGCACAGCCCCGCCAGCTTGAGCACCGGGATGAGAATGCTCGCCGTGCAGACGATGACGGCAATCGGCCACATCCCCTGCCGCCACAGCTCGACCGCGCCGGAGAAGATGGTGTCGCTGCGGGTGCTGCCCGACGACTCGGTGGTCAGAACGGGAAGCACGTTGGCCGGCACCAGCATCACGGCCGCGGCCAGCGCCAGCGCGGCGGCGGTGGAAGGGGTTTTGAAACCGGCGCGGACGGATTCGAGGTTCATCGCGGGGCGGCGGCGCCGGATCCCCGGGAGCCGGGCAGCGGGATCGTGCGGTCGAAATCAAAAGTGCGCTCCGCGATCAGGAGGAAGAAAGCCATCCCGCAGTAGCACCAGAACCCGGGGCCAATCGTCACGGTGACGACGCTGCCGAGCTTCATGAGGGCGACGAGGACGGCCAGGACCTGCACTTCGGGAATCGCCCAGTGCTCGAGGAGGCGCGCGGTCCGGAACAAAATCCCGAAGCCGGCCGGGCTCCAACCCAGGCGAGCGGGGAGATGGAGGATCGCGAGGGTGGCGAGCAGCACCAGGGGAAGCAGGCCGCCGCAAACAAAGACCAGGATGGCCAGCGAGCGCATGCCACCGTCCCATAGCCGCCGGACGCCCGTGAACAGGAGGCTGACGCGCTCGTCGCCCAGCTTGCCCGCGCTGACGAACGGCAGCAGGATCGCGGGCACGGCCAGGATCAGGCCGGTGACGGAGAAAACCAGCGCTGAGTCCGGCCCCGATCGCATCCCCTGGGCCAATACGCCATCGCAGCGCACGCACAGTGCCTTTTCTCCCGGCTCAAGGTGAATCGGCCGGTGTTCCTGGCCGCATAAATGACATGTCAGGGTTGCATCTGGGCTCATCGTGGGACAGAGACGAACCACATGGTACACTGCGGACGGCCCCCGCGATATGGGGTATTACCATCATAGCGGATGGAGCATGGCGGCGATCGCCGGATCGTCCACGTTGTCCGGGGTCACCAGCGCGAGGTTCGTCTTGATTGCGCGCGGGACCGATTCGCCGCGCAGGGCGGCCACCACCGTTTTCACGCTGAGGTAGCCCATGGCGAAGGGATCCTGAATGACCAATCCCTGGATATCCCCCGCCTTGAGGCCGCCGAGGAGCGTGTCGCCGGAGTCGAAGCCGACGAACTTCACCCGCCCGCCCGCCAGCCCGGCGTCGCGCAGCGCCAGCAGCATCCCGGTCGCCGACGATTCGTTCGAGGCGAAGACGCCGTTGACCTCGACGCCGAACCGGTTGAGCAGATTTTCGGAGGTGCGCCGGGCCGTGTCGCGGGTGGCGCCGCCATACTGGTCGGTCGAGATCAGCTCGATCCCGGGAAAATCCCGGCGCATGACCTCGAGGAATCCCGCCTCGCGCTCCTCCGTGGCGGACGAACCAGCCTGGCAGCGGAGCAGGATCACCTTCCCCTTTCCGCCGAGGAGCTGGCCCAGGCGGCGCGCGCCCATCCGGCCGCCCTCGCGGTTATCCGTGGCGACAAAGCTGACGGGCGCCGGGGAGCGCAGGGCCGAGCCGAAGATGACTACCGGGATGTGGGCGCTCACCGCCTCTTCGACGGGTCGCACGAGCGCGCGGCTGTCGAGCGGCGCCAGCACGATCCCGTTCACCTGGCGGCCGACGAAGTTTTCCACGACCTGGATCTGCTGGTCGCGGTCGTCCTCGCGCAAAGGGCCTTTCCAGATGACCTTCACCGGAATCCCGGAGGCATCGAGCTCGCGCTCCGCCTTCAGGGCCCCCGCATGGACCGCCTTCCAGAATTCATGGGTGGCTCCCATCGGGATGACCGCGATGTCATAGCCCTGCGCCACGCAGGAGAGGGGGACCAAAAGTAGAAAGTAGAAAGTAGAAAGTCGGAAGTGCGCGCTTGTTACATTCATGTGGGATGATGACATTTGACTGGATTTCGTGATTTGAGCAGTCCAAATATACGAAAGTCAGGTTACCCCGCACCCCCAAATCCGAAGGACGTGATCCGCCGATCACTTTAACCTTCCTCCTTTCAACTTCCCACTTTCCGAATGCCCTTCCTCGCCCGGGAGCGGACGGTTGCGTTGCCCGGTTTCAGCCGCTGGCTGGTTCCCCCGGCGGCGATTGCCGTCCAGATGTGCGTCGGAGAAATCTACGGATTCAGCGTCTTCAATATTCCCCTGACCCGCGCGATCGGCATCACGCGGTCCGTCCCTGACCAGGACTGGACCGTTCCCCACGTCGTCCTCGCCACGTACTCGCTGGGCCTGGTCATGCTCGGGCTGTCCGCGGCCTTCCTGGGAAAATGGGTCGAGAGGGTGGGGCCGCGCCGGACCATGTTCACGGCCGCCTGCTGCTTTTGCAGCGGCCTCGTTGTGGCGAGCTTCGGCGTCCATCTCCACGACCTCTTCCTCGTGGCCCTGGGATACGGCGGGATCGGAGGCATCGGCCTCGGGTTGGGATACATCGCGCCCGTGTCCACCCTGGTAAAATGGTTTCCCGACAAGCCGGGGATGGCGACGGGACTCGCGATCATGGGCTTCGGCAGCGGCGCCCTGGTCGGCGCGCCGTTCGGCGTCGAATTGATGGGCCATTTCAAGACCGCCTCGTCGGTGGGGGTGCAGGAGACATTCCTGGTGATGGCCGCGTGCTACTTCGCGATGATGAATTTCGCCGCGTGGATCGTCCGGGTGCCCGCCCCCGACTGGAAACCCGGGGGGTTCATCGCGTCGACGCAGCCGAAAAAACTGATCACGACCGCCGAGGTCGTGGCCGACGAGGCGATGAAGACGCCCCAGTTCTATCTGCTGTGGGGCGTGCTGTGCTGCAACGTGACTGCCGGGATCGGCATCCTGGCCCAGGCGTCGCCGATGTGCCAGGACATGTTCGGAGTGTCCGCCCTCGTGGCCGGGGGCTTTGTCGGCCTGCTCAGCATCTTCAACATGGCCGGGCGATTCCTCTGGTCGTCGGCCTCGGATTTCACCGGGCGCAAGGCGATCTACTGCGTCTATTTCCTCCTCGGCTGCGCCCTCTACTCGCTCATTCCCTTCAGCCAGAAAGTCAACAGCGTGGCGCTCTTCGTCGCCCTCACCTGCGTCATCATTTCAATGTACGGCGGCGGCTTCGCCACGATTCCGGCCTACCTGCGCGATCTTTTCGGGACAGTCCAGGTCGGCGCGATCCACGGCCGGGTCATCACGGCCTGGTCCGTGGCCGCCGTGCTGGGGCCGCAACTGGTGACGTACCTCTCCGCCTACCAGCGGGCGCACGGCGTGCCCCGGAGCGAGGCCTACAACTCCACGCTCCATATCATGGCGGGCATACTCATCGTTGGCCTGGCCTGCAACCTGTTCGTCCGACCCGTGAACCCCCGGCATCACGTGGCATGAAAAAAACCTCCCCTTTCTCGGTGGCCCTGGCCTTCCTCGTCGTCGCCCTCCCCTTGGGATGGGGCCTTTATCGCAGCATCAAGAACTCGCTGCCGCTCTTTGCCGCGAGGAAAGCCCCGGCGGCCGCCCCCGGCGCCAGGTAGACTCAGCCGCCGGGGTGCTGGACGGGGACAAGTTCCTGGTGCCGGCTGAGCTTGTCGCCGTCGGAAGCGTGCAGCCCGCGGAAGACCAGGGCGGAGACAACCGTCACCCCGCCGAGGACGAGGAAGGCCTTGTGGATGCTTGCGACCATTTCGGCGGGAGGGGTATGGAACCGGTCGCGGACAAAGACCGCCACCGTGAGCGATGAGGCGGCCACGCCGAAGCTCATCGACATCTGCTGCATCGTGCTCGCGATGCTGCTGCCCATGCTGGTGTCCGGGTCGCCCAGGTCCGCGTAGACCAGGGTGTTCATGCTCGTGAACTGGAGCGACGAGAGAAAGCCGAAGACGAACGCCTGGGCCGCGATCATCCAGACGGGGGTCGCGGCGCCGATCGTGGCAAAGAGCATGATGACGAGCCCGATCAGCACGGTATTGGCCAGCAGCACCGCCCGATAACCAAATCGGGTGAGAACGAGCGGCATGGTGAATTTAAGGGCCATGGCCGCCAGCGGCTGCGGCATGATGAGCAGCCCCGATTGCACCGAGGTGTAGCCCAGGCCGACCTGATAGAGGAGCGGCAGCAAAAAAGGCAGGCCGCCGATGCCAAGGCGGGTCACGAAGCTGCCGACGACCGCGGTCCGAAACGTGCGGATTTTGAAAAGAGCCAGCCGGAGCAGCGGCCGGCTCAGATGGGACCCGTGGTACCAATAAGCCCCCAGCAGCAGAACGGAAACACCGAGCAGCGAGGTCATTTCCATGGCGCTGAGGCTGTGCTCTCCGAATATTTCCAGGACGTAGGAGAGCAGGGCGACGCCGGAGCCGAACAGCGCCAGGCCGGTTAAATCCAGCGGATCGACGCTCTCCGCCCGATAGTCGGGCAAATGGAGGTAGACCAGGCACAATCCGATGAGCCCGATCGGCAAATTGACGAAAAAGATCAGGCGCCAGTGGAAGTATCCCACGATCAACCCTCCGACGAGGGGTCCCACCAGGGGCCCAATCAGGCCTGGAATGGCGACGAAGCTCATCGCCCGGACCAAATCCGAGCGCGGAAAGGCGCGCACCATCGTCAGGCGCCCCACCGGCACCATCAGGGCGCCCCCGCAGCCCTGCAGGACGCGGGAAGCCACCAGCAGATGGATGTTGCTGCAGAGGCCGCAACAGAGGGAGCCCAGGGTGAAAACCCCGATAGCCGAGGCGAAAACGCGGCGGGTGCCGAAGCGGTCCGCCGTCCAGCCGCTGATCGGGATGAAGACGGCCAGGCTGAGGGTGTAGCTCGTGAGCACCGACTTTACGCTCAGCGGGGCGACGTGCAAAGCGGCGGCCATGGCGGGCACCGCCGTGTTCAGGATCGTCGTGTCGAGCGACTCCATGAAGAAGGCGACGGCCACGAGCCAGGGCAGCAGGCGCCGGGCCGTGGCGGTGAGCGAAGGGGAGGACATACGGATCAGGCGGAACAAGTCGTCATCGACATGGGACGGCTTTTAGGGGAAAGTACCTTTCCTCTGAACAAAATTAAAACAGGGTTGGAGCTGCTTTCGGCCATCAAGCGATTCGCGAGGGATGATCCGCGCCGGAGTTGGTGGTGCGTTCTATCCTCATTTTTCCTGCTCGTCGCCGCGCTGGCCGGAACGCTCTGGTGCCCACCCCTGGCCGGAAGGGTCGCCTGCAGCATCCTGGCGGGATTATTGCTCATGCGCTTCTTTGTGATCTACCACGACCAGCAGCATTACGCGATCCTTTCCAAATCGAAGCTGGCCGAGGGCCTGATGAAAATCTTCGGCATCCTGGCCCTCACCCCCAGCAGCGTCTGGCGCAGCTCCCACAATCATCATCACAAGCACAATTCGAAGCTGCGGGGGTCGGACATCGGCTCGTTTCCGATCATGACCAAGGACCAGTTCGTGAAGAGCAAAAGGGGCAAACGCCTCTCCTACCTGTTCGTGAGGCATCCGCTCACCATTCTCTTCGGTTACGTGTTCATGTTCCTTTTTGGAATGTGCCTCAACCCCTTCCTCAATCATCCCGCCAGGCACTTCGACTGCCTGGTCTCCCTGCTCGTGCATGGCGCCATCGCGGCGGCGCTGCTCCATTTTGGTGGCTGGCCGGCGCTGCTGCTCACGCTGGTGATCCCCTTTTTCATCACCTACGCCGTCGCAACGTACTTTTTCTACGCGCAGCACAATTTTCCCGGCGTGTCCTACGACGCCCAGGGCGGCTGGACCTATGAAAAGGCCGCCATGGAGTCCTCCAGTTTCATGCGGACCGGACCGGTGATTTCCTGGTTCACCGGTAACATCAGCTACCACCACATCCATCACCTGAATGCCCGCATCCCATTTTACCGCCTGCCCGAGGTCATCCGGGCGACGCCCGAGCTGCAGCATCCGAAGTGCACCTCCCTGCATCCCGCGGACGTCCTCCGCTGCCTGCGCCTGAAAGTCTGGGATGTGGAGGCGCAGCGGATGGTCGGGGTCCGCGGCCTATAGGGCTCCCCCCCCGATGACCTTCACCGCCGCCGCCCTCGCCGAAAAACTTCATGGCGAGGTCATCGGCGACGGCTCGGTGCTGCTGGCGGGATTCACGTCCGCCGAGCGTGCGCGCGCCGGCGATTTGACGTTCGCGGAGAAGGACTCGTATTTCGCCGCCGCCGAGGCGAGCGCGGCTTCGGCGATCCTGGTCTCGGGTCCCTTCACGTCGACGGCCAAGGTCATCATCCGCACCCCGAACGCCCGGGTGGCCGCGGCCCAGGCGCTGGCGCTGTTTTTCCCCGCCGACGAGCCCGCGCCCGGGATCGATCCGGGCGCGAGCATCGCGACGACGGCCCGGATCGACACCACGGCGCACATCGGCCCGGGCTGCGTGATCGCGGCGGGAGTGACGATCGGCGCACGCTCCGTGCTGGCGGGGGGAAATCACATCGGCCGCGACTGCCGGATCGGCGACGACGCGCGCCTGTTTCCCCACGTCGTCCTGTACCCGCGCACGCAGGTCGGCCACCGCGTCTCCATCCATGCCGGCACGGTTATCGGCTCCGACGGGTATGGCTACGTGTTCGACCAGGGCCGGCATCTAAAAATGCCCCAGGTGGGCAATGTGATCATCGGTGACGACGTCGAAATCGGCGCCAACACCGCCATCGACCGCGGCGCGCTGGGATCGACCGTGATCGGGGAAGGCACGAAAATAGACAATCTGGTGCACGTCGCGCACAACGTGATCATCGGCCGGCACTGCCTGATCATGGGCCAGGTGGGATTCGCGGGCAGCACCCAGCTCGGCGACTACGGCGTGATCGCGTCCCAATCAGGCATCGCCGGGCATCTCAAGCTGGGCCGGCAGGTCACCCTCGGGGGAAAATCCGGCGTCATGCGGGACGTGCCGGACGGCGAGACCGTCCTCGGATTTCCGGCGGCGCCCGACAAACAGGCCAAGCGGCAGTGGGTCGCCATCCAGAAATTGCCCGAGATGATCCTCCGGCTGCGCGAGCTGGAAAAACAGGTGGCGGTCCTGTCCGCCAAAGCGCCCCCATGAGAATGAGCGGGCTGGATTGGGTGATCATGGGGATCCCGCTCGCGATCATCCTGACGGTTTCGTGGCACACGCAGCGGTACATGCGGTCGGTCTCCGGTTTTCTGACGGCCGGGCGCGCCGCGGGCCGTTACCTGGTGGGGACATCCCTCGGCGCCGCCAGCTTCGGGGCCATCACGGCGGTCATGCAGTTCGAGATGATGTGCCGCGCCGGCCTGACGGTCCGGTGGTGGGAGATCGTGCTGGGCCAGTACGGCGCGATCATGCTGCTGCTCGCGGTGTCCGGCTTTGTCATCTACCGCTATCGCGAGACGCGCGCCATGACCCTGGCGCAGCTCTTCGAGATCCGCTACTCCCGCAAATTCCGGATCATGGCCGGCTCCCTGTGTTTTCTCTCGGGTTTGATCAACTTCGCCATCTTCCCGGCCGTCAGCGCGCGATTTTTTGTCAATTATATCGGCCTGCCGCAGGACGTCGGGATTTTCGGCCATCCATTTCCCACGTTCGGCCTCGTCATGCCGGTATTCCTCGGCATGGCGCTGGTCCCCACCCTGTTGGGCGGCCAGCTGACGATCATGGTGAGCGACGCCATGGAAGGGGTGATCTCCGGGCTGTTGTACGTGGTCGTCGCCGTCGCGCTGCTGACGATGTTCGACTGGCATCATATTTTCGCCGCGCTTTCCTCCCAGGGTCATGCGATCGGTTTGCTCGACTCCGGGGGCCGTCCGGTCTTCGGCGCTCCGCCCGGTTCGAAGGGGAACTGGCTGGTGGACCCCTTCGATTCGCCGAGCGCAACCGCGGATTTTAACATCTGGTACGCGGCGATCAACGCCTTTTTATTGGCCTACTCCTACATGGCCTGGCAGGGCAACCAGGGATTCAACTGCTCGGCGGCCAACCCGCACGAGGCCAAGATGGGGAATATTCTCAGCAATTGGCGCACGTTCGCCCGCATCCTGATGATCACGCTGCTCGGCCTGTGCGCGCTGACCGTACTGCGGTCCCCGGACCACAGCGTCCAGGCCGGCCAGATTCTCGCCGACGTCAACCGCATCCACCAGCCCCAGATCCGGTCGCAGATGCTGATCCCGGTGGCGCTGGGCCACATCCTGCCGGTGGGCATCAAGGGCTGTTTCGCCGCCATCATGCTTTTCGCCATGCTGTCCGGCGACGGTTCCTACATGCATTCCTGGGGCAGTATTTTCGTCCAGGATATCGTCATGCCGCTGCGGCAGACGCCGCTCACCCAGCGCCAGCACATCCGCCTGCTGCGCTGGGCGATCGGCGGCGTGGCCATCTTCGCGTTTTTCTTCAGCCTATTGTTCAAGCAGACGGACGCCATCGCTCTTTTCTTCGGCATCACCGGCGCGATTTTCGGGGGCGGCGCCGGCTCGGCAATCATCGGGGGGCTGTACTGGAAACGGGGAACCACCGCGGGCGCCTGGGGCGCGATGCTCGCGGGCGCCATCACGCCCATCCTGGGAATCTGGGTGCAGCAGATGGCCGGCCACTGCGACCGGATCGGCGATGCCGCCGGCAAGGCGTACTGGCTGAGGTTCATCACCGTGCCCTGGGGGCATGTGATGACCGGGCTTGAAATCGCGTTCGTCTCCGTCTTATTGGCGATCTTCCTTTATGTCGTCCTTTCGCTGATCACCTGCCGCGCGCCTTATAATATGGAGAAATTGCTTCGCCGCGGACCGTATGCGGTGCGCGAGGACCAGGCTGCCATCGTGATCGGGGAGGCGAAGCTCTCCTGGGTGTCCCGGGCGCTCGGCTGGGACAGGCATTTCACCCGCGGGGACAAATGGATCTCGGGCTCCCTGTTCACCTGGTCCGTCGCGTCGTTCCTCGTGCTCACGGGCGTGACGCTATGGAACATCACGGTGGGGCGCTGGCAGCTGGCCACCTGGTCGAGCTTCTGGTGGTTCTTCGTCATCCTGCTGCCGCTCATCATCGGGGGTATCGTCATCGTCTGGCTCACCTGGGGCATGACCCGCGACATGGGGCGGCTCTTCAAGGCACTGCGCGAAACCCCGCGCGACGACACCGACGACGGCGTGGTTGCGCCCGCCCGGGACGGGAACGCGTCATAAATTGAATATGGATGAAACCCGTAAGCCCGAACCCGCGTTGGCAACGCTTTATCAAAGCTTCCAGGACCCGCCGTCCTCCTACTCCATCAGTCCGTACTGGTTTTGGAACGGGAAGTTGAGCGCGGGGGAGACGCGCCGCCAGATCGGCGAGCTGGTCAAGCAGGGAGTGCACGCCGTCGTCGTCTTCAACTGGACCGGGCTGGCACCCGATTATCTTTCCGAGGACTACTGGCGGGAGGTCGGCGTTGCCCTCGATGCGGCCCGGGAGGCCGGCCTGACGCTCAATTTCGCGGACGAATGGCTCTGGCCGAGCGGCCAGGCGTGGGTCTACAATTCGCCCGACCGGGAGCAGAGCCGCGTCCTCCAGCTTCATCCGGAATATCGCATGCGCCGCCTCAGTTGCCGACAGGCCGACCCCCGGGAGCCCGTCACCCTGGAAGCCAATACGGAGGTGGTGGTGGCCGCGCGGGTCGATCCCTCCGGCGCCATCGACGAGAAATCCCTCACGGTTCTTCCGTTCGCCGATGGCACGGTGGACGCGGCATCCTGCCGCGATTCTCCCGGCTGGAAACTTTTCATCTACACGCTCGTCACGACTTCCGAACGGAGCGTGCGCGTCGACCTGATGAATCCCGCCGCGGTCAAAGTGTTCATTGATCTGGCCTACGAGCCCTTCGCGCAGCGTTTTCCCCAACACCTGGGCACGACCATCCGGTTTTTCGTCAGCGACCACGAAGGCACCTATGGCGCGCCCCTCGCGTACACCCCCGCGCTCTGGAACGAATTCCAGCAACGCCACGGGTACGATCTGCGCCCTTTCCTTCCCCTGGCCGATCGGAAGACGTCGCGCGCGGCAAAAATCCGCCAGGACTATTTCGACACCGTTTCGGCCCTCTATTGCACGTCCCACGCCGGACAGGTCACCGAATGGTGCACGCGGCACGGAGTCGAGCACGGCCATTCCGACATCGAGGAAAGCATCCGTTTTCAGGTGATGTGGGTTGGCGACATGTTCCGCCTTTGGCGCGCCGCCAGCATCATCTATTTCGATGCGCTGGTCGAGCGCGGGCGCATGCCGGTCGACTTCCAGGAGGCCGCGTCGGTCGCCCATTTCGAGGGCCGGCCGCTGGTGGTCGAAAACCAGGGCCTGGGCGGGATGGACTCCTATTGGAGCCTGGAGAAAGCGCGCCTGGGAACCAACATGTGCCTTTTATGGGGCGTCAATCGGCTGATGCCCCATTACTTCGCCTACGATCCGGACCATGTGCAGTATCCGCCGAGCTGGTTCCTCAACCAGCCTGCCTGGCGCTATTTCCGCCACTACGCCGATGTCGGGCGCCGCGGACTCTTCATGAATTCAATGGGGCGGCACAACGCCTCGATCATCATCTACTATCCGCTCGAAAGCGCTTATGCGGAAGCGGACGGATTGATGCGCGAAACCGGCCGCCCGGTCTTTGAATGGAACAGCCTGATGGACCAGACCCAGGATTATTATTCCGCGCTCCAGCTCCAGCTTCCCCGCGAGGGGTGGGAGTACCACATCATGGATGCCCATTACATGGCAAAGGCGGAGGTTTCCGGATCGAACCTCGAGCTGGCCGGCGAAAAGTTCGGCGTCCTGATCCTCCCCCCGATGAGCGAACTCGCCCCCGCTTCCGCCGGGAAGATCCGGAGCTTCGCCGCTGCGGGCGGCCATGTCTTCGCGCTCGGTCCGCAGCCGGCCGCTCTCGATGGCGTGCGGATGCGCCGGTTTCCGATTCGCGAGCACAAGCTCTTCATGGATCAGTTGGACTACCAGTCGCGGATCGTGGTGCCCGAAGCGGTGAAAGCCGACCTGGCACCCGTCTTCTCGGCTATCCGCGAGGTCAATCCGCCGGAAGTCGAGGTTCTGTCCGGCAGCCGGGACGACCTCTATTTTGCCCGCCGTTTCACCGACGACGCGGAGTGGTATTGGTCGGTCAACGACACCGGCGAGGCCAGGCGGGTGACGGCGCGTTTTCCACGCCCGGGGGTGTTCGAGAAATGGAATGCGGAGACCGGGGAGCGCACGACGCTGCCCGCGGACGGGCGGGTGGTGACACTCGAGTATGGCCCCTTTGACGCCTACTTCGTCGTGCGGCACGCGGGGCCCGCCGTGGCACCGGCCATCCGATCCGGAACGCGCCGCCTGCTCGCGGACCTGTCAAACGACGACTGGCAGTTCACGCCGGAAGCTCCCATCCGCGTGCCTTATGCGAAGGTCGAGGGCGCGCTCGAACCGGTCTGGCTCTCACCCGAGCGTCTTTCCAATCGGAAATGGTGGCTGGCGGGGCCGTATCCAGACAAGGAAGGCCAGGGCCTTTACGATTTCTTCCCGCCGGAAAAAGGCTTCGTCGCCGGCGATCCGGTTTGGAAATGGTTTGAGTCCCCGACCATCATCGTGCCGCCCGTTAAGCTCATGTTCGGCGAGCAGGTCGACTTTCACGCCTGGGTGGACCTCCACCCCGAGCGCACCGGCGTTTATTACGCCTTTGTCAATGTCTGGTCGCCCGCCGCCCGGCGCGGCCGCGCCGTCGTCGCCGTGGGTGAGAGCGTGAAGCTCTGGTGGAATGGCAAACTGGAGCTGACGGCGCGACCGCATTTTCCGTTCATTTATCTCCGCGACGCGTGGGCGTACAAAGTCCCCGTCGCACTTGAAAAGGGCTGGAATTCCGTCCTCCTGAAGATCGGGCCGAGTGGCGCCGGTCCGACCGGCTTTACCTTCCGAATCACCGATGAGGACGATTGCACGATGCGCGACGTGGTTTACGCCCCCGGGCGCGACCTCCCGGTGGCGGCGCCTTCCCCGTCCGTTCACCTGACGGTGGCAGCGCCGCCGGGAACTGCCGGGAAATCCCTATCCATTGAAGTCGCCGGAGACGCCCTGCCCGAACGCCCGATCGTGTTCCCACCCGCCACGACTTCGGTCACCCTTGCCTCGTGGACCGATTCCACCTTGGTCAACTACTCCGGCTCGGCGATTTATGAGAAAAGTTTTCCGCTGGATGACATTCCCGCCGGCGGCCGCCTTATCCTGGATCTCGGCCAGGTCGGCCTCGCCGCCGAAGTCTGGCTGAATGACCGGAAGGCAGGAGAACTGGCCTGGCGCCCCTTTGAGCTGGATATCACGGCCTTGGTCCGCCGCGGTGACAACCAACTCAAGGTCCGGGTCGCAAATTCCGACTTCGGCTGGTTGGCCCAGGGCCCCTCTATCTTCGCGCCCGATGCCTTTTGGTGGACTCCCTTCGAGACCGAACTGGACCGGCATAAGACCCTCCGTCCCAATGGACTCGAAGGCCCGGTGCGGATTTTCATAATAGTGTAGCCCGGGCGTCCCGCCCGTGTCCTCATCGCTGATGGGCTGGAAGCCCATGCTACCCCTGAAAGTCCGTGTCACTTGCCATGAGCCTACCCCGCGCCCTCCCTATCCTGATCATCATCTCGCCGCTGCTGGCAATCGCCCAGCCCGCCGCCCGCCAAATTCCGCTCTCGGGCCTCGACCTCACGTTCACCGATGAAGTCCGCGACTCCCCGTCGCCCCGCCTGACGGCCGGCGGCAATCCCATTCGCATCGCCGGCCGCGCCTTCGCCGACGGATTCGGCACCCGCGGATCGAGCCGCCTGGAAATCCGGCTGGACGGGCGCGCGGAAAAATTTTCGGCCTGGGTGGGAATCACCGACGACACCTTGATGCCGGGGCCGGTCTGGTTCGAGGTCGTCGGCGACGGGCGGATGCTCGCCACGACCGAGCCTATCCGTCAGGGGGAAGCGGGCTGCGCGATTTCGGCTTCACTGCAGGGGGTGAAAGACCTCGTCCTGGCGGTCGTATCGCCGGACGAAATCATGCCCTATTCCGCGTGGGCCGACGCCTCGATCGCGTATGCGGGAGCGGCGCCCGCCACGGTCGCGCGCGCGCCGGAAACTCCCTTCATTCTCACCCCCCGTCCAGGCCCGGCTCCCCGGCTGACCGGCGCCCAGGTGTTCGGCGCGCGGCCCGGCCATCCCTTTCTCTTCACCCTCTCGGCCACTGGCGTCCGTCCACTGCGTTTTTCGGCCGATGGCGTGCCGGCCGGACTGGTCCTGGACCCGGAGACCGGGCAAATCACCGGCTCGGTTGCCGTCCCGGGCGGATACCCAGTGCGGGTTTCGGCGGCCAACTCAGCCGGGACGGCCGCGCGCGAATTGCGGATCGTGATCGGCGATGCGATCGCGCTGACCCCTCCGATGGGCTGGAATAGCTGGAACTGCTTTGCGAGCGCGGTGACCGCAGACGACCTGAAAGCAACGGCCGACGCTTTCATTAGAACGGGCCTGATCGATCACGGGTGGACTTACGTCAACGTTGACGACTATTGGATGACGCGCCCCGTGGCGGGCGATCCCATATTCGCCGAACTCGCCGCGCGCGCCCGGGCGCTGGGCCGGCCTCCGTACCGGCTGCGGCCCGATCCCGATCGCCGGTTGGTGGGTCCGGCGCGGGATGCGCAGGGACGCATCAATTCCAATCCCCGCTTTCCGGACATGGCCGGCCTGGCCGCCTACATCCATCATCGGGGCCTCAAGGTCGGGCTGTATGACTCCCCGGGCCCGCTGACCTGCGGCCAGTGTACCGCCAGCTACGGCCACGTGGCGCAGGACGCCGCTCGTTTCGCCGCGTGGGGTTTCGACTACCTCAAATACGACTGGTGCACCTATGGACTCTACGCGAAAGACAAGGGGCTGGCGGAAATGCAGAAGCCCTACGCCCTCATGGGCAATGAACTGCTCGCCCAGCCGCGGGACATCGTCTTCAGCCTCTGCCAATATGGCCGGAACGACGTTTGGAAATGGGGCGAGAGCGTGCACGGCAATTGCTGGCGGACGACGGGCGACGTCGACGACACGTGGGACAACATGTCGGGCATCGGCTTTTCGCAAAACGGTCATGCGGCCTATGGCGGCCCGGGACACTGGAACGATCCGGACATGCTGGTCGTCGGATGGGTGGGCTGGGGCCGCAACCTGCACCCCACCCGGCTCACTCCCGACGAGCAATACACCCATATCTCGATGTGGTCCCTGTTGGCCGCACCGCTCCTGATCGGCTGCGACTTGACCCGGCTGGATGACTTCACCCGCAACCTGCTCACCAACGACGAAGTGCTCGCAGTGGACCAGGATCCCCTGGGACGCGGCGCCGGCCGGGTGAGCCGCGACCGCGACCTGGAGGTCTGGTCCCGGCCCCTCGCCGATGGCTCGCTCGCGGTGGGACTTTTCAACCGCGGGGAAATCCCCGCCACCGTGACCGCCCGCTGGGCCGACCTCGGCATCTCGGGACCCCGGATGGTGCGCGATCTCTGGCGCCAAAAGGACGTCGCTTCGGCCACAGGAGAATATTCCGCCACGATCCCGCGGCATGGATCTCTGCTGCTGAAGCTGAGCAAAGTAGACGCTGCCTCCCGGCTGCGTTCCTCCACGACTGCAGGCGGGGACGCCTGCGCTACCCCAAAAAACTTACCGCCGCCACCAGCGCAAAGTTGACCACCAGCGCGACGAAGCCGGCGCTGATGCCGTGAAATGGATCGCGGTGGGTCAAAATCAGAAACGCGACCAGGGAGAACCCCGCCGCCATGCCCGTGAATATCCCGGCGGCCGTCACCCGCTCCGAGTACAGGCCAAGGACGATGCCGGGGAAAAATTGTCCGACGCCGGCATAGGCCATGAGGAGCAGGCCCACCAGGGTCGCCGAGCTGTTCATCGCCAGCACCAGCGCGATGGCGGTGATGGCCACGACGGCGATCCGCGCCAGTCGGGCCACCTGCTGGTCGGTCATGGCCGGTGAAAAAACCGGGCGGCAGAGATTCTTGGCCAAGAGCGTGGACGCCGTGAGGATCTGGATCGCCGCTGGCACCATCGCCGTCAGCGCGCCCGCGCCTCCGACCACGCCGAGAATCCACGGCGGAAATGTCCGGCGGACGACCATCAGCAGGGCGAGGTCGCCGTTGGCGAGATGGGGTACGACCAGGATCGCCGCGCAGCCCACGAAGATAATCAGCATCAGCGGAATGACGTAAAAGGGCATGATCACGGCATTCCACCGCAGCGTGTCCCCGCTTTTGGCGGTGAAAGCGCTCCCGAAAATGTGCGGCCAGGTGAAGCTGAGCGATGTGAGCAGCACGGTCGAAACATACCATGAATGGCCGAGATTGGCCGTGGCCCCCGGCATGGTGAGGTGGCCGGGCTTGGCCCCCGCGACCGCCGCAAACATCGGGCCGATGCCGCCAAAGTGAATGTACGGGAGGCTGAGGCCGATCACGAATACCGCGGCCACCAGGAGAAAGTCCTTCAACACGCTGACCCAGGCCACCCCGCGCACGCCGCTCGTGAAGACGAAGGCGGCGACCAGGGCGGCCGCCGCCAGCATCGCCGGGGCGCGGCCAATCCGCTCGAAGCTGGCGGCCTGGACGATGATCCCCAGTCCCGTGAGCTGGAGCTGCAAGTAAAGGATCAGGAAAAACACGCCCGCCAGGGCGACGAACGCGCCGAGCAGCGGGCTGCCGTAACGCTGGACGAAAAAGTCCGGCTGGGTCTGGATTCCGTGAGCGCGGCCATGTTCCCAGATCGCGGGCAGCAGGAAAAAGCCGACGACCTGGGCGAGCGTCGTGTAGGCGAGGATGTACAGGGTCGGGCCACCCCGGGAATAAATCCAGCCGCTGAGCCCGAGCAGCGAGAAGACCGTGAACAACTCGCCCGCCGTCAGCAGCCACACCAACACCAGGCCGAGCCCGCGGCCCGCCACCACCCATTCCTCCAGGTTGAGCGGGCGCTTTCTCCCCGCCCAGAAGCCGATGCCGGAGCCGAGCCCGACGATCCCGGCAATAATCGCGATGGGGACGGCACCGGGACTCATCGCCGTTTCTCCAGCCAATAGGCCAAGCTCATCACGGCGGGCGTGCACAGGATCCAGGCCAGCAGCCAGAAGAAGTTAAAGGGCAGCCCGAGCACGACGGGGGTCGCCCGGTCCCACCAGGACACCGAGAAACAGATTCCCAAAAATGGAATCAATCCGACCAGAATGGCTGCAAAGGATGGTCGCTTCATCCGTTCCGTTTCGTGCCAAGAAGCATTCCTTAAAACGACAGCGCGAGCATAATCGCCTTTGCCCGAGGTGGGGCGGGGGGGCCCCCCGCGCCCGGGGGGGGGGAGGGGACATGGGGCGCAATGTGGGTCGGACGGGCGGGGGCGGGGGGCGGCCCCCCCCCGGGGTGCGTGGGG
>Ga0302325_10012344_pt1 | contig 18328 bp, 16 predicted proteins | sample Palsa_T0_2_FD_201948 | JGI IMG/M metagenome (GOLD analysis project Ga0302325, IMG submission 201948) | Peat permafrost microbial communities from Stordalen Mire near Abisko, Sweden - Palsa_T0_2 | ecosystem: Environmental > Terrestrial > Soil > Palsa > Peat permafrost | place: Sweden: Abisko...
GCACCCGCGAGATTGGCGTGGAAAAGGCCCTGGGCGCGCACCGCTGGCACATACTGTTCCAGTTCCTCACCGAGGCCATGGTAATCACGGCTCTGGGCGGCCTGCTCGGCGTAGTGCTCGCCTATCTGGTTTCCTGGACCGTGGGTTCGCTCACACTCTGGAGCGCCTTTGAGGAGAACGCCAGCGAAGGCGATATCCACCTTTACATCGACTCCGCCACCCTGATCTGGTCGACAGCTATTCTCAGCTTCGTAGGCATCATCAGCGGCATGTTGCCGGCAATCAAAGCCGCGAGACTCAATCCCATCGAAGCGCTACGCTACGAGTAGCGCCTATCCTCTTTGACTGTCATCCTGAGCGGAGTTGTTGTTTCGCGAAGCGAAGCAACAACGGAGTCGAAGGATCCCTTGTAGCTCAACACTACCGCCGGCCAGAGGAGGAGTTCCCGCTACGATGTTTCGCGACCCTTGTACGCGGTAGAGCACCGAGCAGCCGCTGCGCATTTTTGGGTGACCGCAACAAGTGCGCCGTCTCCCGCAGCGCGGCCAATTCGCCCACCGGAACTTGGACAACCATCGTCTTGCCACTCTTGCGAACGACCTTGTTCGCCATCATTTATCTCCATCGGCTGAAGAGTTCTCGCACACAACCTACTCTACAATCATTCAGTGCCCGAATCCTCCAATTCCCGCCTCGACCGCGTCCTCGCCCAACTCCGCCTTTACGAGCATCCCCTGCTCAATTTTTCCGCGCGCTCCAAAGGCGAGGGCGTAGAAGTTACCATCCAGTTCAAGGACGCTTCGATCCCGGTGCACACGTATTATTTCGATCTTCACCCCCGCGACCTCGACCACCCGCAGTTTGAATGGAGCTTCCAGCGCCAGCTCTACGACGCGCTGCACGACTACTTCGTCGAAATGTTCATCCGCACCCCGCAGGACCGTGCCGACCGCCGCCGGAAGGGATTGTGAATCCGCTTCGTCAAATAATCGAACAGGAAATCCGCGAGCGCGGCCCCGTTCCCTTCTCGCGCTACATGGAACTCTGCCTCTACCATCCCGAACTCGGTTACTACTCGCGAAGTGCGGAAAAATTCGGCAGGGCCGGCGATTTCTACACGTCGAGCGATGTCCACGCTGTCTTCGGCCGCCTCCTGGCCCGCCAGTTCGAGGAAATGTGGCGCGCACTCGGTTCGCCTGAGCAAATTGAATTAGTCGAATTCGGCCCCGGGCGCGGCCTGTTCGCGCAAGACGTTCTCGATTGGTCGGAAAAGAAGTTTCCGGATTTCTTCGGTGCTCTGAGTTACGTCCTAGTCGAAGGCTCGCCCGCCTTGCGCCAGCGAATCAACGAAACTCTCGGACGCCACATCGAATCCGGAAAGGCAAAAATTGCAGCCCTAGATCTTCTGGATGAAGTCTCGGCCTCCAACACCATCGCCTTCGCCAATGAATTCTTCGACGCCCTTTCAGTCGAAATCCTAAGCGCGAAGGGATCCCTGCGGATCGACACGCGCGACGGCCGCTTCGTCGAAACCTGGGCGAAGCCGTCCCCCCCGGAACTCGAATTCCTCGACCTTTATTCAATCCATCCCGAGCCGCACGAACGCATCGAAGCGCCACTCGCAGCACAACACTCCATGGATCAAATCGCCGCCAGCATCCAGCGCGGATTCCTCATCGCCATCGACTACGGCTACACCCGGGAAGAACAGCTAGCCGGCCGCCATCGCGGAACGCTGAAGGCCCTTCGCCAGCACTCAGTAAGCGCCAATCCCTACGAAGCTCCTGGCGAACAGGACATAACCGCCGACGTAAACTTCACGGCACTCGCCGCCGCCGCGGAAAAACACGGGATGCGGACACACAAGCTGATCACGCAATCCCAATTCCTGATGGGCATCGGCGAAGCCAACCAGTTTGCCGATGCCTTCGAAGAATGCCGCCTGCCCCAGGAACGCGCCAAAGTCGCGTTGCAACTCAAACATCTGGTCACGCCAGCAGGCATGGGCGAAAGCTTTAATGTCCTGATTGCCAGCAAGGGAGTCCAACAGGAGAGAATCGAGTCTTTATCCGGTTTGAACTTTGGACGAGATATACCCGGACGTTGAGATGAGAAGGCGGACTATCCGAAGTCTTTGTCATTCCGAACCCGGCGTCAAGCCGGGTGAGAGCTTGCCCTGAGCTTGTCGAAGGGAACCTGCTTTCCCTACCGCCGCCGCAACCTCGGGATACTCATACACTCCACGCCCCGACTTCCGCCCCAACCGTCCGGCCTTCACATACTGCACCAGCAGCGGCGCGGGACGATATTTCTCTCCCAGCGACTTGTGCAGATACTCCAGAATATTCAGCCGCGTGTCCAGTCCCACCAGATCGATTAGCTCGAACGGTCCCATGGGATGGTTGAGCCCCAGCTTCAGCGCCTTATCAATGTCCGCCGCCGAGGCAATCCCTTCCTGCAGCATGTAGAACGCCTCATTGCCGATCATCGCGTTAATGCGGCTGGTGATGAAGCCCGGGGCTTCCTTGATCACCACCACTTCCTTGCCCATCCGCTTCCCCACTTCAACGGCGGTGGCAAGTGTGTCCTCGTTAGTCTCCAAAGCCCGCACCACTTCGAGCAGCTTCATCTTGTGCACGGGATTGAAGAAGTGCATGCCCACGCACTTCTTCGCGCGGTACGTCACACTCGAAATTTCCGTGATACTCAAAGAAGACGTGTTCGACGCCAGAATCGTCGTCGGTCGGCAGATTTTGTCGAGCAGAGTAAAAATCTCAATCTTCGACTCCATCTCCTCCGGGACAGCTTCAATCACCAGATCGGCTTCGCGTGCGGCATCTTCCACCGAGCCCGCATACTCCAGCCGCTGGAAGGCCGCGTCGGCCTCCGGCGACGAAACTTTGCCCAATTCAACCGCCTTGTCGAGATTCGCCCGGATTTCACTTTCAGCTCGCCGCAGCGCCGCTGGCACCAGGTCTTCCAGAATGGTGCGGTAGCCGCCAATCGCCGCGGCATGGGCAATGCCACGCCCCATAATGCCGGCGCCGATCACCGTGACGGTTTTTACTTCCGCCACTACGGGCCCACCTTTTCGAGATCGGCAATCGCGGCATTGATTGCGCCCCCCGTGGCCCGCAGAGACTCCGCCAGGCGCTGGCGTTCCTCGGTAGTCATGTTGGGAATATAAATGCAGATACGGCGTAGCGTGGTCGTTATGTCGTCCACGTAGTTCATTGCACGGATGAGTTCACCAGTTACTGGCATGAGTGCTCCTGTAGATTTGTCAGCTTTTCCGGCTGACTCTGACGGCTGCCGGCCCGTTCCACTGTCAACTAAAATGTCGCGAGCCGACCTTCTATTCTGGACGTGTCCGCGAATTTAGTAAAGGCAGGTGCGCCAGCCGTTGCAGCCCGGAGACATTTATGTGAGACTGTCGTGCAGATGCGGGAATGTGCGAGGTGGCCATGCGAATCTTGAACATCCTAAGCGGGCTGGCTGTACTATTCACGACGCTGGCCTTCGCCCATCTACTGCACCACCATTTTCTTCACGCGTCTCACGATGATGTTCACAGTCCTGCTTTCCTGGCAGGCATGGCGACCTTAGTGGTCGTAGGCGTTCTTTCCTTCATCGGAGGATGTTTACTGCTGAGGCGTGGCCGATAGTCTTGCACCATCACTCGAGGTTAGCGAACCAGCAGGTCTAGCTGGCGCTCATCCAGTCCGGCTTGCCGATAGTACTTCCGGCACAGTTCCAAGATACTGAATCCATCCTCGTAGGCAGCGAAGCTACCGTCCGCCGGCTTGTCCAGATAGATTAGGCCACCTCCAACTACGAAGAGGGTTACCATCGGTTCCGGCGAGTCCTCGGTGATAACCAGCGTGTGGGCCTCGCCTGCGGGTTCGTAAATGAAAGTCCCAGGCTTTGCAACCCAGTCATGCTCCAGGTATCGCCAGTAACCACGCAGGGTGTATCCGTGAACGGTGCCAACGTGGTAGTGAGTTCCTATCCTGGAGCCGGGAAGGCCCTTGAGCACGACGCTGAATCCTCCAGTCGTAACGTTGAAGTGGCAGGGTTGGAACCAGACGCCGTCCGCGTAAGGAACCCATGGCCGATCGTTTTCTAGGTTGATGTTGGTGATGAAATGGTCGCGGCTCCTTTGGTCGCTATCGAGGCCATCGGTAAAACTGGAAAAGGCAGCAATTGGCATGTTTTTCCTTCCAGGCGTTTAGTCGGCGTTAAGCTTAACCGGAACCGCATATAATCTCTATTGATTCTTTTAATGGGCCCTCAGAGCTTGCCGGGAATCTAAGGCTACATGGCAGATAAGCCCTTAAAACGCTATATTTTCGCGAGCGACTTCGACCAAACGCTCACCTTCAACGATTCCGGCTACGTGCTCGCCGAATTGGTCGGCATTCCCACCGCCGAGTTCGAACGCAAAGCCAAAGGCATGGCAAAGATCAACCTGGTGCAGCAGGGAGCGGAGCTCGCCTATCTTTTGCTCCATGACCCGGAGTTCAAAGCCAAGGTGCGCAAGCAACATCTTCACGAGGTAGGCAAGCGCATCCGGCTCAAAGGGGATATCAAACTTCTTTACCAGATTCTAGAAACCGGCATGGACGGACATGTCTTTGATTTTTATGTTCTCTCGGCCGCTCCCGTCGAAGTGATTCACTCGGCCTTGGAGGGTATCGTTCCGCGAGATCACATTTTCGGCACTGAATTCCGCTACAAGCCTTCCGGGGAGATCGACTCCATCATTCGCGCCACGGCGGGCTACGGCAAGGTCGCGGTCCTCAACCAGTTGCTCGCCGAGCACGTCACCGGCCCCGATCACGTCATCTACTCGGGAGACGGCAGTTCCGATATTCACGTGATGTTGCAGCTCAATGCGCGCGATGGTCTAACCATCGCGGTTTCGGAGTCACCTCACGTTTCGCAAATCGCGAAGCGCACGGTGCTCAGCACAAGCGCTCTGGCGGTGTTGGCGCCTATTCTCGAAGAAGTTGCCGGATGGGAACGTTCGCGCATTCGCAGCTTCTTCGAAGCCAACGGCATGCTCATCCAGGAGTGGGAGCGCGTTCGCACCGACTGGCTAACGGTGCGTCCCGCCATCCCCGAGGATTCAGAGCCTGTGAGCGTGGCGTGAAGCCTGTGCTCTGCGACGGGTCTGGAACCAAATGGTACTGGGAAGGGCAAGGCTTCAGCCGTACCGCCGCCGTTCCAATCAATCTGCGGGCTTTAGCCCCCGAGGGACCGCGCTTTCGAAAACGCGGATGCTAACTCCATGCTGCGCGATAAAGGCCTGATTCCGCTCTCGCACCAACATCAGCGCGCATTGGCTCTATGCGTGCGCATCGATCGCGCCCAGCCCGTCCCCATCACGAATCTGCAATCCTGGCAAACGGAGATCGAGCAGCACTTCGAACAAGAAATCAACATTCATTTCTCCGCCGAAGAACAAGTGCTATTCCCGGCTGCCAGCCAGTTTCCCGAGCTAATCCCGCTCGTGGAAGAACTAATCGCCGATCACGCAGCGCTCCGCGAATCGTTTAGCCAAGCAAAGGCGCGCAGCATGTCCGCCGAAAGCTTGCCAACTTTCGCGCAACAGCTTTCCAACCACATCCGCAAAGAAGAACGCCAGCTCTTCGAGCGCCTCCAACAGTTGATGAATGCAACGGATCTAGCAGCTCTCGGGGTTCACCTGGAAGAAGCTCTCAAAGACGCCGCGCAGTCCTGCATCCTGACGAACGAGGCGACTGAGCTAAAGCCGAAGAGATAGTTCGCCCTTACGTTTCCAGCCGGAAGCGCGTTTCCGCCAGCCTGTAGAGTTTGCGCCAGACCAGCCGGTTAACCGTCACCACGGTAGCCGCCATCATCATGGTCGCGGCCAGCAGCAGGTGGAAATCGCCGCGGTCGGTGGCTTGGCTGATGGTCGCACCCAACCCCGTTGTGGTGTAAATCTGCCCTTTGAAATGAAAATATTCGGCCACAATGCTGGCATTCCACGCTCCGCCAGAGGCCGTCACCAATCCCGTCACAAGATAAGGAAAAATCCCCGGTAGGATGAGCTTCTTCCAGCGGTCCACCCCCCGCATCCGGAAGACAGAGCAGCATTCCTTCAAATCGGTCGGGATCGCCATCGCACCCGCGATCACGTTGAACAACACATACCACTGCGTGCCCAGCAGCAATACGACAATCGACGCGATTCCAAGCCCTCCGCCCAAACGAATCAGCACCAGCAGGATTACCGGCAGCAACGCCGTCGCCGGAACAGACGCTGCAATCTGCGCCAGCGGTTGTGCGATGCGGGCCAGTCGAGGATTGAGACCAATCGCCACCCCCGCCGGAATCGTCCACAGCGCGCCCAGCAGCAAGGCCAGATTCACGCGCAAGAAAGTAGCACCCAGGCCAAGCGCCGTCTCATGCAATTCAGCCTTTTGCAGTCCGCCAAGAATGATCACGACGCGAACCACGCCGTAGCCAATGCCAGCCAGCGCCGCAACGGCCAGCGCGCGCACCAGCCACTCCCGCCATGCAGGGGCTGGTTCCTCCGGACCTTCTTCCGTGTGCTTCCGCGCAAAATACAGAAGCAAACGCTCCCCTAGCGGCCGCAGCGTCTTCTGCCGAATCCTGGCGAGACCTCTGGAATGTTCCACCAGGTTGAGCACCCACGATCGCGGCGCGTCGGTGCTTTCCACCTGCTCAACTTTGAACTTTTCCGCCCACGCAATCACCGGCCGCCACACAAACTGATCCAGCAACACAATCAGCACAACCATCGTGGCAACGCCCCAGAAGATCGAAGTCGTATCACCCGCGCTCGCCGCAGTTTGCAGATAGGAACCGAGACCGGGCAGCCGAAAATCGCGCTGCCCCAGCACGAACATTTCACACACCATCAGCGCGAACCATCCCCCAGCCACCGACATCATCGAGTTCCACACCAAGCCGATGGCCGAAGACGGCAACTCCATTTGCGTGAAGCGCTGCCACCAGCTAAAGCGGTAGATCGTTGCGGCCTCCCGCATCTCGTTCGGAATGCCCTTCAGCGAAGCGTAAAAGCTGAAAGTCATGTTCCAGACCTGGCTGGTGAAGATGAGCAGGATGGTCCCCATCTCCACGCCGAGCTGTCTGCCGGGAAAAAGCGCCACCATGGCCAGCATCACGGGGGGAAGAAAGCTGAGCACGGGAATCGATTGCAGCACGTCGAGCAGCGGAAGCATGAAGCGTTCGGCGCGCGCGTTATACGCCGCCACGTAGCCGTACACCAGCGCGAATCCCAGGCTCAACACGTAGGCGATGGTAATGCGCAACAGCGAATAACCCGCATAGGCTGGCAGCGCCCGCACGCTGCGCGAAATCTCAACCGAAGGTGTGAAGGGGCCAAACCATGACCGGCCCACGCTCGCTACACCATAAAAGATCGCGATCCCCGCGGCGAACATGATGACATCGGGCAGGTGCGAACTTTCGATGCTCGGCAGTTGCGACCACAGGCGATACGCCGAGAATCCCCGCAGTGTGATGCTTTTCTTCATTGCGACGGCGTTCCCTTCAAAGCTTGCTGAAAACTGACAGGTGCGGGTTATCCCTGCGGAAGAGCGGCGCTTCAGCGCCGCGTAAAGCCTCCAAAATCTGCGCGGGCTTCAGCCCCCGTGGTCGGCTTCTGTGTCATACAATCCCCTTCGCTACTTGGAGTCAGGCGTGGAAGCCGAGGTCCGATTCTCAACGGCGTGTTCTGCGATCTCGGTTTGCACCACCTCGGTTTGCACCAGCTGCCCCGTTCCGCGATCATAATCGAAAATCTCCGCGTAGCGGCCCCAGTTCACAGCGGTATCGAACTGCCGCTGCACTTCCTCCTCGGAAAAGTGCTCGTCCAAGATGTCGTGAAAGAATTCGTCGTTGATGGAGTGGTCCGACTTTCGCTTCAGAATACTGTCGATCTGTTTCAGGATGGTGACATGTTCCAGCGCTGCCTGGCGAAACAAAACTTTGCGGGTCTGGATGTCGGCATCGGCGAACGCTGCTCCTGGTTTCGAGAGCTGCACATCGCCCTCCTTCAACCAGGCGAACCCCAGCAACTGGCAGGCCTCCAGAATGGGCAACAAGTCTTCGACGTCCATCACCAGCTCTTCGCTGAGACGAAAAAGATCTTCGCGTCCGCCGCGATCGTGCAGCAGTTCGAGCAGGCCGGCGATTCCGCCCACGCGGGCGTGCGGCAGAATCTGGTATTTGCTCGTCCGCACCGGCGCTTGCCCTCTCTTCAACCCGCCAGGCGGCACCACAATCTCCCCCGTGCTCTCTGGATCGGGCAGAGGATGGTCGACATCTGGTTCGGTCATAACTTTGTAAATGTAGTCCACCAGTTCCACAAAACGCTCAGACTTGCGGTCGCGGGGATGCGGAAGACGCACATTGAAATCCGAGCGGATGCGCGCTGGGTTTCGGCCTAGCACCACGATGCGGTCCGCCAGTATCACCGCCTCCTCGATGTTATGCGTGACGATGAAGATGGCGCTGGTGGGCATCTTCTTACTAAGCCACAGCTCCAGCAGTTCGCCGCGCAGGTTTTCCGCCGTGAGTACGTCGAGCGCGGAGAAAGGTTCGTCCATAAACAGCACTTCCGGTTCCACCACCAGCGCGCGCGCGAAGCCCACACGCTGCTTCATGCCGCCGGAAAGCTCCTTGGGATAAGCCGTCTCAAAACCATCGAGCCCCACCGTGTCCAGCATGCGCAGCGCGCGTTTGCGGCGCTCCACGGCAGCTACGCCCCGCGCTTCCAGCGGAGCCTCCACGTTTTCCAGTACCGTGAGCCAGGGAAACAGCGCGAAACTCTGGAAGACGATCGCCACATTGGGCGATTCCCCGTTCAGCGGCTTGCCGTGCCAGAACAGCGCCCCCGACGAAGGCTGCGAGAGGCCGCTCAGAATGCGCAGCAGCGTGGACTTGCCGCAGCCGGAAGCGCCCAGCAGCGCAATGATTTTCCCCGGCTCGATGGTGAAGTCCGTGAGCCCCACCACCAGAATGCGCGTCCCATCCGGCTGGGGATAGGATTTCTCAATCGCCCGGGCTTCGACAATCGGGTCCGTCGCCAAGAAAACTCTCCGTAACTTCTATACATGATTCGAGGCGAGGCGCAAAGCCTCTGCGCTTCTTTAACACTCTTTTCACAATCAACACTGGGAGTCGAGTTTCAAGCCGCGAAGTTTTCATCCGCCAGGACTGGAAAGGGCTGAGGCAGACGGTCCGTCACTTCGGCGAGACGCGCAAGTTTGGCGGCCAATTCAGCCGTAAACTGTCCCGGAGTAAAACGCCACCTCCAGTTTCCTCCATGCAGGCTGGGCGTATTCATGCGAGCCTCGCTGCCCAGGCCCAGTAAATCCTGCAGCGGGATCAGGGCAAACTCGGCCGCCGAGGTCTGCGCCGCCCGGATGAACCCCCAATGAATCCCATCGTCGCAGCGGCCGAAATAAGCTTCCGCGTTGCGGCGCTCGTGCTCGGCAGCTCCGGAGTGCCACCAGCCCACCGTGGTGTCATTGTCGTGCGTTCCCGTGTAGATGACCTTGCCGCCGGCGCGATGCGGCAAATACATGTGCGCGCCCTCGTCGCCAAAGCCGAACTGCAACACTGCCATCCCCGGAATCTGCAAGCGCTCTCGCAAAGCATTGACCTCTGGCGTGATGTAGCCGAGATCTTCCGCGAAGAATGGCAAGCCCCCCAGAGCCTCGCGCAGTTTGTGAAACAGGTCGTCTCGCGGACCATCCACCCAGCGGCCGTTAATCGCGGTCGGATCGCCCGCCGGAATCTCCCAGAACTGGTCGAACCCGCGGAAATGATCGAGGCGGATGTAGTCGCAGTTCCGCGTCGCCCAGCGCAACCGCTGCACCCACCACTCATAGCCCTGCGCCTTCATCACATCCCAGCGGTAAAGAGGATTACCCCAGCGCTGTCCTGTTTTGCTGAAGAAATCAGGGGGCACTCCGGAGACGACTTCAGACTCAAGATTCTCATTCAGCCGGAAGAGTTCGCGATGCATCCACACGTCGGCGCTATCGTAGTTCACGAAAATGGCTACGTCGCCCACAATGCGAATCGAGCGCTCCGCGCAATACCGCCGCAACGCCTGCCACTGTTCGTAGAAGGCAAACTGCAAGGCCCTGCGGATCTTCAAATCGATCGCCAGATCCTTCCGCACCCGCTGCAGCGCCCCGGGTTCACGATGCGCCAGTCCCGCCGGCCATTCATTCCAGCTCGCCAGCTTGAGCTGGGCGCGCAGCGCATCGAACAGGACGAAATCGTCTAGCCACCACGCGTTCTGCGAGCAGAACTTCTCAAAGCGTTGCCGCGCGCCCTCCGACGCTGAAGTAACAAAATTGCGCCCGGCCTCAAACAGGATCGGCATTTTCGCCGCAAAGACACGATCGTACTCAACCGCACCGGAGTCCGATGAAGCTGCCGAAGAAGTTCTGGAAGCCAGGCCGGAAAGTTTGGCCGCATCGATCCAACCGTGGCCAGCCAACCGTTCCAGACTAATCAGCAGCGGGTTCCCCGCAAACGCTGAAATGGATGAATAAGGCGAATTGCCGTAACCCAGCGGTCCCAGCGGGAGAACCTGCCAGAGTCCCTGGCGAGCCGCGGCGAGAGAATCGGCGAACTGGTAAGCGGCGGGACCAAAATCACCGATGCCGCCGCCCGAGGGCAACGACGTGGGATGCAACAAAATACCTGCGGCGCGCGGAAACGGCATGCAACTTGGTCAGTACCTGTATCCTTCGAGATTTGCCTAAGCCTGCTTGTCATCCCATCCCGAGACTTGTCATCCCGAGCGAAGCGACACACCTGTCATCCCGAGCAAGACCTGTCATCCCGAGCGAAGCGAGGGATCTAGGTTCTTGCCTGCACCACCAGTGTCGCCGCCGGCCGGCAAACACCCAGGTCGCTCGCTTCGCTCGGGCTGACAGTTCGTACTGGGACACCGCAGCGTAAAACTGGTCTAGATTCCTGATTCGCTTTCCGCATGGGTCAGCGCCTTTAATTCTTCCTGGTTGATCTTGATCTTGCCCGACTTCTCCATCTGAACCCGCACGTTGCCTACAAACAACCCGAAAAGTTCTTGCTGCTGGTTTTGCAACAGCGTCTCCCGGATCTGGTCGCGCTTGGCGGCGAAATCCTCGTCCGTAGGAGCCTGCGCTTCGAGCAGTGAAATTACCACCCCGTTGCCTCCGCTGTCGATCGGTCCGCTGATGTCTCCCGGCTTCATGCTGAACGCTACCGAGGCCCCTCCGGTCATGGAACCGATGTCGGGAACCTGACCATCGGGCAACACGAATTCGCTCGTCTTCACCGTCGCGCCCAGCTCTTTTGCCGCCTTCTTCAGATCATGTTCAGTCTTGGCGCGATCGGAAAGCTCCTGGGTCTTCTGCGTCAGAAGAGTGCTCGAGCGCTCGTTCTCGAATTCCGTTTCCACGCGAGCATGAATTTCCTCGAACGTGGGCGTCGCGGGCGGTTTCACTGCCAGCAGTTGGAACACTGCGAAGCCCTGCGACGTCGAAGCCATCTCCGGCGGCGACTTTTCCCCCGCCGTGAACACTGCATCCATGAACTGCGGTGCAGGACCCAATCCCGGCACTAAGTCCCGGCGGCTGAAGAAGTCTGAAGTAACCACGGACACGCCCTTCGCCGCTGCCGCGGCATCCAATCCCTGGGTCTTCGCCTGCTGCAGCAAATCTTCCGCCTGCTTCTGCGCGATGTCCTGCGTCTTCTGCTGCTTCAGGATGGGCTCGATCTCGCCTTTCACCTCATCGAGCGTCTTCATGTGCGCATCCTGCTTGTCATCCACGCGAATAATGTGGAAACCGTAACTGCTCTTCACCAGGTCGCTCATCTGCCCCTTGGGCAGTGAAAACGCGGCCTTCTCAAATTCCGGAACCGTCCGTCCCTTCCCGATCCATCCCAGCGATCCGCCTTCCTTGGCGCTGCCGGGATCTTCGGAATTCTTCTTGGCCAGGTCTTCAAATTTTGCTCCGGCCTTTAGTTGCTTCAGCAAATCCTCCGCGCGCCGCTGCGCCTCAGCCACGCCTTTCCCGTCCACTTTGCCGTCGGATCCGGCGAGCGGTGTCTTGATCAGAATGTGGCTGACCTTCACCTGCTCGGCAACGCGATATTGATCGCGATGCGCGTTGTAGTAAGCCTGCAAATCGTCGTGCGTGACCTGCACGCCGGCCTGAATTTTCCCCGTGTCCAGCACGGCATACTTAATCTTGCGCTTCTCGGGAATCGAGTTCGCGTAGCTTTTCTGGTGGCTGTCGTAAAAGGCCTTGAGTTCCTCCGTCGTAGGATGAAGCCCCTTCTTGATGTCGTCCTGCTTCAGGACGGCATATTCAAACTTCACCTTCATATTCTCTTTGGTGAACTCCTGCCGGATGGCCGCATCGCTCACCGACGCACTCCCGGTAATCAGCGCCTGCATCTTGCCGATCAAAATCTCCTTGGCCACATTGTCTTCGAACATCGCAGGCGTAAGGTTGTGCTGCTGCAGCAACCCCTGGTACTCGGCCTCGCCGATGAAGGTTCCTCCCGGAAAGAATACTGTGGCATAGTGGCCGTGTTGCAGTTCGTCCTTTATTTCCTCCGGAGTAGCCTTAAACCCCAGGTGCTGCGCTTGCGTCAGCAGCGCCTCCCGGCCAATCAATTGGTCGACCGCCCGCTGAGTATCCTGCTGGATCAGAAACGGCAGCAGCATCGACGCGTTCTTGCCATATTGCTGCGCCTGCTGTTCCGCCATCTGTCGCGCCGTTTCGCGAACTTGCTCCACGGTAATATTCTCGCCACTCACCTTGGCGATAATGCCCTTGCCGGGCGTGCCCGTCAGGTCATTGCCCAAGCCGCCCGGGATCAGGGTGATCGCCATGGCCGCGCAAATCAGCAGCAGCAACCCGCTGAGCACAATTTTCTTGAACGGTCCTTCAGTTTGCAGAAATCGAATCATCTTCTTTTCGCTCCGGAAGTACGCAGCAGGATCACCAATTATAAACTAATCAACCACGGATGAAGGCCTCACGATGCCGCCTGTCATCCTGTGCGAAGCGAAGGACCTGTGCAAACTGCCGGCGTCACCAATGCTCGTGTGGGGACAGCCGCCCTCGGCTGTCCACCGGGCGCAGCCCGGTGGAGGTGGGCACACCGACAGTGGAATTACTTCTTACCCAATTACACAATTACGCAATTACCAAATGTCCCCCCACTTTTTCCACAGCTTATTTTCTCCCCATGTGACGGATGACCTTGTCTTCCACAGAGCCTCCCTGTTTAACTCGACAATGTAAGGCCTGGATGTTGAGTCGTGCCTAGTCCTAGGAAACTCACGGCCCCCGCAACCTTCCCATGCGAGCAAGGGACAGAGGGACATCTAATCAGGGCGCTTAAGGTAGGCTAACCTGGATAGCCCAGGTCTGGCGCCCGGTGTTGGTGGTGATCACTACCATTAAATTAGGCAATTACGAAGGGTCAAGGAAGTAGAAAGGGGCGGCGCGGTAAGGCATTCAAAACACTATAGATCGAAAGCAAATTGGGTAATTCGTTAATTGGGCAAGTTGAAATCACGGGCACATCCGGACCTACCCACGTACGCGGTTTCAATTTGCCCAATTAGCAAATTGCCCAATTTACCCAATGCTGTCACCCATGCTGTGACACCGACAAAATATTCCCGTCGGGATCCTTGAACCACGCCACCTTGTCCCCGCTTGGCGCGGTCCAGATTCCGAGCGCATCCTGCTCGAAAAACCCAAACCTCTCGAACTGCACGCCTTTCCCCTGCAGTCCCGCCACGACCTTCTCAATATCGCCGACCTGCCATCCCAAAATGGTAAACGGTGCAGGCGTGAATTGCGCCTTCGCCACTCGCACCTTGATTCCGTTAGCATCGAGCACAAGCGCAAACCCATCATCCTTCACAAACCGCAGCCCCAACACGCCCACATAAAACGCCCGCGCCTTCTCAGCGTCTTTGGTAGGAACGAAAGCAACAATGTCGATCGAACCCAGCATCCACTCCTCCTCGTTAGGGGAAATCCGCCCCGCAGCTTGCACGGTTTCAAATTACCAAATTACCCGATTGCCAAATTACCCAATGCCATCTACTCTTCCGGCGGCACATCGAAATTCACCAGGTCGCTCTGGAATCCTCTGGTTTTCCACGCTCCATACGCGATTCCCACCACCATCCAGATCGCCCCAAATACTTTAGCCTTCGGACTCAAGCTAATCCAAAGCAAGAAACAGATGATGAACCCCAGAACCGGCGGAATCAATTGCCCCAGAGTACGATCATTGCCCCGAATGTAATAGTGTGTCAGCGCCGCCAGATTCACGCCCATGAATGCGATCAGCGCCCCGAAGTTGAGCAGGTTGGCGCCATCGTCATAGCTGATGAGAAACGCTCCCGCCAACGCAATCACGCCCACAAACACCACGTTGTTCGCGGGAATCCGCGTCCTGGGATGGATCGCGCCAAAGAATTTTTTGGGAATCGCGCCGCTGCGCCCCATGCCGTAAAGCAATCGCGCCGCGCCCAGTTGCGATCCCATACCGGAGCCGACGGTCGCGATCAGAAGGGTTAGACTAATGACCTTGGTCATGAGAACACCGCCCGCAATACCAGCGACGTGGCTGAACACGTTCTCATCTCCAAATTGCGAGAAGATACCAAAGTCCCTGCCGAAACGTTGGAGGCTCAGCAATTGGGCGCCGTAGACCTCGGCGGCAGCGAGAAATCCCGTGATCACACAGACCAGCACCGTCGCCAGGAAAATATTCCGTTTGGGGTTCTCGACCTCTTCCGATAGCGTCGAGATGCCATCGAATCCGATATAGGTGAGCACCGCAACCGACGTTCCATGAAAGACCCGGCTGATGGTGAAAGTTTCCGGGTTGTAGAACGGCCGCAGAAAATATGCCTCGGGATACTGCGGCAGGTGAAAGATGTAGCGGATGGTGTACCAGAAGAACGCCAGGATCACGGCGCCCATAATCGCGCACAGAGTCTTGTTGATGCGGGCGGAAGTCTGTACCCCGCGCAGGTTCAGCGCAGTGAAGAGCCCGGCAAAAATTAACGGCCACAGCAGCGCCGGATAAGGAATCTGATAACGCGTTCCGCTCAACAAATCGGCCATCGCCTTCGCGCACCAGATGGTGCAGATCAATGGATTCAGAATGTAATCCATGGTCATGCTCCAGCCTGTGACGTAGCCTAGTGAGGGATGCAGCTCGCGCCCCACATAGGTATAAGCCGAACCAGCGCTCGGATACACCCGCGCCATGCGTCCATAACTCATGGCCGTGAAAACCATGGCAACCATCGCGATCAGGATGGAGGTGACCACATGCCCCTGGCCGGCGTTGCTGAAGACTCCGTAAGCGGGCATGGGAGCCGTGGGCTGAATGACGATAATGCCGTAAAGGATCAAATCCCAAAGTGTGAGCGTGCGGCGCAAGCGCGGCGCGGACGACACAGATGCAGCGGAGGCGGTTTCCATGGGTCCGCCTATTGGATTATGTGGAGGGCAAAAATGTCAATATTAAAACGATTTTGTAGGAACATCGCCTCCTCGGAGCAAGCTGCCCGCGAGCCGTCAAATGCCTCGTATTATGCGGCGATACATTGTATTATAGATGATTATGGAGAAACAAACCGTCAGCTTCCGCCTCTCATCTGACAAAGTGTCCGCGCTGGACGCACTGGCCGGCTCCCTTGACCGCGACCGCACCTACCTTCTTGCCGAAGCGGTGCAAGTGTACCTGGACACGCAGCAGTGGCAGCTCGAACAGATCCGCGCAGGCATCGCCGAGGCCGATGCCGGAAAAGTGATTGAACATCGCAAGGTGAAAGCCATGGCCGCCCGCTGGCGGCGCCGGAAGTGAGAGTCGTTTGGACTCGCAAGGCCTCGCGCCACCTCCGCGCCGCCTACGACTACTGGGACCGCGAAAGCTCCCCCGCCGCGGCCGACACGATGCTAGATCGCATCTTCTCCGCGGTCGAAGTGCTGGAGCGTTTCCCAGGCACCGGACGGCCGGGCCGCATTCCCGGAACTCGGGAACTCGTGATCGTTCCCACGCCCTTCCTCATCGCGTATCGAGTCCGCCGCCGCAAGATCGAAATACTCGCGCTGCTGCACGGTGCCAGAAAATGGCCGGAGGCTTTTTAATAATTCCCGCGCAGTTTCACGGAACTACTTCGGAGACCCGTAGTCGAACCAATACCCGCGCTGCTCATTTCCTGACACGTGCCGTGTGTTGTATTCGAGAAGATAGTTCACGTGCGCGTCGTCGAGGGGGAATGACTTTCCCGGCGTGTAGGGATAGTCGCCCATCCTGAGAAATGGCAGAGGCGCCACGAAGTTGCCTTCGGCGGCGTAGAAATCCATGTCTTTCTCATAGCCGTAGGCCGCGAAGAAGTAATCGCGCACCCAACCCTGGGGCAGTCCAGGCAGGTTCGACGGGTCGAAGTCGAGGCGAACCTCATCGCCCGAGCCGAATACGACCAACTCATCATCCAGCGCTGTCAGCAGCGGCAGTACATCGCCGTAGCGCGTGTAGGTTCCCGCCGGACGCGTGTACGGCCCGGTCGCGCTCGTCTTTTCATAAATGTATTGCACGTTCCCCGGCGGCGCGCCTTCGATCTTCAGGGGGAATCCGTGGAAGCCCAGATCGGCGCGGACCAGCGGAACTGGCGTCAGGCGAGCGCTTTGGGCCTTGTCTTGAAAAGTCTGCGCCGTGCGATCGATCAGAATGCTGTCCCAATAAACTTGCAGATTGGTCGTGATGCGAATCTTCCGCGTGCCCGGCGGCAACTTGCCGGTGAGATCGGCAGTCATAGTGCGCGGGCCCCCAGCGGGAAATCCCATGTCATCGATCACGCGCACCCACTTGCCGTTCGCGTCGTTTTCATTTCCCACCGGTTCATTTCCAACCAGCGCTTCCACATCAGGAGAGATCGCCTGCACACCGGCTTGCGACGCCGCGTACATGCTGTTCGCCGAAAAGTATTCGACCTCGCCATGCAGCAGCAGCCACAATGGGCCGCCGCGGTAAGGCTCGCCCAGATCGAGGACCAAGCTGTGCGGCTGGGCAAAGCCCTGGAATTGCGTCAACGCGAAATCGCCGAAGTAGCGATGCGCCAGCAGATCGGGCAACACATTGTGGCCGTGCTCGTCCCACGCTCCCGCGGGCGGATGCGCGTCTTTGCTCTTGCTCACCACCACCTTGAACTCAGGATACGGCGGGTTCGAGGCGAAATACTCGTTGGGATAAACTTCGAGCTCCGCGGGATGATCGACCGCCATCACGCGCACCTGATCGAGGTAAACGGCTTCCTCCAGCGGCTCCATGAAGCGGAAGCTGAGGTTGCCGTCTTTTTCACGAATGGAGTTGCGATCGATCTTGATGTATTCGACCGGCCGCGGGATGTCGCGCTGCCCGGGCCCAACCCAGTGTCCGACCACGCCCGCGCCCAGCATGTCGGCAACCAGTTCGTAGCGCTCGCCATTCCAAACAAACAGCGTTGGACAAGAACTGCCGCGGCGGTCGATCTCGAGAAAATTCTGCTGCCTGTCGCCCGCAACATTGATTTCGTCTTGCAACACGCCCGTCGGCCACAACATGCGCACGATGTCAGCTTCTTTCGCGTCGCCGAGCCCGACCACGATGTCGGTCGAATTCTGCCCCAAGTATCCGGACGAACCGGCGATCTCAAACTTCTGCCGGTTTCCGCCCGCGAACACTTCAACCTTCGTCCCGATGGCGCTCTTGTTGTCAGCCAGTCCCTTAAGCGAGAGCCGCAGCCAGTGGTTCTGATTGCCGCCTTCGTTGCGCAGCAGCACGGCAGGCCCGTGATTCTGCGTGATCAGCAGGTCGGTCGCGCCGTCGCCATCATAGTCGCCAGTGATGATGGCGCGCGGCTCTTTGAGCTGAATCTTGTCGAGACCAACGTCGGCAGTGACATCCTTGAAACCATCCGCCCCGAGATTGCGGAACAGCCGCACTTCGCCCTTACCCTCTTTCGTTTCGCCGACAGCGACGAGGTCAACCCAGCCGTCGTTGTCATAGTCGAACGCGGCTACGCCATAGCCGCGAACCCAGTTGGTTTCGGGAAGCTTTACCTGCTCGAAACTCTTTCCGTGGTTGTTACGCCAAAGGGTGAGGCCAGGAGGACCTTTATGCGTGAAAGCTAAATCCATCCAGCCGTCGTGATCGAAATCAAGAACAGCAACGCCGACCGCTGGGTTTGCCGGGATGGGATGAATCAGATCGTGGCGAACAA
>Ga0302325_10012345_pt1 | contig 18327 bp, 18 predicted proteins | sample Palsa_T0_2_FD_201948 | JGI IMG/M metagenome (GOLD analysis project Ga0302325, IMG submission 201948) | Peat permafrost microbial communities from Stordalen Mire near Abisko, Sweden - Palsa_T0_2 | ecosystem: Environmental > Terrestrial > Soil > Palsa > Peat permafrost | place: Sweden: Abisko...
AGTACCACATTCGAGGACGCCGTCTTCGGCCGCGTCGAGTTCGCCAACTCCGAGATCGAGGACTTCGTCCTGCTGCGCTCCGACGGCGTGCCCACCTATCACCTGAGCGTGGTGGTGGACGACATCGACATGCGAATGACGCACATCCTGCGCGGCGCAGACCATCTCTCCAACACGCCCAAGCAAGTCATGCTTTACAACGCGCTCGGCCATGCTTTGCCGGTATTTGCGCACGTACCGCTTATCCTCGGCCCGGACAAGACGCGGCTCAGCAAACGCCACGGCGCCACCAGTGTTACTGCCTACAAGGAAGAAGGCATTGTGCCTGAGGCCTTCCGCAATTTTCTGGCGCTGCTGGGTTGGACGCCGTCGGATTCGTCACAAGAGATCCTGCACGATCGCGAGCTGATCGATCTTTTCGACCTGAGTGGCATTCAAAAGTCGAACGCAATCTTCGACCGCTCCAAGCTCGACTGGTTCAACACCGAATACATTCGCGCGACGCCTTCCGCGCTGCTGCTGTCGCTCATCGAAGAGGAGTGGAAGAAGGTCGATCTCATTCCATTCCAAACCAGCCGCGAAGCGATGGAGGCGACAGCCGATCTGGTTAAGCCGCGGGCGCGAAACCTCAGAGACTTCACCAATCTGTTCCGCGCTTATTTCAGCGATTTCTTCGAGGCCGACTCTGCCGCGGTGCAGAAATTCCTGAAGGATGACGCTGTGTGCGAAATGCTGGTCGAACTGGCGTCGCGTTACGAGAAGGCAACGGAATTCTCTGAGGCGTCTACAGAACATGTGCTCCGCGATTTCGCTGCGGAAAAGAACGTCAAGGCGGGGGCGCTCATCAACGGCGCGCGCGTGGCGCTTACCGGACAAGGCGTGGCTCCCAGCTTGTTCGCCGTAATGGCGAACCTGGGGCAGGAGCGTACGGTGGCGAGACTGAAACGCGCAGGAGAGATACCTGCTGGCGGCGCGGAATAGCGCATCTAGCCTGGCTCTACAGAGCTTGACCAACTCGTGTTGTCCCAAACAAAACGCTTCCGCCAAGATGCAGCACCACCAGCCGCTGTAATATACCTCTACAGTTTTTTTGGGGAGTCCATTCGCAATGCAACGATGCCCGACATGCGGTTCGGAGATCGTCGTCGATTCGCCTTTCTGCGCCCAGTGTGGAAGCCGGCTGAAGAAAACCTCCTCAGCATCTTCCGGCTCCGAAGGTCTGACGATCGCGGTTACCGCTGCCTCTGACCATCGGATTCAAACGCCTGCCAGGCGGCCTCCCTCGTCCCGCCCGTCCTCTCACCCCTCCCGCAACGAGGGGCGCTTCATGACTGGCAGAGTTCTGGCAGAGCGCTATCGCATCGTCGCGCTGCTGGGCCGCGGAGGCATGGGCGAAGTTTTTCGTGCCGACGATCTCAGCCTCGGACAGCCGGTCGCCCTGAAGTTCCTGCCCGAGGCCATGACGGACGAGGACACGCTGGAGCGCTTCCGCAATGAAGTCCGCATTGCGCGCCGCATCTCGCATCCCAACGTGTGCCGCGTTTACGACATTGGGCAAACCGACAACCAGGTCTTTCTCTCCATGGAATACGTGGATGGCGAAGACCTGGCATCGTTGCTGCGCCGCATTGGCCGCCTGCCCTCCGACAAAGCCGTCGAGATCGCACGCAAGATCTGCGCCGGCCTGGCGGCAGCACACGATAAAGGCGTGTTGCACCGCGACCTGAAGCCAGCAAACATTATGCTCGATGGCCGTGGCGAGGTCCTTATTATGGATTTCGGGCTGGCCGGTGTGGCGCACGAAATCGAGGATGTGCGCAGTGGCACGCCCGCCTACATGGCTCCCGAGCAGCTTGCGGGCAAGGAGGTCACGGCCCGCAGCGACATCTATTCGCTCGGCTTGGTGCTCTACGAATTGTTTACCGGCAAAGCCGCCTTCGATGGCAAAACGCTGGAAGAGATTGTTCGCGTCCGCCGGGACAGCACGCTAAATCGTCCGTCCACGCTGGTGCGCGACATGGATCCCGCAGTGGAGCGCGCCATCCTGCATTGCCTGGAGGCCGAGCCCGAGGACCGTCCTGCCTCGGCGTTGATGGTTGCGGCCGCGCTGCCCGGTGGCGATCCCCTTGCCGCTGCGCTTGCCGCGGGCGAAACACCTTCGCCTCAAGTTGTTGCCGCCGCCGGCGAGACTGCTGGATTGCCGGTCCGCATCGCGCTCGCGTCACTGGCGTTCGTGCTCATCGGAATGGCGGTGTTGTACCTGCTGACTGCCCGAACCAACGGGCTAGCCAGAATAGATATTCCCTACTCGCCGGAGGTGCTCACACAGCGCGCTCGCGACATCGCGCGTCAACTCGGGTATTCCACGCAGCCGTTAGATGCTGTCAGCGGGCTCTACTTCGACGACGACTACCTGGAGCATCTCGATCATCCAGGAGGCACGCATCCCGACTGGAACCAGGTCCTCAAGAATCGCCCGGCGCTGCTGACCTACTGGCATCGTCAGAGCCCCGATTACCTGGTCGCTACCGAAATCAAAAGCAACTTGTTGACTCCAGGCATCGTTACTCTTGAAGATCCGTCTCCCATTCTCTCGGGCATGGCGGCTGTTTCGCTCGATCCTCAAGGCAGGCTGGTGCGCTTCACGGCAGTACCGCCGCAGCAGGACAGCGCGCCTGCTTCGCCGCGGCCTTACGACTGGAACGCGCTGTTCACATTGGCCGGCCTGGACATGGCGCAATTCCGCTCCGCCGCGCCGACCTGGAATTCCCTGGGCGCTTCCGACCAGCGTGCGGCCTGGACAGGAGTTTGGCCAGGCGCTTCGATGCCGTTACGGGTTGAGGCCGCTAGCTGGGGCGGCAAGCCTGTCTTTTTCAAGCTGATCAGCGATTGGACCAAGCCCGACCGGATGCCCTCGGACGATGGCTCGCGATCAAAAGCGCCCGAAGTCCTTCTCGTCATCTTTCTCCTCGTCCTGTTTGCGGGAGCGGTCTGGCTGGCTCGCCGCAATTACCTGCGCCAGAAGAGCGACCCCAAAGGCGCACTGCGCCTGGGCCTGCTGATCTTCGCCTTGCAGATGTTGGTGTGGATTTTCACGGCGCACTTCGTGCCCAGCCTGGGCTCGTTCGCTCTCTTTATACTGGCTACCAGCGGAGCGGTCTTCCTGGGAGTTGTCTTCTACATTGTTTACGTGGCCATCGAACCGTACATTCGCCGCCACTGGCCGCACGCCATCATTTCCTGGACGCGGCTTATGGCCGGCCGCATTCGCGATCCCCTGGTTGGTCGCGATGTTCTCTTCGGAGTCATGCTCGGCGTTGTTTGGAGCCTCATCTTCGCGGCCCTGTTCGTGGCATTGAAGCATATAGGCGCCGAGCCCGACTTTCCTTCCACTGCCTTCCTGCTTGGTCCGCGAATGGTCCTCGGCAGCTGTCTCACGCACGCGGCGATTTCAGTGCAGGCCACGCTGGTCTTCTTCTTTCTGATGTTCGTTTTTCGGGTGATCTTCCGCAAACCCTGGCTGGCCGCGTTGGCGTTCGTCACTTTTTGGACGGTCCTCAAGGCCTACGACGAACATCATCTGTTCTTAGTGGTGCCCGCCGTGATTGCGGTTTACAGCATCGCGGCTTTTGTCGTGCTGCGCTTCGGATTCGTCGCCCTGGCGGTTGGCGCCTTCACCGCCGACCTGCTGTCCAATGTTCCCATCACCACCGACTTTTCGAGCTGGTACATCGGAGCGCCGATCTTCGTTTTTTCTCTCGTTGCTGCCTTGGCGCTTTGGGGATGCTACACCGCGCTCGCCGGGCAAAAGCTGGTGAAGGAACACTTGTTCGAGTAGCCCGCGTGAAAAGTGATTAAGCCGTGCTTCTTCAGGAACTCCGATTAAGTCAAAGTGAGGCTCCTGGCCGGCTATAGTGGCTGCTGGGAAATCCGGTCTGGGTAGTGCTGGCCTTAAGGCCAGCGTCAAGGACGGGTTGAAAGACCAGGCTTTAGCCCCTGAGGTACTCGTCGGAAGCCGCTAGTCTTACGGTTGTCCTCGAGTTCAGGCAGTTACCTCATAGCCTAAAGGCCTCTCAAATAGCTACGCTTGACGCGGCGCTGAAGCGCCGCACTACCCGAAGAGGCTGACTCCGAGACCGCCGCTTAAAGCCATCCCTTCGCCCTCGCGATCCTCGCCGCTTCGGTGCGGTTGGCAGCGCCAAGCTTGCTGATCGCTTCCGACAAATAATTGCGTACGGTCCCCTCCGACAAGTTCAGCTCAGTAGAAATGTCCAGTGTCGCCATCCCTTCTCCGGCCAGGCGCAGCACCTGGCGCTCACGGTCAGTCAGCGGATCGGGCTCATCGCTCCACGCTTCGGCGGCGAGTTGCGGATCGATGACGCGCAGTCCGCGATGCACGCGGCGCACCGCTTCCGCGAGTTGTTCGGCAGGCATGTCTTTAAGCAGGTAGCCAGACGCGCCGGCATCGAGCGCTCGTCGCAGATATCCCGCGCGCGCGAAGGTCGTCAGGATAATGACGCGCACGGGAATGTTGCGACGCTTCAGCTCGGCCGCAACTTCCAAACCGGTGAGCGTGGGCATTTCGATGTCGGTGATTAACACTTCAGGCCGCACCTGCTGCACTATGCGCAACGCTTCGTCGCCGTTGCGGGCACGGGCGACCACCTCGATGTCGTCTTCCATTTCCAGCAGCGCAGCCAGCGCGCCCAGGACCATGCCCTGGTCTTCGGCGATGACGACTCGTATTTTGTCGCGCTTGCCGCTCGGCATGTCCTCAGTTTCGCAGAGCGGAAGCAGCAGGTGCGAGTGGCAAATGAATGACGAGGCGGGTTCCGGCCTGGGACTGGCGCTGCAGCGAGCCTCCAATGGCTTCCAGTCGCTCCCTCATGCCGCGCAGACCATTGCCCTCGGGCGCGTCGGCGCCGCATCCGTTGTCGGCGATTTCCAGGGTGCAGAGATTCTTTTCGCCTCGCAGGCGAACGCTGCACTGCCGCGCCTGGGCGTGCCGCACAACGTTGGTGATGGCCTCACGCAGGGCCAGAGCCAACACAGTCTCCTGTGCCGGAGTCAGTGGCAGTTCCGCGAACTCGGAGTCGACAGTTATGCCGGCAGTCTCCAAGGTCTTGCGAGCGCGGACAAGTTCAGCAGCCAACCCTTGGCCGCGGTATCCGCTGATGGCTTCGCGAACATCGGCCAGCGCGGCGCGCGAGGTGTGCTCCACGTCCAGCATCTCCTGCTTGGCGCGCTGCGGATCGCGATCAACAAGTTTGCGCGCCAGCTCAGCTTTCAGCGTGATGAGCGACAATGTGTGTCCTAGCAGATCATGCAGATCGCGCGCAATGCGTTCGCGCTCGGCCACCTTGGCCAGGTGCTCGATCTCGTCGTCCGCACGTCGCAGCTTCTCCTCGGCGCAGTGCATGATCGCGCCGTAATGGTTCCCCAGCCCCACCAGGACGATCAACAGCAGCATCGAGCCCCAAAACTGCACGGGCAGCTGCTGGCGATACGCGTAGAAGCCGAGAATACCGAGTTCAAGCGCAATGAGCATCAACACCCGCCGCAGACTCGGGCTGAAACCTCCGGCGGCGATGGCATAAATGAGCAGACCCGCGTTGCCGGCGTTGAATGAAATAGCGATTGCTGCCATCACGATCAGGGCGGCGATGGCATAAAGCTTGCGCGGTTCGGGGCGGGAGAAGGAATAGAGGTACAGCCAGATAAATAACAGTCCGTAGATGGTGTTGCCGATCCACAGCAGGGGCCAAGCATGTTTCCACCAGATAGGATCGACGAAGAACCACACCATGAAGGGGAGCCATATCAACGGCATCCAACGATGTTTGTCCTCGCTGGGATAAAGCTTCCACCAGATTGCCTGCAGACTGTTCATCGTCCCTACTCTCGTCCTCAGCTATTCTCTTCCAGAGCTGACCGCCGGCACAATGACATACCACAGCACGGCCACGGCCGCGATCGCCAGTCCCAAATCCCTCGTGCGGCCGCTCAATGCCAGCCCCAGGAACACTACCATCGCTATCGCCCAGAGAATCCATTCCGTAGTTTGGCATTTCATATTGACTCCTCGTTGCGCAAATGGCCATTGGCTAGAAGCCGTCAGCTATCAGTCATCAGCTTTCAGCCCAAACCTCACCGTTCAAGGTGACGTCTGAAAGCTGACCGCGGAGAGCTGGCCGCGACCCGGCGGCCTTCCTCACCCATACGTCTTGCCTTCATCTCTGCGATAGCCCCACGCCGCCACGCCAAGGCAGACGAGGGTGAAAGTTATCAGCGCTTCCACGTGTCCCCATGACGGAGTGGGATTTGGCGCCAGCCCGACAGTGTTCAACGCCAACTGGGCCAGGTGAAATGGTGGCAGGAACGTTGCCAGCACTTGTAATCCATGCGGCAACAGGAACAACGGAATCCACAGACCCGAGCAGAACGACATCGGTAAATAAACCAAATTGACGACAGCCGGTGCCGAGTTTGGTTTGGCGAAGTAGCCAATCGCCAGTCCCATTGCGCTGAACGGAATCGAGCCTGCAACCAGGATGCCGACCAGTTTGGCAGCCGTCGCCGCGGACAGATGCACTCCACCAAACAGAATTCCAACTGTCAGCAACAGCAGCATAATCACGGTGCTAAATACCACCGCGGCAAACAGCTTTGCCAAGAAATATGCGCTGATAGGCATGGGCGAAGCGCGCTTCATCTGCATCCAGCCTTGGCCGCGCTCCATCGCCAGGCTCACGCCGAAGCCAAAGAGCGCAACCGCCATCACCCCGAAGCAGCCCATCGTCGCCAGCACATAGGTCGCGGTCTCGCCGCGATTGGCGGGATTGTCGTGACCGAGCACGATGCCGAAGAGCACGTAAAACATCAGCGGAAAGACAACCGTCGAGATGGCATAGATCGGAATGCGTGTCTTGTTGATCAGCTCGTACTTGGCTTCTTTCGCATACAGCGCGAAGGTCCGTGACAGCGAGCGACGAGGTGTAGCCAGAGCAACCGGGAAAGTAGTGGCAGCCATGTCAGTTCTCCTTCGATTCGGCGTTGTGATTTTGCGTCAGCGCCAGGAACGCCTCTTCCAGCCCTGCGTTGGTGACCTCCAGGTCGGCAAGCCAGCTATCGCGCTGCAACAACTCGCGCACTACCGGCTCGGCGGCGTTCACTTGCAGCTCGAAGGCATTGCGGTCGGCCTTCACACTCAGCACGCCTTGAATCTGACGAACCTCTTCCAGCGTCAAGCGGCTGGTGCAGCGAATTTGCTTGCCCATGGCCCGTGCCTTGATTTCTGCAGGTGTTCCCTCGGCGATGATTGCCCCCTGGTTCAGCACCAGAATGCGATCGGCCAGGGCATCGGCCTCGTTCAGGTAATGGGTCGTCAGGAGGACGGTTTTGCCTCGCGCGATCAGGCTGCGAATCTGCGACCACATCAGGCGGCGTGCCTCCACATCAAGTCCAACTGTGGGCTCGTCGAGAAACAGCAGATCAGGATTGCCGCAGATGGCAATGCCGAACAGCACGCGCTGCTTCTGCCCGCCTGACAGCTCGCCATAGGGGCGGTCTTTGATCTCGGTGAGGCCGGCGATCTCGAAGGTCTCCTTGAGCAGCAGCGGGTTTGGGTAGTAGGACGAGAACAGATCGATGTGCTCGCGGACCTTGAGCGTCTCGGGCACGCGTCCAACCTGGAGCATGGCTCCCAGCCGGCCTTGAATCTGGCCATGATAAGGATCGACCCCAAACACGGAGACGCTGCCGGAATCCGGCCGTGCGACACCGAGCAGGGTGCGTACCAGCGTCGTCTTGCCCGCGCCATTCGGCCCCAGCAGCGCCAGCAATTCGCCGGGCCGGATGTCAAGGTTCAGGTTATCGAGAGCCACGACGTTTCCGTAGCTCTTCTTCAGGTTGCGAGTTCTGGCAATGCTGACCGGGGCTCGGTGTGGCATTTCGGCGATCGGGGCCCCCGACAGGTCCCGACTTTGAACTTGTTGGCGTGAGATTGCAGTGGACATCGTTCACTCCCGTGCTCTGTTCGTTCGAGCACAGTAGCGATCATCGGTCATGCAGAACCGCGGCAGTAGTGCCGATTGTCAGCGGAGGAGGATGACAAATGTCATGGAAGCCGCTCTTCGCTGGTCGCCTTTCGCTATTCGCTTCAGGCTCTCAGTTTTTGGCCTTTAGCTTTTAGCAAGTGCCGGCTCCTAATTTTCGGAAGTTCATCGAAGAAGCACGCCAAATCAGTAAGTTGGGTGTGATTCTGCCTGCTAAGAGCTAAAGGCTAAGAGCGAAAAGCGAATGGCGAAGAGCGGGCTTCGCGTGACCTTCGTCACTTTTGCACGTGATTGCAGTCACGGCTGATTGGCCGTCCAAAGGTGACACTTGAATGTAAGAGAGTGAGGGCCGGAGCCGATCAGTTGCACCCCTGCCTTATGCAGCCTCGGCCGAGGTAACGAGGTGAGCCATGTTGCTCGCATATCGATTAGTTAAGCTAATTGAGACCCATTCCGACGGGCTGGCTCGCAGCCTGCATCACCGTTATCGCGAAGATGCCAAGTGCTCGGCTTACGCCAACGTGCCGGACAGCGAACTGACGGAGAAGGTGTATGACGTCTATCGCCACTTGGGTGATTGGCTGCTGGGCAAAACCGAAGCCGACATCGAGAGCCGCTACCTGGAGGTTGGCGCGCAACGTGCCGCCCAGGGTGTTCCCATAAGCCAGGTGGTCTGGATGATTTGCCTGGTCCGCGAAAACCTGTGGGACTACATGCAGAAGCATGCCGAGCTGGAACGCCCGGCTGAGATCTTTGGCGAGCTCGAGCTGCTCGAAATGCTCGACAAGTTTTTCCATCTGGCCATCTATTACGCCGCGCTGGGACACGAGCGCGCCTCGGCCGGGTATTCGGTGAAATCGGAAACGGTAACTGCCTAGAGGGGCTGGGTGCATGTCCTGGATCGATCAATATCGCAGCAAGCTGGTGACCGCCCGCGAGGCCGTAAATTGCGTCGAGTCTGGAATGCGGGTGTACGTGCACCCGGGCTGCGCTGAGCCGGAAGCGCTGGTGGAAGCGCTGATGGCGCGTGCGCCCTACGTAAAGAACGTCGAATTGATTCATCTGTTGACCTACGGCACCTCGCCCTACTGCGCGCCCGATATGGCGGAGCATTTTCGCCACAACGCGCTTTTCGTCGGGGGAAACGTCCGGGAAGCGGTGAACGATGGCCGCGCCGATTACACCCCCATCTTTCTCGGCGAAGTCGAAGCGCTGTTCGAGAGCGGCGAAATGCCGATCGACGTAGCTTTCATCCAGGTTTCGCCACCCGATTCGCACGGGTACTGTAGTTTCGGCGTAGGCGTGGAATGCACGCTGACAGCGGCGAAATATGCGCATCACGTAGTGGCGCAGGTGAACGCCCAGATGCCGCGCACCTATGGCGACAGCTTTATCCACGTTAGCGAAATCGATGCCATCGTGGAGCTTTCGCGGCCGCTATGCGAGATGAAGAAGCATCCGACCAACGAGGTGTTTCAGCAAATAGGCGCTCGCGTGGCGTCATTGATCGAAGACGGGGCCGTCTTGCAATGTGGGATCGGTGCGATTCCCGATGCAGTTTTGCCCGCCCTGATGGATCGCCGGGACCTCGGCGTGCACACCGAGCTGATTTCGGACAATGTGATCCCACTGATCGACGCCGGCGTGATCAACGGGCAGCGTAAGAACATGAAGCCGCGCAAAATCATTCTGGGCTTTGTGCTGGGAACGCGCACACTGTTCGACTATATCGACGAGAATCCCATTTTCGAGTTTCATCCTGCGGCATACACCAACGATCCGTTTCGCATTGCCGCGAATGATCGCATGGTGGCGATCAACTCGGCCATCGAGGTCGACTTGACCGGGCAGGTCTGCGCCGAATCGATTGGAGCGCAATTCTACAGCGGTTTCGGCGGGCAGCTCGACTTTATCCGCGGAGCGGCGCGCTCCAAGTACGGCAAACCGATCATCGCGCTGCCGTCAACCGCCAAAGGCAACAGCGTCTCGCGCATCGTGCCGCGGCTGGCCTATGGCGCGGGAGTGCTGACCGGGCGGGCTGATGTGCATTACGTAGTCACCGAATATGGGGTTGCCTATCTGCATGGGCGCACCATCCGTCAGCGCGCCGAGGCGCTCATCCAGATCGCCCATCCCAAATTTCACAACGAACTCCTTGAGTACTGTGAACAGCAACGCTGGTTCCAACGAAATGTTTTTGAAGCTGAAGTGCGAGGGTAACAATGTCATCGCAACCGCGCGGTAATGTCATCATCGATACGGAAGAATGCAAAGGATGCGGCTTGTGCGTAGAGTCGTGTCCTCCCGAATGTCTTGAACTGGCGCCCGAGCTCAGCAAGTACGGTGTGCATCCGGCGCAATACACCGGCGAAGGCTGTACCGGTTGCGGGGCTTGTTTTTACTGCTGCCCCGAGCCCGGCGCCATTGTCGTCGAACGTCTGACGCCGCCGGCCAAAACGGCCGCTCCGGCCCTGCCGCCGAAGCAGGAGGTGGCCCATGCGGCAGCTCTGTAAGGGAAATGTTGCCATTGTGAAAGGCGCGGTCCTGGCGGGTTGCAAAGCCTTTTATGGATATCCCATTACCCCGGCCAGCGAGATCGCCGAATATGCCGCTCTCCTGATACCAGAAGTGGGCGGCACTTTCTTGCAGGCAGAGAGCGAGGTGGCGGCCATCAACATGGTGTACGGCGCGTCCTCGGCCGGCCAGCGCGTCATGACCGCTTCGTCCGGCCCCGGTCTAAGCCTGATGCAGGAAGGCATTTCCTACATGGCTGGCGCGGAACTGCCGGGAGTCATTGTCGATGTAGTGCGCGGCGGTCCGGGCCTGGGAAACATCGCGCCCGAGCAGAGCGACTACTTCTGCGTCGTGAAGGGCGGAGGCCACGGCTGCTATCGCAATATCGTGCTGGGGCCGGCATCGGTGCAGGAGATGTTCGACCTCACCGTGTTGGCGTTCGAGTTGGCCGATCGTTACCGCAATCCCGTAGTCATCATGACCGACGGCTACGTTGGCCAGATGATGGAGCCGCTCGAAATCAAGATGCGCGACATCGTTCCACCCGAGAAAGATTGGGCGGTGAAGGGCACGCTGGAATCCAAGAAGAACCTCATCAGTTCCATCGTTCTGGAGCCGGATGCGCTGGAAGCTCATGTGCGCAAACTGGAGGGCAAGTACCAGCTCGCCCAGGAACTGGAGAGCCGTCACGAGAACTACTTGACGGAAGATGCGGACATTCTGCTGGTTGGCTTCGGCATCGTCTCGCGGGTGTTGCGCTCGTCGATTGACCAGTTACGCGCTCAAGGGGTAAAGGCTGGCCTCTTCCGTCCCATCACGCTGTGGCCCTTTCCGTCGCGCGAGTTGTGCGAGACGGCCAAGCACGTGAAGCAGGTGCTGGCGGTGGAGCTGAGCACGGGAATGATGGTGGAGGACGTGAAGCTGGCGCTCAACGGCAGCGTTCCGGTGGAATATTACGGCCGCGTCGGCGGCAACGTTCCTATGACAGAAGAAATTACGGCGCAGGTTTTCGCGCGCATGGCAGCCCACGTATAAGGGTGCCCCATCCTTATCGCCCTCTATTGGCGATAGGGTGGGTACAAGGAGAGACTTGTGGAAGGCTACGAAGTAATTCACGAAAAATCGCCGGCATTTTACGATAAGTATGAACGTAAAGCCGAGTTGCAGAACCAGACGCACTACTGCCCGGGCTGCGGCCACGGCGTTGTCCACAAACTGATTGCCGAGGCGCTGACGGAGCTTGGCGTTCAGGACCGCGCCGTTCTGGTCAGTCCGGTCGGCTGCTCGGTCTTTGCCTATTACTACTTTGATGTAGGCAACGTGCAGGTCGCGCATGGCCGCGCTCCGGCGGCGGCGACTGCGCTCAAGCGCGCCAATCCCGAGTCCATCGTGATGGCCTACCAGGGCGATGGCGATCTCGCGGCCATCGGAACGGCGGAGATTATCCATGCCGCCAATCGCGGCGAAAACATCTGCGTCTTCTTCGTTAACAATTCCATTTACGGCATGACCGGCGGCCAGATGGCGCCGACCACGCTGGTCGGTCAGAAGAGCACAACCTCACCGTGGGGACGTCGTTCCCACAATGAGGGGTTACCCATCCACGTCTGTGAGCTACTCGCCGGACTGGAAACGCCAACCTATCTCGAACGGGTCGCCCTCAGCGATATGAAGAACATCATGAAGGCGAAGAAAGCGGTCAAGAAGGCGCTCCAGATCCAGAAGGATGGCGGAGGCTTCTCGCTGGTGGAGTTTCTCTCGCCGTGTCCGACCATCATGAAGATGGACCCGGTAGTGTGCCGCCAGTGGGTTGGCGAAACACTGATGAAGGCTTTTCCGCTGGGCGTCTTTCGCGACCGCAGACTCGAGCTGCCGGTGGACGCGAAGGTCCCGGCGACGGTAAAGAATCCCAAGCTGCTCGAACTGGATCGCACGGCGATTACGGCCGGCCGAGACTACGTCGATACCAAGATAGAAGTCGGGGCAGTGTCGCAGCCGGACGGATATTCATACTGAAGACGGCTGTCAGCTTTCAGCCGTCAGCTTTCAGCAGGAGTCGCTATTCGCTATTCGCTTTTCGCTTTTCGCACTTCGCTTCTCGCCAGAGGGCCGACGATTTGTCATCCTAAGCGAGCCCGCCGCGCCTTTACGCGGGCGAGTCGAAGAGCCTGCCCTGAGCTTGCCGAAGGGACCCCTATCTCCGTAATTCCCCGCCGACCTCTGGCAGTTTCATTTTCGCTCCTCTCACAGGCTCGCGTGACCCGGCTCACTGCGCGCGATTGTGATTCGCGATGCAATATAGATGTCTGCTGAAGAGGTGCAAATCGCTATGCAATCCGAAAAAGACCACGTTCTTTGTCCGCTTTGCCATGGTCATGGCCGGGAGCAACAGGAGCTTCTGGTGGTGCGTTGGCGCAGCCGGGAGTTCGAACAGGAACTACGGAGGATGGCCGACGAGTCCGCCTTCGGCTCGACCGGCGGCCTGGATGTTCCGTTCGAGACCGAGGAGCCGGTTTACAGCAACGAGTCCGATTAGGGCGCGGCGACTGCTATCGACCGAACGCTCTTTATTTATATCGACCGTCTCACAGCGTGCCACCACTGAAGTTTGTTGCCGTTCTCGCTATGCCGCGCCCATGATGTAGGGGCAAATCTTGCGGAATCGGTTGACGGCACGCGATTCTGGTTGCTATATTAAGAAGGTTCTGCGAGTCATGTTTGGCCTGCCTGTTGTGTCTGGCTGTGCTGCTTTGATCCATATCCTGTAGAATTGTTTTGCAGGATCCTCGCTGAAACGTGCCTGCGCTTCCGCTGGAGCTTTCCGGTGGGTATGCGGGCCGAGGCAACGAAACGGAGCGCCCTCGTTCTTGATCTCCGCTTTCCGGCATCAGGCCGGTTGCGGGACGACACGGCGCCACCGTCGTAAGCCCAACCTGAGCGGAAACCAACTTTCCCTGGCCATGCGCCGGGGAAGCATGGGCAAAGTGGCCTGTGGCCACGTGAAATGCTGCCCAGCCCCAAAAATGGGGACGAGGTTATTGCGTCACGGACAGGGCCGCTGATGGGGCTGCCGGGCGGGCGCGATTTTGCGGTCTTGTGCCGCGAAGGCGGCTTGGAGCCGAGCATCTGCCAGTCGAAAGGCTGGCCTGAAGAAACGAAGGAGTTGCCAAGAGTGCCTACTTTTAACCAACTGGTGCGGAAAGGCCGGACGGCGCCGAACTACAAGACGGCCAGCCCGGCGCTGCAGTCGTGCCCGCAGAAGCGCGGGGTTTGCACTCGCGTCTACACCCAGACGCCTAAGAAGCCGAACTCGGCGCTGCGCAAGGTCGCGCGCGTGCGGCTGACCAATGGCATCGAGGTGACAACTTACATTCCCGGTGTCGGCCATAACCTGCAGGAGCACTCGATTGTGCTGATCCGTGGTGGCCGCGTGAAGGACCTGCCGGGTGTGCGTTATCACGTGGTGCGCGGCACGCTGGACTCCGTGGGCGTCGCCAATCGCAAGCAGAGCCGCTCCAAATATGGAGCCAAGAGGCCGAAGGCCTAGTCGAGGATTTATGCCGAGAAAAGGACATATCGCGAAACGCGAACCGCTGGCGGACCCGGTGTATGAGTCCACGCTGGTCAATAAGTTTGTGAACTCCATGATGTGGGACGGCAAGAAGTCGACTGCCCAGAACATCTTCTACAGCGCCATGAAGAAGCTCGAGGAAAAGGGTGGTGACGAGGCCATCAAGCTGTTCAAGAAGGCGGTGGAGAACGCCAAGCCGGTGCTGGAAGTAAAGACCCGCCGCGTGGGCGGTGCCAACTACCAGGTTCCCATCGAGGTCAATGCCGACCGCCGCACGTCGCTGGCGATCCGCTGGATTCTGCAGTACAGCCGCAGCCGCGGCGAAAAAGGCATGATCGACAAGCTGACGAATGAGCTGCTCGATGCCGCCAATGGCAAGGGGGCGGCCATCAAGAAGAAAGAAGATGTGCATCGCATGGCCGAGGCCAATAAGGCCTTCGCGCACTATCGCTGGTAGGTGGAAGAGCAGGCCTTTAGGGCTGCGTTAAACGACGGAGAAACCCCGAGTCCCGTAGGGACGACACAGGTTCACCGCGGCCCGTAAGGTCGCCAAGCAGGAAACGGAAAAGATTGTGCCCAGACAGGTTCCATTAGAGCGTTGCAGGAATATCGGCATCATGGCCCACATCGATGCCGGTAAGACCACCACCACGGAGCGAATCCTGTTCTACACAGGACGCACGCACCGTATCGGGGAGGTCCATGAAGGCACCGCGACGATGGACTGGATGGCGCAGGAGCAGGAGCGCGGCATCACCATCACGTCCGCCGCTACAACCTGCGTCTGGAAAGACATTCGCATCAACATTATCGACACCCCCGGCCACGTGGACTTCACGGCAGAGGTGGAGCGCTCGCTGCGTGTACTCGATGGCGCCTGCGCCGTGTTCGATGCGGTGCATGGCGTGGAGCCGCAGTCGGAGACCGTCTGGCGCCAGGCCGATAAGTACGGGGTCCCGCGCATTTGCTTCATCAACAAGATGGACAAGATGGGCGCGGATTTTGAGCACGCTATCGATACCATCCGCAAACGTTTGAATGCGCGCCCGGTCGCGATTCAGTTGCCGATCGGCCAGGAAGACAAGTTCAAGGGCGTCATCGACCTGATGGCGATGAAGGCAATCGTATGGAATGACGAAAGCCTGGGCGCGGAATACCAAGTCGCGGAGATTCCCGAAGAGCTGAAGAAGAAGGCGCAGGCCTACCATCAGATTCTCGTCGAGACGGTCGTGGAAAACGACGATCAGGACGAGCTGATGCACAAGTACATCGAAGGCGAGACCATTGGCGAAGCTGAGCTGAAAGCCGCGTTGCGCCGGGCGACCCTGAAGATGAAAGTTTTCCCGGTGATCTGCGGAACGGCCTTCAAGAACAAGGGCATTCAGCCGATGCTTGACGCCGTGGTGGACTATCTGCCGTCGCCGATGGATGTTCCTCCGGTCAAGGGGAAGAACCCCGACACGGGCGCAGAAGAAGAGCGGCCGGCGGATGACAAGGCCCCGTTCTCGGCGTTGGCGTTCAAGATCATGAGCGACTCGTTCGTCGGACAGCTCACCTTCATTCGCGTGTATTCGGGTCACTTGAAGCAGGGCGATAGCGTGCACATCAGCGGACGTTCGCGAAGTGAACGAATTGGCCGCCTGCTGAAGATGCACGCCAACAAGCGTGAGGACATCAGCGAGATCTATGCCGGCGATATCTGCGCTTGCGTTGGACTTAGGCACATCACCACCGGCGACACGATTTGTGACGAGAACCATCCCATCATCCTTGAGTCCATCGAGTTCCCGGCGCCGGTGATTTCAGTTGCAGTCGAGCCCAAGACCAAGAGCGACCAGGAAAAGATGGGCGTGGCGCTGGGCAAGCTGGCGCAGGAAGACCCGACCTTCAAGGTCAATACCGATCCCGACAGCGGTCAGACCATCATCAGCGGCATGGGTGAGCTCCACCTGGAGATCCTCGTGGACCGCATGATGCGCGAGTTCAACGTGCAGGCCAATGTCGGCAAGCCACAGGTGGCCTATCGCGAGACCATCCGCAAGGAATCGAAGGCGGAAGGCAAGTACATTCGGCAAACCGGCGGCAGCGGTCAGTATGGACACGTGCGCATCCGGCTGGAGCCGAACGAGCCGGGCAAGGGCTACGAGTTCGTCAACGAAGTGGTCGGCGGCGTGATTCCGAAGGAATTCATTAAGCCGGTGGATCAAGGCATAAAGGAAGCCATGGAAGGCGGTGTTCTCGCCGGCTACGAAATGGTGGACGTGAAGGCGACGCTGTACGACGGCAGCTATCACGATGTCGATTCCAACGAAATGGCCTTCAAGATTGCCGGCTCGATGGCATTCAAGGAAGCGGCGCGCAAGGCCAGCCCGGTCCTGCTGGAGCCGGTGATGTCGGTGGAAGTGGTTGTGCCCGAAGAGTACATGGGCGTCATCATCGGCGACCTGAGCAGCCGTCGCGGACGCATTGAAGGCATCGAGCATCGCGCCGGATCGCAGGTGATCAAGGCGATGGTTCCGCTGGCTGAGATGTTTGGCTATGCGACCAACATGCGCTCGAACACCCAGGGCCGCGCGACTTTCAGCATGCACTTCTCGCGCTACGAAGAGGCGCCGCGCGCGGTGGCGGAAGAGATTGTGGCTAAGGTGCAGGGGAAAAGCCCTGCAGGAACGAAGTAGGGGTTAAGGGTTATGGCGAGCAGCTACCACATTTTCGTTTCGGGTATCCCAGGGACTCCGGAGGATTGGCAGCGTGCCTTAAGCGCCCCGGAAGACGAAATACCCCCACTTGACGAGGGCGGGCAGGAAGTCGCACGTCGCATGCACGTTGACGAAAAGGACGTCGCTCGAGGGCGACTCGTTGCGAAGCTAAGCAGGGATCGTGAGTTGAAGAGGGCGCAGGTGCTGGGTGATGCTGTGGATGAGATTCTTCTTGGCATTGGCTCTTCGTACTATCAGCTCTCGGCGGTGCTTCGAAACCAGGCCACCCAATTGCGATGGATTGTACGGCTGATCACGCCGAAAGGCGTGAAGGAACTGGAAATTCCGCCGGAGTTGGTTGAACGCTTGGCGGAAAACAGGCAAGAAGGCAAGGAGCAACTGCGGATCCTGGTGCTCGGTGCTGTGGGACGTGAGGATTTGTTGAGTCAGCACGCGTCATGAGTCTTGCAGACAAGTTCGTTGCTTCCAGCAAGGTGACCTTCAAGTTGTCGCCCGAAGGACGAACCGCTTTAGGAGATACTTTTGACAAGCCGAGTTTTCAAGCCGACGTCGAGGATGCTGATGAACTCGGTGTCTGGATTTGGATTGGGCAGCGGACCTCGCTGCTGTTGTTGAAGTGGGATTACTTCGCAACCGCAGTTGTCGACTACGAAGCTCCCGACCAGTCCGTCGAACGAGGGAAAGCGGGCTTCATCTCGTAGTGATTTGAAAAGCAATGGTTTAGTCGGGACGGAGTAGGAGCGAATGACAACATCGGTGGTTAATTCCGGAGACGCTTACGAAGACGGTTAAGCGCGCGCTGCTGGATCGTGAGGCATTTGAGCGACAGCTTCACTCATGCGGAATACCTTTTGAGGACTTTGGTCGAGTTGTGGTGTCTGTTCTTACGGAATATCTACCCGGAGGCCCGTTTGCGCGTGGCGGAGTATTCACCATCAGCGCCGAGCAGTTGTATTCCCAGTTGAGCGACGCGGATAAGTTAGCCGTTCGGGCGTTGTACGAAGATTTGATTGCCAAGAGACGCTGGAAGTTAGTACCTCCGGTGGAATGGGTAGGGCCGGGGACGCTGGATTCCAAAACGCTGAAGGAAGTTGCAAGATTTCGTTTTCACTTCCAGTTTGGCGGTCTGAAGCGTTTTGCATTTGTGGATGTACATCCTGCCAGAATCGAACAAATTCGAAAGGATGTTGCTGCTTATAGGCCGGACTCGGCAGCAGAGACGATGCCTAGGGAGGTCTGTGAGCGGGTCGCGGTTGCGATTCAGAAAATCTTAAGCAGTGAAACGAGCCCTCAGCAGGGCGCAACGATAGATTGGGAGTAAAAGCGTACGGAGCTATTAATCTATGGCGAAAGAGAAATTTGATCGCAGCAAGCCGCACGTAAACGTGGGCACGATCGGGCACATCGATCATGGCAAGACCACGTTGACGGCGGCCATCACCAAGGTTTTGCAGAAGCACAATCCCAA
>Ga0302325_10012346_pt1 | contig 18326 bp, 13 predicted proteins | sample Palsa_T0_2_FD_201948 | JGI IMG/M metagenome (GOLD analysis project Ga0302325, IMG submission 201948) | Peat permafrost microbial communities from Stordalen Mire near Abisko, Sweden - Palsa_T0_2 | ecosystem: Environmental > Terrestrial > Soil > Palsa > Peat permafrost | place: Sweden: Abisko...
GCAGATCCGTGCCGCGGATACCTCGCTGGCCGGTCTCGATCCGGCTGATTTTGGACCGGCGGCAGTCGAGGATCCGGGCGGCGTCATCGAGCGTGCAGCCGGCCTCCGCACGGAAGCGGCGCAGCGCCGCGCCGAGGATCGTGCGGCGGACGGGTGGAGCATCGGTCATCAGGGCACGCCTCTGGTAGGTCGTCAACGGAGAAGGGGGCTGGGCGACGAATGCGTTTTGTGCCCGCCGTAAACCGTGTCACCTGCGCTGTTACCGAAAAGGAGAGAGATGTCCCCGGAAGTGCGCAGGTAAGCGCCGCATACATTACTGCGATTAGGTGCTCATTCGCGGGGCGGCAGCGGAATCCGGCACTTAACGGTTGGTTGAGTAACTAGGCGGGGCGGCAAGTTAAAGCCGCTGCCGCGTCGGAGGCGCGCTCAGTCTCATGCTGCTGCGGCTGGAGTGGATGCCATTGCCGCCGCCGCCATGGCAAGGCGGCGATCATGAACGCGATGACGCCGAGGCTGACGAACATCATCACGTCATTAACCATCTCCCAGTTGTGCCAGGTCAGCATCTGCATCGGCAGGTAGAAGATGGCCGCGTAGGCGCCGAGTACGATCTGCAGCGGTATCGACAGCCGGGTTGGCCGGGCGGTAGCCGATGGTGCCTGCCAGAGCAGGTACTGGTTGCCGAATGACGGCGTGATCACCACAAGCGCGGTCGTGGTGGCCGTGGCGACATCCAGCGGGTGGGCGCGGCGCCACCACCACACGGCCAGCAGCGCGCCGACGGCGGCGGCCTTGGTCCCAATTGACCCCGCGTTGAGCCACAGCGGGTCCTGCCAGACCGGGAGCTTCGTCGGGTGAACGGTCACCCATACCCCTGACCAGCCCCAGGTCCCGATGCTGGGGTGGGTCTCAACGAGCTGCTTCGCAACGTAGGGCAGCTTGGCGACTGGCGTGCCGACGGTGAGCGGCATCGTTGCGAACAGCAGCGCCCAGATTCCAGCGGCTCCGGCCGCGAACTGCATACGACGGCGCCATGATGGCAGTGCGAGCAGGAGCGCCGGGCCGAACACCGCCGGCCAAGTCTGCGTGGCTATCGCCAGGCCGAGCAGGATGCCAGCGACGATGGCGCGCAGGCCGGAGACGTGCGGGCCTGCCCGCAAGGCGACGAGGAACGCGGCCAGGACGAACAGAAAGCAGGCCGGCTCGAGCTGGCCGTGCACGCTGCTGACCAGAATGGCAAGCGGATTACAGGCGTACTGGAATCGGCGCAGCGCCGCCCGCTCACCCGCGGCCCCGGCAACTGCGCCGACCAGCACGACCACCCCGACATCGCACAAGATCGCCGGGATCCGGGCGATGATCAGCCAGGACACGTGCAGGTGCAGGGACGTCCAGGCTGCTCCGGCCAGCACGAAAGCATAGACGGGCAGGGACCCCCACCCGTTTTGCCGGTTGTTCAGGATCGGGTCGTGGTGATGCAGGACAGCAACACCCGCGGCCTGGAAGTCATTCACAAGATCGTAAGGCTGAGTGCGGTAGGCGAGGACCAGCATCGCCAGCCGCAGCACCACGGCGGTGGAGATCGCTATCACCAGCGAGGGCCGCCAGTTGCGGCGCTGCGCAATCACCATGAGCGCCACGCTGATCGCGAGAAGCAGTAGCGCGGCCACGCACCGATGGGGGGTGAGCTGATCGTAGATCATGCAACAACCTCAACCCGCGCGATCAGCCGCCGCAGGGGACACATGCGCAGCAAGCTTTCGTTCACCCAGACGGATACGACGCAATGGAACATGCCGCTGACGGCCACGCCTGTCCGTCTGATCAGCGCCCTCACCGCATGATCGTAACTGTCGGCAAAGGCTGGAGCGATGGATGCGCCGGGTAGCCCATCTCGGCTCGAGGGAAACTGGTGGGCCCAGGCCTCCTGATCTAGCCGAAGGTGAACACATAGGCCTGGACGCCGGGATCGAGGAAGGCGATCTCGAAGGTGCGGTCGGTGATGGGGCCGGGCTGTCGGATGAGCTGGTGTAGTCGTTGTTCGGCCACCGTTCCGCGGCCCTGGTCGTCAACGTCGACCCCGTGTGCCGCACCTGGCGGCTGTCCGTCGATGAGCACACGGAACCGCACCTGCGCGCCCGCTGCGCTGGGCCCCATGACCAGGTGCAGGTCACGGGCGCGGAAGCGGTACGCGATCCGCCCGCCGGCCTGGTTCAGCGTGACGGCCTGTTCCTCCACTGTCCAGTCCCCGGACAGGGCCCAGTGATTGAGCCTCAGCTTCGCCGGGGCCTCATAGGCGTGACGTTTTCCCAGTACCGCGCCGCCCGGGGACGCGAAGTTCTCGGTGCGCTCGTAGCCGGTGTAGTTCTCTGCCGATCTCAGGGTGGCCCAGTCGGCGGGCGCTTCCGCACCGCGGGCATCCACGGACACCAGCTCATGGCCCGGGTCGGCGGATCCGTTCTCCGTCAGCAGTTGCTGGATCACCATTTCCGATCGCTCGTATTCACCTTCGCCGAAGTGGTGGTGCCGGATGCGGCCCTGCGGGTCGCCGAAGTACAGGGCCGGCCAGTAGTGGTTGGCAAAGGCGCTCCATACCGCGTAGTCGTTGTCGATCGCGACCGGGTAATCGACCCGCATGTCCTGCACCGCGCGGCGGACGTTGTCGAGATTGTGCTCGAACCCGAATTCGGGGGTGTGAACCCCGACCACGATCAGCCCGTGGCCGGAGTATCGGCCGGCCCAGGCCCGGACGTAGGGCAACTGGCGGAGCCAGTTGATGCAGGTGTAGGTCCAGAAGTTGACCAGCACGACCTTTCCGCGCAGGTCGGCGGCTACAAGTGGCGGCGAATTGAGCCATCCGGTGGCACCGTCGAAGGAAGGCAGCCCGCTCTCGACGGGCAGCCGGGTCGAGGATGTGTGCAGCCCGGCGGGCACTGGCCAATGTGCTGTCATGACAAATCCTTAGAACTTGTCCGGGTGGTCCCGGGTGGCCCGGAGTTGAGCCACTCGGGACCCCGCCGAACCAGGGTGCATGCAAATGTCTGAACGGTGGTCTAGCGCAGTGAGCGGAACGCGGCGCGGAGCTCGGTGGTGAACAGCGTCGGCTCCTGCCAGGCGGCGAAGTGGCAGCCCCGGTCGACCTCGTTGAAGTAGACGAGCTTGGAGTAGGCCTTCTCGGCCCAGCTGCGCGGGGCCCGGTAGATCTCGTTGGGGAAGACACTGACGGCGGCCGGGATGGTCACGTTCTTGACGCCGAAGAAGTCGAACGTGTTCTCCCAGTACAGCCGGGCCGAGGAAATCCCTGTGTTCGTCAGCCAGTAGAACGTGACGTTGTTGAGGACTTCGTCCCGGGTCAGGTTGCCGACGGGGTGCCCCGCGACGGCGTCCGCGATGTCGGAGTAGCTGGCCGCGTCGTGGTTGATCATCCAGGCGGCCAGGCCGACGGGCGAGTCCGCGATCCCGTAGAGCGTCTGCGGCTGCGTAATCATTTCTATCCCGTAGCCGATGCCCTTCGTGTAGAAGAAGTTCAGCTGCTCGTACGTGCGGTTTTCCTCGGCGGACAGGCCGGATGGCGGCGGGCCGCCGGCCCCTAGTACGTTGCGCGCTAGCGCCGTTGAGACCTCGGCTGGAACGACGCCGGCCATGTTGGTGTGCATGCCGAGCAGCCCCGGGGGTGCCTGGGTGGCCATCACGTCGGTGACGATCGCGCCCCAGTCGCCGCCTTGCGCCACGAACCGGGTGTAGCCCAGGCGCCTCATCAGCTCCACCCAGGCCCGGGCGATGCGGTCCGGGCCCCAGCCGGTCTCCCGCGGCTTGCCGGAGTACCCGTAGCCCGGCATCGACGGGATTACGACGTCGAAGGCGTCGGCTGCGCTCCCGCCGTGGGCGGTGGGATTGGTGAGCGGGTCGATGATCGCCAGCAGCTCGATGATCGAGCCGGGCCAACCGTGCGTGATGATGACCGGCAGTGCGTTGGCATGCTGGGAGCGGACGTGGATGAAGTGAATGTCCAGCCCGTCGATCTCGGTCATGAAGTGCGGCAGGGCGTTCAGCTTCGCCTCGCACTTGCGCCAGTCGTACTCCGTTGCCCAGTAGCGCGCGAGTTCCTGCATGACCGCCAGCCGCGGGCCCTGCGAGTGATCCGCGACGAGCTCCTGGTCGGGCCAGCGCGTGGCCGCGACGCGCGCGCGCAGCGCCTCGAGTTCCGCCTCGGGGGTGACCGGGACCGTGAACGGCCGGACCGCCGTGGTATCCGCTGACTTTTCGGTCGTGGCAGACATATCGAGTTCCCTTCTCCATGGGTGTGACTACGACACAAGCCTGCTCGTTTCGTCTCCTCCCCGCGCCCGTGGAAGGCCCTGGGTCTGTTGCCTGGCCTGCTCACTGGGCTGCTCCCCGCGGTAGCACCTCACCTTGCCATCGGGTAGCCGCGCCGCGTTCCCGCCGCCACGTCGTCGAAGCGCTTCCCGGCGCTTGGCGTCAAGCCGGGATCGGCTGGGAGTCAGAGTTGGCCAGTGCGCGCGATACAGAAACGGCACCTTGCGTCCGGGGAAAACTCAAGACCTATCTGATCGGGCCGTAGCGAATCCGCCTCCGAAGGCCATGGCGACGGCCGCGGCGAGAGAAATCCAATAGCTCGATCCGTATTCGCTGAGGCCATCTCCCCCGATTGAGGGCAGGTATGACGTGTACCCGATAATGGCGAGCGCAGCGACGACCACGACGATCATCGGGAGCCGCCTGTGCACGCCAATGCTTATGATCGTGACCAGGAAAACGAGGGCCACAAGACCGATCAAGATGTTGAAACTCATAGCGCGCAGTGGTGACGCAGGATCGCCATGCGTCGCCTCCAGGAGACTCTTCCATCCGGTCCCGTTGTTCGTGTAGCGGGTTAGCAGCGTCGCCGACGCAATGAAGACAACGCTGCTTACGATAACGATGAGCTGGCCTACCCGGCGAGCCCTGTGCGGGCGCGCGCGGTCAGCTGCCGGAGGTGGGCGCGTGCCCCCCTGGACGATTCCCTGAGGTGTCATTGCGCCCGGACTGCTGTCGGCGGTGCGCGCTGCCGGTGCGGTTGGCCCCGGCCCGGCCGGCCATATTGTCGGCTCCGGTCCATTGGACGAGCGAAACCCGGCCGCTGGGGTGGATACCGGCGGCTGGGAGGACGGCCGGAAGCTCACTCGGGTCGGGGCAGGGGTGGCAGGCAGCTGCGTCTCGGTATCGAGCTGCCTGACATGGGCGGAGCGCAGGGCCGCCGCGAACTCACGGCCCGACTGAAAACGATCGTGGGGATCGACCGCGAGCGCGCGTGCGAGGAAGGCGTCGTAGCTGGGTCCGAGAGCCGGACAGATAGCAGAGGCTACCGGCCGCGGGTTGTTGGCGTGGGCCCAGCCCACCGCCAGGTCGTTGTCCCCGCTGAACGGGCGCTGGCCTGTCAGAGCCTCGAAAACAACGCAGCCAAGCCCGTAGAGGTCACTCCTGCGGTCGGGTTGCTGGCCCCGGATCTGTTCTGGTGACATGTAGCCGGCCGTGCCTACCACCCAGCCCGTGCGGGTGAGCTGATCTTGAGCGTCAGGCATCTTAGCGATACCGAAGTCCGTTAGATAGGAATGATCCTGCCCGCCAAGATCACGGACGAGTACGTTAGCCGGCTTCACGTCTCTGTGCACGAAGCCCGCATCATGGACGGCCTGGAGCGCGGACGCAATCTGGCTCCCAATGCGCACCACGCGGTCCGGGGCCAGCCGTTGCTGGAGATCAATGAGGGCCCGCAGCTCTATGCCGTCGATCCATTGCATGGTCAAGTAGAGCCGGCCGTCGTACTCGCCGACATCAAAGACCGAAACAATGTGCGGGTGGTTGACCGAAGCAGCAAGTCGCGCCTCCCGCAAGAAACGCGAGCGGTAGTCGCCGGATTCAGCAGTTTCGGGGCGAATCACTTTTAGAGCCACGGTGCGCCCAAGGGATCGCTGCTCGGCGCGATAGACGACGCCCATGCCGCCGGAGCCCGCGATCCCGACAATGTGGTAAGCGCCGAAGGTCTGGCCCTCGCCCAGATCCGTACTCACCGCACCGCCCCCACACGTCCCCACTCCGGGCTTGTACGCGGGAGCGCTATCCTCCACGCCGCCCACTAAGGTCATGTGCCGTCGCGCGCACCGTACGCCATCAGTACCGGGCGTGCAACCTTCCCCCGGCGACCGCCGAGCCGGCACCACGAATCACGTGCACCGGCTGATCACCGACACCGAGTTACCGAGGAAGTTGGCCACGTAGGCCGTGTGGGCAGTGGGGTCCACTGCCACCCCGTCCGGGTTGGGGCCCACGGGGATGGTGGCCGTCACTGTGCGGGCGGCCTCGTCGATCACTGACACTGAGTTACCGAGGAAGTTGGCCACGTAGACGCTGCGGGCAGCGGGGTCCACCGCCACCCCGTCCGGGTTGAAGCCCATGGGGATGGTGCGGGTCACGGTCATGGTGGCCTCGTCGATCACGGACACCGTGCCATCATCGCCAACCGTGTCATCGCCGGCGTTGGTCACGTAGATGGCGCGGGCAGCGGGATCCACCGCCACCCCGTTTGGGCTGCTGCCCACGCGCCTGGTGCAGGTCACGGTGCCGGTGGTCTCGTCGATCACCGACACCGTGTCGTCGCCGGCGTTGGTCACGTAGACGGTGCGGGTATCGGGGTCCACCGCCACCGCGTCCGGGTTTGTGCCCACGGGGATGGTGCGGATCACGGTCAAGGTGGCCTCGTCGATCACCGACACCGAGTTGTCGCCGGCGTTGGTCACGTAGACGGTGCGGGTGGCGGGGTCCGCCGCCACCGCCTGCGGGAGGCTGCCCACGGGGATGGTGCGGGTCACGGTCATGGTGGCCTCGTCGATCACCGACACCGTGTAATCGAGTTCGTTGGTCACGTAGACGGTGCGGGTACCGGGGTCCACCGCCACCGCCCACGGCCAGTTGCCGACGGGGATGGTGCGGGTCACGGTCATGGTGGCCTCGTCGATCACCGACACCGTGTTAGCAAGGTAGTTGGTCACGTAGACGGTGCGGGTACCGGGGTCCACCGCCACCGCGTGCGGGCCGTCGCCCACGGGGATGGTATGGGTCACCTGGTAACGAACCGCCGCCGGAGCGTGCGTCGCCGTCACCAGCGGCTTCCCCCCCACCACGACCGCCACCACCGCGGCGTACCGCCCGCGCGGGGAAAGCCACTCACGAAACCCCGTGACGCCGCGAACACCCCCTCGTCCTCGCATGACCTCTCCCTTGTCCGTTGCCCCCGTCCTGCTGGTCACGGCTGGGCCCCGGCATCGCACCGTTCCCACTTAAAGTAACAGCTCGCTACTTTTCGTAATGAGAATGCCGGGCATCCCCCTGCTCTTCGCCAGGACCTGGCCCGGCACGGGATCTGATGTTGGCTAGGCCGCATCGTCTCGGCCGTGAACGGCTCAGGGCACTCCGGCACGCTTGTCGTGTTCGCGGCTGCCTCGCTGAACGCGGCGTTCGACAAGATCGGCGGCCAGTTCGAGAAAGCCAACCCGGGCGCGACGGTGAAGTTCAATTACGCGGGCAGTTCCTCGCTGGTGACGTCGATCAAGCAAGGTGCGCCAGCCGACGTCTTCGCCTCCGCCAACACGCAGAACATGACAGCAATCACCGATGAGCACCTAGCGTCGGGCACGCCGAAGGTGTTCGCCCGCGACCAGGCCGAGATCATGGTCGAGGCGGGTACGATCGCGCAAACCGGGACACCCGCCGAAGTGACGGCCCGACCCAGGTCGTCCTACGTCGCCGACCTGACCGGCGTCAACCTCCTGCAAGGAACAGCCCGGGGAACCGCCATCGAGCCGGGTCTTCCCCGAACCGCCCGGTCCGGTCACCGTCACCAGCCGGTAGTCATCCAGCAGGCCCGCCACCGCGCTCACCGCGGTGGTCCGGCCCACGAAACTCGTCAGCTCAGCCGGGAAGCCATGCATGCCGCCCGCCGCGGCCCCGGCCGCAGGCTGCCCCACAACCGTCACCATAACCGCGGGCAACCGTCGCCGTACAGCCTAAGCGGACCCCGCTAAAGCGGTGCATACGGGGGCATGCTCCTAAGGCGTCAGTGTAGCCCCAGAGCCGCGGCCACGCTACGCGCCGCCGCCCCTCCTTCAATGCCCACGTCAATGGCCGCCGTCACGTTGAGGTCGGTGGCCAGTAGCCGGCCGATTTCCGGTACCGCCGCCGAGGCCGTAGGTGGACGCCCGGCCGCCTGGTACAGCGCCTCCAGGCGGCTGGCCGCCCGGTCGAGCACGGCGGGCGAGTACTCCCAGTCCTCGCCCCAGGGCCGGTCCAGGATCATCAGCCGTACCGCCGCGGCGGGATGTTCATCGACAAGGTCGCGGACGAGCACCAGGTTCCCCGCGGACTTGGCCATCTTCGCTCCGCCGATCCGCACCGTGCCCGCGTGCAGCCATGCGCGCGCGTAGGGGCGGACACCGGTGAATGCCTCGGCCATCGCCGCGTGGTAGGCGTGGTGCGGGAAACGCAGGTCAGCGCCACCGGCGTGGACATCGACGCCGGTGCCGAACACCGACAGGGCCATGGCCGCGCATTCGGCGTGCCAGCCCGGGCGGCCCCGGCCCCACGGTGACTCCCACGCCGGGTGGCCCGGCTCGCCGGCCTGCCAGACCGCCACATCCAGCGGGTCGTCCTTGGCGGCATCGTCCGGCCGCCCGCCGTATTCCGCGGCCAGGCGCAGCGCTGCATCGCGGTTGAGTCCGGCCCGGCGGACGGCGGGCTCGCCGCGGAAGTACACGCTGCCGTGCCGCAGGTAGGCGGCATCGGTGGCCAGCAAGCCGGCGGCCAGGCGGATGACCTGGTCGATGTAGCGGTGTGCCCGGGGCTCATGCCGGACGGCCTGCACGTTCAGCGCGGCCATGTCCCGGTCGAAGTAGTACTGCTGGACGGCCGCGAACGAGTCGTACGGTTCCTCGGCACGGTGTGCCGCCTCATCCAGGACGTCGTCGACGTCGGTGATGTTCCGGCAGATCTCGGGTTCCACCCTCAGAAGGCGCAGCGTCCGGGCCAGCGTGTCGACCCAGACGAACGTCGCCGCGTGCCCCAGGTGCGTGACGTCGTACGGGGTGATCCCGCACGCGTAGATGCGGGCGCGGTCCAGGATCGCCACCCGCTGGCCACCCAGGGTCAAGGCGGCGGCCATCTCGGCCAGGTCAGCACCCGGCTGCGTCTGGTTCATGGCTCCAGTGTCGATCACTTCGGCGCCCCGGGTAACTCGGATCGCGCCCGGCGCGTGATCCAGAGGGCCCAGCCGCCGCACTCATCGTGCCGTCCCAGCTCCATAACGACGGCCGGGCCGGCGCCAGCCATCTGCCCCTGAGGGGTATTTCTGTTAGCCGCACACCCCCTTGGGGGCCAGCCTCAGTGGGTGTGGCGATACCCGTTGGGCGTGTCGGCTAGCTGCTCTGAGCCCCAGCTGTCGCATTTCCCCTGGTTAGGAGAGTATGGGGAGGGTGAACATCGATGGGGGGGACATCGCGTTCGTGCGCGTGCTGGGACCAATTCAGGTCGTCACGACCTCGGGACGCGTGCTCGATCTGCCCAGCGCGAGCCAGCGCCGGCTCCTGGCCCGGCTGGCCGTGGACGCCCCGGCGGCACTGCGGGTGGATCTCCTGTGCGACGTGCTCGGGGTTTCGCCGGGCGCGTTGCGCACGATTGTGTCGCGACTCCGCAAGGGTTTCGGGGACACCACCATCGTGGCGTCGCAAGGCCGCTATCGTCTCGCCGTCCCCGTCGACGCCGCCTTGTTCACCGCCTCGCTATCCCAGCTCGGGGCAGGTGACGATCGGGTCGGGACGCTCGATCGAGCGCTGGCGCTGTGGACCGGCCCGGCGTTCGAGGAGTTCTCGGCCGAGGCCTGGGCCGGGCCTGAGGCTGCCCGCCTCGCCGAGCTGCACGCGTCGGCGATCGAGGACCACGCCGTCGCGCTGATCATCGCGCGGCGGTGGGCGGAGGCGATCGCCGAACTCAAGGCGCACGTCTCGATGAACCCGCTGCGGGACAGGGCGTGGGGCCTGCTGATCCAGGCGCTCGGCGGCGCCGGGCGCCAGGCCGACGCCTTGGCCGCGTTTAGGGATTACCACGCCTACCTCGCCGAGTGGGTCGGCACCGAACCATCAGCCGAGGTCCGTGACATCCAGCGGCGGATCGCGGCCGGGTGGGATGGGACAGAGGCAGCGGCGGGACGGGACGGGATGGGGGAGCAGGGCCGGCCGGCGCGATCCGGATCGCCGCAGCCCGCGAGACCATCGTCCTGGCGCGGGAACGGCTGGCTGCCGTTGCAGGCCGAGCTGGCGCGGGGGCCGGCCGTCGTGGGACGAGCCCGCGAGCTGGCGCTGCTGGCCGCAGAGGCGGCCCAGGTAGGCGGGTCGGGCTTGCGGGCCGTCATCGTGGAGGGCGAGGCGGGGATCGGCAAGACGACCATGCTCGGCGCGTTCGCCCGCGCGGTACGGGACGAGGGCTCGGCGGTCGTGCTCTACGGATGTTGCCAGGACGGCCCCACCGTGCCGCTGGAACCGTTCCGCTCGCTGGTCAGGCATCTGGTCGACCACGCGCCGGTGGACGTGCTGCGGGCCCACACCACGCGCTGCGGAGGGCACCTGGTTCGCGTGGCGCCGCGCTTGGCCGGCCGCGTCGAACTCACCGGCGCGGCGGTCAGCAATGACGCGACCGAGCGGTACCTGCTATTCGAGGCGGTCAGCGACTTGCTGACGCGTGTGGCCGCGATCAGCCCGCTCGTCGTTCTGCTGGACGACATTCAGTGGGCCGAGCCAACCGCGGTGCAGTTGCTCCGCCACCTCGGCCGTGCGCTGGTCAGCGTGCCGGTGCTGCTGATCCTCAGCGCCCGCGACACGGACGAGCGGCGCTCGAGGGACTTGCGGGCTGTGCTCGCCAGCCTCGAATGCCGTCCCGGGCGCCGCATTTGCCTGGGTGGCTTCGACGAGGACGAGCTGGCCCGCCTGACCGCTTCGCTGCTCGCGGTTGACGCGACCGCGGTCGCCTCGGCGGTCCCGGCCCGGCTGCGCAATCAGACCGCCGGCAACCCGTTGTATGCCGTCCAGCTGGCGCGTCACTGGGCCGAGTCAGGGCGCCTTACCCTCGCTGCGGCCGAGGTCGACTTCACCGACCCTGCGGCGGCCGACGAGGTCCCGGCGAACCTGCGCAATCTCCTCTGGAGCCGCGTCAGCTCCCTCGGGGACGAGGTCGTCGAGGTGCTCTCGGCGGCCGCCGTGCTCGGCACGCAGTTCGCGGTGGACGCGGTGATTGACCTGGCCGGTATCTCCGAGGGCGATGCGCTGGACGCCCTCGATTCGGCCGAGGCCGCCGGATTGCTGGCTGATGTCCCGGCGCGGGCCGCGACGCTGCGGTTCGTGCATGTCCTGGTGGCCCGCGCCGTGTACGCCGGGCTCCCGCGCGGCCGGCGCCGGCGGCTGCACGCGCAAGCCGCCGAGGTGCTGGCCAAACAGCCCGGCACAGTCACGATCCGCCTCGCGGCCCAGATAGCGCGCCATTACAACTTGGGAGGGATGCCCGCCGAGGCCCGGAACTGGGCGATGACGGCCGGTGAGTACACGGCCAGGCAGCTGTCCCCGGCCGAGGCGGCCCGGTGGTACCGGACGGCGCTGGACCACGGCGCTGCCCTCGATGTTCCCGATGAGGAACGCGCTGATCTCCTCGTCCGGCTCGGCCGCGCGCAGCAGCAGGCCGATGATCCCCGCGCCCTTGCGACCTTGACCGAAGCGGTGGCGCTGGCCCGCGGCTGCGGTGCGACCGCGATCGTGGCGCAGGCTGCCCTGGCCACCGACCGCGGGTTCCTGCGGCTTGGCCCGGCCGGCCCGGCGCAGGTGGCGATCGTCGAATCCGCCCTCGAGGTCGTCGACGCCGACCCGGCCACGCGCGCCCGTCTCCTGGCGCTGCTGGCCGAGGACCTCGTCTCTGACGTGGCCGGGACCCGGCGCACCGGGCTGGCCCGCGAGGCTGTTGCGCTGGCCGATGCCAGTCCCGATCCGGCGCTGCTCGCCCGGATCTGCTCATCGGTGCTGTATGCCCTCTGGGGCCCGGACCACGAAGCGACGCGGCTGCGGGCTGATGTCGCCGAGAGGTCGATCGCCGCCGCGGCGGCCGCCGGTGATCTGTCCGTTGAATTCGGCGTGCATGCCGCGGCCTACACCGTCGCCATCCAGCTGGCCGACCCAGCCGGGGCCGCCCGCAGCCTCCGGCGGCTGCATGCCATCGCCGACCAGATCGGCGCCCCCCACATGATCTGGACGGTGGGCTGGTACGAGGCGTTCGTCGCCACGATGCAGGCCCGCTTCGCCGACGCCGATCGGCTGGGACGAGAGACCGTGGAGCTGGGCCTCGCGATGGGTGCCGCCGATGGCGTGGCTATCTTCGCCGGGCAGGCGGCCGTGCTGGCCACCATCGCCGGTCATCGTGCTGAACTGCCGCCGGTGGTCGCGGAGGCGATCGGCGCCGGGCCGGTGCAGCTCACCTTTTACCTCGCCCACGCCATCGTCAGCGTGGCCAGCGGCCCGAGGGAGGTCGCCAGCGACCTCCTCCGCGCGGCGGCGGCCGCCGGATTCCGGAACGTCCTGCCGGACCTCATGTGGATGACATCCATGCTCGGCTACGCCATCCTCGCGATCGAGCTGGAGGATCTCGGCGCCGCCGCCCAGCTCCTCGCGATCATCGAGCCATATGCCGGCGAGGTCGCCACCAACCTGGGCCCGGTCGCCGCCTACGCGGGACGGCTCGCCTCCCTGCTCGGCCGGCATGACGTCGCGGACCAGCACCTGAACGCCGCACTCGAGATCGCCGACGCCTTCGACTGGGACTACCACCGGGCCGCCATCCTGATCGCCCGGGCCGCGGCCCGCCGCCGGTCGCTCGGCCGGCTCGACGACCCAGCGCGCCCGTGGCTCGCGGCGGCCGAGGGGATCTGCGCCGCGCGCGGGCTGCCGGGGATGCTGGCCATGATCGGCCGCCTGCGGGCGTGATGCGCCCGTGATGCGCCGCTGAGACGGCCTGGCATCAGGATGCTGTCAACGGCGCCACCCGGCGCCGACGACAAGGGGGACACCCAGATGCCTACCGTAATCGGCTACCACCACGTGACAGACCGCGATCACTGGCTCAGCTCGGACCTTCGCGAGAAGAGGTTCGGGGAGCTGGGCATCACGAACATCCGCACCTACACCGACCCCACCAACCCGGCGCGGGTGGCCATCAGCGCCGACGTGCCCGACGTCGACGCGTTCGTGGCCTGGCTGCAGACCGAGGACGGTGCCGCCACCGCAAAAAGCGACGGCGTCGTTCTGGACACCATCGTCTTGCTCGTCGAGACGTAGGCCAACGCGGAAACCTGAGCAAGAGCCATGCCCAAATACCTGGTTATCGCCAACTACACGTCCGACGGCATGCGGGGGGTGCTCGACAAGGGCGGCAGCAGCCGCCGGGACGCCCTCGAAGCGGCCTGCGCCGACGTGGGCGGTTCGCTTGACAGCTTCTACTTCGCCTTCGGCGCGGACGATGTCTTCGTCACGGTCGAGGCGCCGGACAACACCGCGGTCGCTGCCCTGTGCGCCCGCGTGTCGGCCACCGGCCTGGCCGCCACCCGAACCACCGTGCTGCTCACGCCCGAAGAGATGGACGCTGCGGCGAAGCTAGGCGTCAACTACCGACCTCCGGGCAGCTGAACTCCAGCACCGAGGATCCAGACCCAGGCGATCGACGCACCGCAGTGGCGGCGTGTCGATCGCAGTACCAGCGCAGTATTAGCGAAAGGCACCGCAATGAGTTATGGCATCATCCACCAGTTCAAGGGCGGAACCAAGCAGCAGTACGAAACAACAGTCGCGGCCCTGCACCCGAGTGACGGCACGTTGCCGCCCGGTCAGCTCTACCACGCCGCCGGGCCGTCCCCGGACGGCTGGACCATCGTTGCCGTCCACGACTCGAAGGCCAGCTGGGAAAACTTCCGTGACTCGGTGCTGATGCCGAGCATGCAGCGGGGCATCAAGGGCGGCTTTACCGCACCCCCCGAGGAGACAGGATTCGAGATCGTCACCGAGGTCAACGCCTGACCGTGGCGGTAGCAGCGAGCAGCGATGCCGCGGGGTGCCGACGGCCCTGAACGGCGCCGCTCACCACGCGGCCTCGCTTTCGCTGCGCCTTCACCGGCTACCGGCTCGTCACCACCGCGCTCGGGATGCTGGCCTCTAGATCGACATGTGTTCCAGCGACAGGTAGGTGTGTGCCGCCCAGGACACCGGATCGCGCGCGAAGTCGCGCTGCATGGCCCGGTCATACAGAGCGTTGTCCACCGCTGCCATGATCATGGACTGGTCGAGCACCAGGTAGCGGTGGCCGACGGCTCCGGTGACCGGGTTCACGGCGTCGAAGAAGCCGTCAGCGCCGTAGCTGCCGGGGTACAGGGTGCGCAGCGCCTGGATGTTGGCGTACGCCTGCTGCGGGGCGACGTCCAACGCGAGGAACGACGCGTGCGGTGTGACGACGTCCTCTGTTGCACAGCCGTGGCACTGTGACAGCCCCTGGTTCGGATGGCTGGCGTTGGCGCCTGCCCCGTAATAGGGGAAGGTCAGGCCCTCCACCCCGTACCCGGCGTAGTTGCCGGTGTCATCGGGCGTGCTGGAAGGCGACATTCCCCACACCGGGTAATGCAACTGCTCGGTTGCGTATTTCATCTGCACCTGGACGGTGCGGGCATCCGCGAGCCCGAGGCTGCGCGGGCCCCAGGTGGTCTCGGGGACGACCTCGTTGGCCATCAGTCCCTCGAACATTCCCCCCGAGTAGGTCGGGATGAAGGTCAGGTTCGAGCCGGGATAGGTGTAGTGGCCCTCCCAGACGGAGAACTGCTGGCCGGACTGCGGGTCGGTGTAGGTCTGCCAGTAGCCGCCCATCGGCCACTGTCCCTGCCAGGAAAAGTCGGGGTCGGTCGCCTGGCAGTCCGGGAATGAGGCCGGCGGCGGCAGCTCCCGCCAGCTGCGCCACCACACATTGCCCGGCATCTGGTGGAGGCCCATGCCGATGTAGGCGGAGATCCGGGGGTCGCTGTAGAGGGCGCCATTGTGGTAGTAGTGCGTCCAGTTGTCGCCCTGATCCGGTGGGAGTCCGGCGTAGTACCCGCCGTACATCTGCCCGGTTGGCTGGTTCCCGGGTATCGCCGGGTTGGCGTTGCAGTGCGTCTCGGCCCGGCTGTCATAGAAGATGCCGAAGTTCATCGGCGCGATCAGGCCGTTTACCAGCTGGCGCAGTTCGGGCATGGCCTCGCGGACGATGATCAGGCCCGACGCGTACCAGCCGTTGTCCACGTTGGATACGAAGAAGCAGTTGTCGAACGTCGGCGTCGGCTCGGCGGAGCAGTCGATGTCGCCAGGATTCCTGATCACGTCGCCGGTCGTGGTGTCGTACCACTGGTACAGGAACCCGTCGAACCGCTTCAGGTGCTGGACCTCCGTGAGCGTGGCCTCGGCCAGGTCGCGGGCCCGTGGCCTGCTGACCAGCCCGAGGTCCTCAGCGGCGACCACCGCCCACAGGTACACGCCGATGTTGGCGGCGGAGGTGTACCGGCCGTAGCTCGTTGGCGTGGCCGAACCGCCGGCGTAGGTCAGGTTGTCCAGTGGGAGATGGGTGCCGGGGTCTACGTCGGCCGCGTAGAACTTCCAGGTATCACGGGCGATGCCGAGCAAGGTCGCCCGCTGTGTGGTGGTTAGGCCGCTGTAAGTGCCGACCGCGGGGCCGGCCGCAGCCGAAGCGGGCGCCCGCGCCAGCGACAGCATGACGGCGATGAAGGCGATGACGGCCAGTGCCGCAGACCAGCGGGCCGCCCGGGCCCGCCGCAGGAATGTCGCAATTCGCATGAGTCGGCCTTTCTGCCTCCGCGCGATTCCGGTCGCGCGGGAGGCGGGGTGGTGCCGCGCCTCCCGCGCCGTGACCGCAGCGAGCCGGGTACAGCTACCGGACGGTGAATTGGCCCGGCAGGCCGCCGGTCGAGTTGTCGCCGAGGTAGACGTTGACGACACCTGGGTCGATCTCGAACTGTCCCTGGTTGTTGTAGAAGCCGATGTTGCTCGGCCCCAGGGTGAAGGTGACGGTCTTGGTCTGGCCCGGGGCCAGCGTGACCCGCTGGAATCCGTTCAGCCGCCGGACGGGCTGCAGGATGCTGGTCCCGTCCTGATGGGTGTAGAGCTGGGCGACATCATCGCCGGCCACGGATCCGGTGTTGGTGAGGTCCGCTGTGACGGTGAGACTGCCGGATGTGGAGACGCTGCCGGCCGACAGGTGCAGGTTCGACAGCGAGAACGTCGTGTAGGAGAGCCCATACCCGAACGCGTACTGCGGAGAGTTCGGCACGTCGAGGTACTGCGACGTGTACTTGTTCGTCGGGTCGGCCGGGCGGCCGGTCGGCAGTTCGTTGTAGGAGATCGGGATCTGGCCGACATCGCGAGGGAAGCTCATCGGCAGCTTGCCGCCCGGGTCCACTGTGCCGAACAGTACGTCGGCCACGGCGTTGCCGCCCTCAGTGCCGGGGAACCAGGACTCGAGCAGCCCGGGCGCGTTGTCCGCCACCCAGCCAAGCGTGAGCGGGCGGCCGTTCATCAGCACGACCACGTAGGGCTTGCCGGTCGCTGCGATCGCCTGGACGAGTGCGGTCTGCTGCCCGGGCAGGTCGATGTCGCTGCGCGAGGAGGCCTCTCCGGAGTAGGCGGCGGGCTCGCCCACCACGACCACGGTCACGGCCGACGCGTTGGCGGCGGCCACCGCGGCGCCGAACCCCGAGGTGGACGTGCAGTAGGCGTCGCAGCCCTGGGCGTAGGTGACCTTCGCTCCCGGCGCGGCGGCCTTGATGCCGTCGAGCACCGGCACCACCGAGGTCAGGTCGGATGAGGAGTAGCCGATGGGTACGTCCGGACCGAGCTGGTCGGACGGGTCGTCGGCGAGCGGCCCGACCACCGCGATCGAGGGTACGCTGGCGCTCAGCGGGAGCGCGTGGTTCTGGTTGTTGAGCAGCACCATGGACTGGTCGGCCATGGTGCGTGCCGCGGCCAGGTTCGCCGGCGTGAGCTCCGCGGTCTGCACTCGGGTCGGGTCGGTGAGCGGGTGGGCGAACATGCCCGCCAGGTACTTCAGCGTCAGCACGTGCCGCACGTCGTTGTTGATCGTGGCCAGGCTGACCTGGCCGGAGTTCACCAGCTGGGGTCCGTACAGCGTGTAGGTGGAGTACTGGCTGGGCACCTGCACGCCCATCTCGATGTCCACCCCGGCGGTCAGCGCCAGCTGCGCGGCCTCCGCACCGCTGGTCGCGTAGCCGAAGGCCTGGAGTTCCTGGACGGCCTCGTAGTCGCTGACCACCGTGCCGCCGAACTGCCACTCGTTCCGCAGGATCGTGGTGAGCAGGTAGGGGTTCGCGGTGTCCGGCACGCCGTCCAGCGAGGTGAAGGCGCTCATCACCGTGGCGGCGCCCGCGTCGATGGCGGCCTTGTATGGCGGCAGGTAGATGTTGAGGAGCTGCTGTTCCGACATATCCGTGGTGTTGTACTCGCGTCCGGCCTGCACAGCGCCGTAGCCACCGAAGTGCTTCACGGTCGCAGCCATCTTGTCCAGTGCGCTGAAGTCGCTGCCCTGGTAGCCGCGTACCTTCGCCGCGGCTATCGCCGACCCGAGGAAGGGGTCCTCCCCCGCCCCCTCCACCACGCGTCCCCAGCGCGGGTCTCGGCTGACGTCCACCATCGGGTTGAAGGTCCACTTGATTCCGTCTGCCGTCGCCTCGCTGGCCGAGACCGATTCGTCGTTCTGCACGGTGGCCGGGTCCCAGCTGCTGGCCTCCCCGATCGGCACCGGGAAGATCGTCTTGTAGCCATGGATCACGTCCAGCCCGAAGATGACCGGGATGTGCAGCCGCGACTGCAGGGCGGACTGCTGGACCTGGTTGATGTTGTTGACGCCCACCAGGTCCAGGACAGATCCGACTTCCCCGCTCTTGACCTCGTCGAGAAGGGTCTGTCCCGGCGTGCCGTTCGGGCCGGTGGGGCCGGACATCTCCAGCTGCCCGAATTTCTCCGCAAGGGTCATCTTGCCGATCAGCGAATTGACCTGGCTCGCGATCGACGCCAGCCGCTGCCTGGTCGCGGCCGATTCACCCGTGTTCGGCTGCTGGGCCGAGGTGAGGGCCGCCCGGCTGCCGGCCGCCCTCGTGCTCACCGGCCCCGCGGTGGCCGCCGGCACTGCGAGCAGTG
>Ga0302325_10012348_pt1 | contig 18324 bp, 18 predicted proteins | sample Palsa_T0_2_FD_201948 | JGI IMG/M metagenome (GOLD analysis project Ga0302325, IMG submission 201948) | Peat permafrost microbial communities from Stordalen Mire near Abisko, Sweden - Palsa_T0_2 | ecosystem: Environmental > Terrestrial > Soil > Palsa > Peat permafrost | place: Sweden: Abisko...
CCTGATGGAGTTCACCCCCAGGCAGGGATACGTGATCGTCACCCACGGCAAAGCCCCGACGAGCCCGACTCAGGCAGGCCGTGGGGCGCCCGGGGATTCGATCGGGGCCTACCCCGTACCCTGGATCCAGCCGGAATTCCAGGTTCGCTACTGGTCGATCGCCAACTACCTCAACGCGTCGCCCTACCCGGTAGTGGCAAACGGCCAGGGCTCCCAGGAAGTCTTCGGGGGAACTGCCGACTACCTGACGACGCTGCGACACGGCTACTACACCGTGGTCTCATCGCTCCCGGCCGATAAGCCATCGCCCGAATCCCTGAGAGCCAGCGCGGCTACCTGGATCCCCACCTCGGCCGCGCAGCCCACCGCTCCAGAGTTCCAGCTTCTGCGGAACATGCTCTCTCAGCAGCCGCTGTACCCGGAAGGGTTTACCTTCATCCCGCCTCCCGCCAGCCCGTCGGACACCATCCCGCCGGCTACGGTCCAGCAGCATATGGGTGCCTACTACCCGCAAACCGCTCAATGCACGGTCCAGACCTTCGACATCAGCGGCTGGACTGGCTGCCAGCTCTCTGCCAAACGGCAAGGTTAGGCCGGCCTACCAGGGCTGGCCGGGGCCGAGGGCGAGCAGGGCGCGTACCGTGCGGTCAGCTAGCCGGATCGCCTTCTCGTCCACCGTATAGACCGCGGCGGCGTCCGCGAACGTGGCTCTCCCGCCCGCGCGGTAAGCGACGAGGCGGTCGACGGCGGCGGCCAGCACCGGCGCCTGGTGCGCCGCACGCAGCCGCGGATGCCCGGCCCGTATCCGCGCCCAGGCAGCGAGGGCACGCGCCGTTACCGGCAGGCCGTTCCATCCAGGCCCCGCGCTGAGGAGGGCCTTCCCGACGGGATCGAGTCCGGAGCGCGCCGGGATCCGACCGGGTGACCTTCCCCCTGTCCCGGCAAAGCGCCGCTCCCACCAGTAGGCGTGCAGGAATTCTCCGCCTGCGGTCACGGGGTAGGGCAGCACCTCGGCCACCAGTGCATCCTGGCAGCACAGGTAGTAGTGGCATTGGGTCCCGCCGTCGCCGAGCAGCAGGCCGGCGATGAGGTCACCGTGGCCTGTACCGCCCGCGGGCTGCGCGCTGAACTGGGCCGGCTCCTCGCCGGGTGGCAGGCCAAGGACGCGGGTGAGCCCCGGGGCGCCCAGCACCCCGTGCAGCGCGGCCGCCGGTGATCCCGGGGCCAGGACGGCGCCCGCGTCTCCGGCAGGCCCGGCGGCAACTGCATTCCAGAGCCGTTCCGCGAGCTTGCCCGGCGCCGCGCGCCGTTCCTTCCGGACATGTGGCGGGACAGGGGGCGGCTGTCGCCTGGCCGCAGGCGGCACGCTGGCCGGCCGGGGGCTCCTGGCCGTGGGAGGCGCCTTGGCCGTCGCGGGTGGCGGCGCGGGAGGACGCGCCTTGGCCGCCGGGGCCGCCTTGGCCGCCTTGGCCGCCGGGGCCGTCCTGGCCGCCGGGGACGGCACCGAAGGCCCGGGGGTGCGGGGCAGGCACCGCTCGCAGCCGAGCTTCTGCTTGCCCGCCACCAGTGGCGCGTCGCCGCCGCAAGACGGGCAGCGTACCGGGGAGAAGGCGCCGGCCGGCAGCAGCCAGTCGAAGGTCATCGGGTACCGGCGGTCGCCGCGCCGCACATCGGCCGGCACCCGCAGCGCCGGCACCTCGATCACGTGCAGCCGGTACGGGCGGATGGAGTGGCGCCCCTCGTATTTCTCCGCTATCTCGGCGAGACGCCGGGCTTCTTCCTCCCTTGTGCTGCGCAGCCGCTGCTCGAGCACGGGCTTCCGGTCGCCGGGAGCTGTGGCCAGCCGTCGTTCGATGCCGGCGATCGCGTCCGCGTAGTAGGCGGCGGCGCGGGCACGTTCCGCCTCGTGCGCGTCGCGGACCTGAGCGGACAGCACCTCGCGGCGGGCGCCAGCGTCCGCGTCGATCAGCCGGTGTGCCTCAGCGACAGCAGCCAGCAGGTCGCCGTCGGGGGCAGCACCGGTGGGCGGCCCCGGTGCGTCATGCCCGTCGGCAGCAGCACGGGAAAGCCGCTCGGCGAGGGCAGGCGGGAGGAGGCAGCGCGCCGGCCCGTCCACCCACCGCTCGGCCTGCTCCTGGAACTGATCCTCGGCCGACAGCTCGTAGCTGACCAGCGCGCCGACCCGGACCACCGAATGCCACCCGAACGTCGGCTCGCCGGCCAGATCGATCCGCCCGTGATCCACCGGAAACGCGTCCCGGACCCCGGCGGCCAGGACATCGGTACCGGGCCGCACGGATGCGGGCCGGGCCAGAACGCGGCGCCCGGCATCACCCGAGGCCAGGACGCGTTCGGCCGCCTCGGAGAGGACCGGGTGGCCGAGGGCGAGCAAGGTCGCCCCGTCCTCCCGCCCGACATCGGGATCGGCGGTGACCTGCAACTCCTCCTGGAGCCGGTAGGCGTCGCGCAGGACCGGCGGCAGGACGACGTAGGTGGTGTCTCCGGCCGGTTCCCACAGGCCGCCTTCCGCTGCGACGTGCCGCAGCCAGAACGCCAGGGCCGGATCCATCACCCCGGCTCCTCGCCGACCAGGCCGTCCAGGGCCGCCCGGCTGGCCAGGTAGCCGACCCGGGCCCGGGCGAGATCGTCGCCGATGACCTCCATCCGCTCGGCGAATTCGGCATCGTCACCGGACTGTACGAACGCGTCGAAGACGGTCGACTCGAAGTCGAAGTCGTCGGCCACCCGGCCCAGGATCATGTCGAGTTCGCCGACGACGAGCTCGAACAGGTTGATCTTCGCTTCGAGGACGCGCAGCACCTGCTCCTCGATCGTGCCCCTCGCCACCAGGTTGGTCAGGAGCACATCATGGTCCTGACCGACCCGGTGCAGCCGCCCCAGCCGCTGCTCGATCTGCATTGGGTTCCACGGCAGGTCCATGTTGACCATGACGTGGCAGAACTGGAGGTTGCGGCCTTCGCCGGCCGACTCGGTCGACAGCAGGACGCCGACCTCGTCCCGGAAGGCGGCCACCGCGCGTTCCTTCTCGGCGCGCGGCAGACTGCCGTGGTAGACGGCTGCGGGAAATCCCGCCGCGGCCACCTGAGCGGTGAGCTGATCAAGGGTGTGCCGGAACGCGGTGAAGACCAGTACCTTCTCCCCGGCGAACCGCCGCAGCTGGTCCAGCAGCGCGGCGCCCTTCGGCGAGCCGCCCAGGGCCTCGGCCCGGGCGGCCAGGTCGTCCCATCCGATCTTCCGGAGCGGGGACGCGGCCGCCGCCGGGCTGGAGCCGGCCAGCCTCGCCACACTGCGCAGCGCGAGACGCAGTGACGGCGCGGCGGCCCCGCCCTGAGCGCGGATCCGGGCCGCCAGATCGGCGTACCAGTCGCGTTCGGCGGCCGGCGGCTCGATCAGCAAGGTCTCGGCCAGGCGCGGCGGCAGCAGCACGCTGACCTCGCTCCGCCGGTGCCTGATCATCACCTCGGCGGTCCGCTTCCGGAGGGCAGGTGCGTTCCGCGGCTCCGGGCCCGGCCCGGCACCTCCCGCGCCGTGCGCCGCGCGGAACTGCGCGGACGTGCCGAGCAGGCCGGGTGCGACGAGGCTCACCATCTCGTAGAGATCCTGCAGCCGGTTCTCCACCGGGGTGGCGGTGAGCAGCAGCAGGTGACGCGAGCGCAGCGCGCGGATCAGTTTCCCCGAGGCGCTGCGCGGCGCCCTTACCCGGTGCGCTTCGTCGACGATGATCAGGTCCCATTGGTCCTCGGTCAGCACGGACCTGAGCGGGTCGCGCCGCGCCGTGGCCAGTGACGCGATGATGACCGGCCGGTCAACGCCACCGGCGCGCCACGGCGTGCCCGCCTCCCGTCCGGGGATCGCGGTTTCCCGCCCGGCGAGCACGGTGGGCACGGCGAACTTGCGCTCGAGCTCCTCCTGCCACTGGGCCAGCAGCCCGGGCGGGGTGATGATCAGGCAGCGGTCGGCCAGCCCGCGCAGCCGGAGCTCGGCCAGGATCAGGCCGGCCTCGATGGTCTTGCCGAGACCGACCTCATCGGCCAGGATCGCCCGGCCCCGCATCCGCCGCAGCGCGCTGCGGGCCGCCTGCAGCTGGTAGTCGAACGGCGCGAACCGCAGCGAGGACAGGGACAGGAAGGTCTCGAACCCCGGCCTGCTCCACACCGGCACCGCCTCGTCGACCAGCAGCGACACCTGCTGGTCGACCGGAAACCCGCCGTCCAGCCGGGCCAGGAGCGGTCCGTACAGAGCCAGCACGTCCTGCGGAATCGCGTGGTCAGTTCCCGGTCCGGCCACGGTCCGCCCTCCTCCCCCGTCGGTATGGCCACCTATGGTGCCACGCCGCACCGACATCGTTCAGGCCGTCGGGTCGGGAATTCGCCAGTGCCGACCCGCTGGACGCGCATCCGCCCCGGAGACCGTGGTGCGCCCGGACCCCCGGCCGCGCTAGCGACCGCAGCGGGTGGGGGGTCCCGGCGGGCCAGGCGCCACCACGAGGGCCGCGATCCTCGGGTTCGCCGCCGTTTTGGTCGCCATAGTCGCCGAGGTCAGCCGCAAGCAAGGCGCTTCGCAGGCGTGACGAGGGGATCCGGCGCTTCGTTCCGCGGGTGAAACGCTGAGGGAGAGTGAAGCCCGGTGATCAGGCGGGGAGGATGGCGACCTCGTATTCTGGCAGCGCGAATCTCTGGTCACCAAGGTCAGGTTTTCCTGCTGCGCCTGGGCCACGAGCATCCGGTCGAAGGGGTCGCGGTGAATCGGCGGCAGGCGTCCCGCCGTAATGGCGTGCTGGGAAGTGATGGGCAATTCGGCGAACCCGCTGTCCCTGATCCGCTCGGGCAGCCCGGCCGGCTCGGGAAGTTTCCCGATGGTCTGCTTGATGTCAACTTCCCAGATTGTCGCGGCGCTCACGTAGACGTCCGGCTCGTGGTCCAGCCTGGCTTTGATGTCATCCGCCAGCGTCGGGTCGTCGGTCAGCCACCAGAGGACGACATGCGTATCCAGCAGCAGACTCACGGCAGCGCGCCGAAGTCGCGGGCGATGGCGTCGTTGACCTCATCGGAGTCCCAGTCCGTAGCGGCGACTAGCCAGCCGCGCAGCGAGCCGCGCCCCACCCGGTCGACACGGCGCGTAAGGGGGACAACCTTGGCGACGGGGGTGCCCGCGCGGCTTATAACGATCTCCTCGCCGTGCTCCACCCGCTCGATAATCCGCGACAGATTGGTCTTCGCGTCATGGATGTTGAACTGTGCATCGCTGTCAGCAGCCATGAGTCCTCCTTAGCTAAGTGCTTAGTCCACTACCGTAACTTCGGCATCGTCCAGCGTGGGTCTGGGCGTGGTCGCTGGGAGTGTCCTGTCCGGCGCTCCTTCCGTAGGCTGGGCCGGTGAACCCGACCGCCATCACGGCAATCCAGGCCATGGTGGCGCCTGTGGTGCTCATCACGGCGGCTGCGATCCTGTCAGGTGCCCTGCTCGCGACGTACGGCTCGGTTAATGACCGCATGCGCGCCATGGACCGTGAGCGCCTGGAAACCTTGACGGGCGCCGGTGGGACGCTGCTGTCAGCCGCTGACGTGCCAGCGAGTGGCCGGGAGCGGCTTACTCAGATCGATGCCCAACTGCCCATGCTCCTGCGCCGTCACCGTTTGATTCATAACGCTGTTCTCCTTCTGTTCGCCGCGGTGGCCGTGCTGGTCCTGAGCGTTATCGTGATCGCGGTCGCCGTGACGAACAGGTCAGGAGCGGCGGGAACCGTCGCTCTCGTCCTGGTTCTGGCCGGGACCGTAACGCTTCTCGGCGGGCTTCTGCTCGCTGCCCGGTCCATCATGATCTCCGCGAAAGCGATTGACTACGAGGTGCAGCGCACCCTGTCACTCGGGTCCTGAGCGGCCGAGCCCTGGCCTGATCAAGCTCGATCTCGCTCCGGACGGATAGTCATGCCGTCTCGTCTTCCGCTTCGATGCCGTGCCGGCGCAGCAGGGCGCGCAGGCGGTCGATTTCGCCGCTCAGCTCATCGCACTTTCCGGCCAGGGACGGCAGGTCCGGGTACACGGCCGCCCACTCTTCCTGGCGGGCAGCCTTCTCGGTCAGCAGTTGCTTCCCCCGGTCGCGCAGCAAGGCGGCCTGCTCGTACTCTTCGGCGTCGGCCGCGGCCGCTCGCTCAGCGCGAACCTGCTCGATCTGCTGGTCCAGGTCGCTGGTGTCTGGCCCGGTGCCCACGCGCTGCTCGATGACCGCCAGGCGTGATTCGATCGCGCTGACCCGAGCTTGCAGCGCAGACAACAGCCGGGGCTCGCTCCCGCCCACCGGACCGGCCCACAGCCCAGGGTGCACGGTCTCCCGTCCTTCGCTCTGCCGCCCGTGCAGCAGAGCGATCACCTGCTGGCGGACCCGGTTCAGGTCGGCGCCCAGCTTGACCAGCACCTGCGCGGCCACCCCATCGCCCTCACGGATGAGGCCCAGCAGGATGTGCTCGGTACCGATGTAGTTGTGACCGAGCTGCAGCGCCTCACGCAGCGAAAGCTCCAGCACCTTCTTGGCGCGTGGGGTAAAGGGGATGTGCCCGGACGGCGCCTGCTGCCCCTGGCCGATAATCTCCTCGACCTGCTGGCGCACGGCCTCGAGGCTGATCCCCAGGGATTCCAGGGCCTTCGCCGCCACGCCTTCACCCTCGTGGATGAGGCCCAGCAGGATGTGCTCGGTGCCGATGTAGTTGTGATTGAGCATCCTGGCTTCTTCCTGAGCCAGGACCACAACCCGCCGCGCTCGGTCGGTAAACTTCTCGAACATCTCACTGCTCCGCACTGCCAGCAAGCACTGGCCGCCCACGCGGAGACTGGGCAGAGCAGCTCAGCCGCCGCCGGAAACCGGCAGATAACGGATACACCATAAGCGCCAGCGACGGGCAGGTGAATCCACCCGTGGCCGGGACGCGAACCTTTCGTCCCGGGTCTCAGCCCTCCTGCGCAGCGCGGGATTCGACGGGGTGAGCTCGCCACAGAGGGAGGAGTCGGTCGAAGATTGTGCCGTGCGGGAGCGGGTGCGAGCGCTGGCGGGGCTGGCGGAGGAGATCCGTGCGCGTCCGTGCGCCCAGGCTGTTCGCCTGGTCGCGGTGGACGGGCGCGGGGGTGCCGGAAAGTCGACGCTGGCCCGGGCGCTGGCCGTGGCCTGCGGCGGTGCGCCGGTTGTCCGGGTGGATGATTTCTTGTACTGGCGCGACATTGAGGGATGGTGGCCGCGGCTGGAACGCGAGGCGGTGCGGCCGCTGCTGTCCGGATTGCCCGCCCGCTTCCGCGTCCGTGACTGGGCCAATGATCCGCTGGGCCAGGGCCTGGGCAGATGGGCCATGGTCCCTCCCGCTGACGTAGTAATCGTCGAGGGGATCACCTCGTCACGGCAGGCCATTTCTGCCGATCTGACCATGGCCTTGTGGGTGCAAACTCCCCGCGGGGAGCGGCTGCGCCGCGCGATCGACCGCGATGGCCCGCAACGCCGGTCTTTGTGGATCGAGTGGATGCGGCTGGAAGATGAGTTCTTTGCCCGCGACGGCGCCGCCGAAAGAGCTGACCATGTCGTCTGCGGCCAGCCCCGCATTCCCTGCGACCTGGCCACCCAGGCTGTTCTCCTCGACTCACGCTAACCGCTGCACGCTGTGCTATCAGGCCATCGCACCCGCACGCCGCCATGTCCCCTCAGGCATCTGCGGCCGAAGCGGCCAGCCAGCCCCGCCCTCTCGGCGCCAGCATCCTCCGGCAGTTCACAGAGCAGCGTAAGCGACCTGAATGCGGCATAACATGCAAGAGAGTGCGCCGGATCAGGGCCATGAGAGGTCGTCGCAGAATCCCGTGAGCGGTATTGCTCTCGCGGGCTGACGCTGCCGGCTGTCAAGTCGGCGAAGTACTGTATCTACCTGATTTTCATGAGTGCGGAGATGAAGTTGTCTACCAGGGCTTCAGGTGTACTGCAGTTATTTATCCACGACACCGTTACGCGATCAAGTAGCTGCCGGTAGCGCCGTTCCTCGCGCAACCTATCCTGTTCCGCCGTCAGGATCAGGGATCCGTTGAAGAACGCCTCGTGATGGTGGATCAGGGTCGCGTCACCGTCGCTCTCCAGCGCCCTGGCCGCCTCGCCTTTGCCGCCGGGCGGCAGCCAGTCCGCAGGCTCCCGCACTACCACGGCCACCTGCTCCACCACCGTCGCCGTGGTGCTCCAGGCCGGCCCGTAGACACTTTCCGGCGACACCAGCATCCGGGCGGCCCGGTCCTGCTCGGACAGATCGCGTGCGTAGGAGCCCGCCGGCGCGCTGGCGAAAAAGCCCGGACGCAGGGCCAGCACGCTCCCGGTCTTCATGTGCAGCATCGTTTCCCCCGTGCTGACCGAATCCCCGCGAGCCAGCGAAACCGCACCCCAGTCGTCGTTCAGCACCGCGACCGGATACTCACGATGCCGCAGCAGCCCCGCCACCAGCGTGGTCTTCCCCGCACCCGAACTCCCCGTGATCACCACACCCCGCCGGTCAGGCCCCGCGCCGACGCTCAAGGTACAGCCGTGCATGAACACCATGTCGTCCCCGCTCACGGCCGAGCAGATGCCCCGGACGCACACCTTGGCCAGCCGGTAGGAGCCAAATCCGAAGACCAGCATCATCTTGTGCTCCCGCGACCACCATCGCGCCTGGTCCCAGCGGCCATCAAGCCCGTAACCGCAAGCCGGCCGGGCCAGCGCGAACAGCGTGGCGTCGGGCTGCTGACCGGTCCCGGCCGCAGCCCAGTTGGCCGCGAACATGCGGCTGAGCCGGGCGTTATCGGAAACGAATGCGAGGACGATCCGGCCCGCGGGCACGCTGATCGACGCGAGCACCCGGTAGGGAAGCCGGATACCGGCCACCACGCCGGGCAGGCCGACCCCGGGCTCACGGACCGGTGACAGCGCGTCGTAGTAACTGAAACTCATCTCGTCGCACTCCTCGCGGGCAGCATCTCGGGACGGGCAGCAGCCACGCCAGCGACATACGGCAGCCGTGCCCGGGCCCTCGGTCCCCCGGGCAAGGGTCCAACGACCGTCTCCGGACTACCCGCGCCGCCCGGGACTGCGCGAAAGCAATGAACAGCCGCCAGCACAAGCGCCAGTCCAAAGCTCCGCGACGGACCGGCAGCTGTTCGGGGCCGCGCTCGGGTCACTGGGCATGGCCCAGCAGCTCATCGCCGACAACGAGATCGACCTGGTCGCGTCCCGTGCGCTGCTGTGGCAGACCGTCGCCCAGGTCGCCCAGGGCACCAAGGGCACCGAGGAGTTGTCCCGGGCCAAGGTGTTCATCAGCGAGGCCACCGGCCGGATCGTGGACCGGGCGGTGCAGCTGGCCGGCGGGGCCGGGGTCACCGAGGAGTCGGTCATCGGGCTGATCTACGCCGACATCCGCGCGTTCCGGATCTACGACGGGCCCTCAGAAGCCCACCGGGCCGCCATCGCCCGCCGAGCCCTGGCCCGGATCCAGCGGGCATCCGCATGAACGCGCAGGCGGGGGGACTGGCCGCGTGAGCCCGCGCACCGGAGATGGTGCTGCCCAGCGGACACCAGGAGCGCCTGGCACAGGCCACGGAACTCGCCGCCAGTGGCCGCCGGATCCTCGTGCTGGCCTGGGCGGCGGAGTCCCTGGACGGCGAGTCGCTGCCGCCGGGCCTGCGGCCCGCCGCGTTCATCGTGTTCGCGGAACGGCTGAGATCCGACATCACCGAGACCATCGAGTATTTCGCGGCGCAGGGCGTGGCGCTGAAGGTGATCTCCGGGGACAGCCCGCTCACCGTCAGCGCGGTCGCCGCGCGTGCGGGCATGCCCCAGGCCGGCGACCCCGTCGACGCGCGGGACCTGCCGGAGGACCCGGCCGCGCTTGGCGCCCTGGTGGAGGAGCGCTCCGTGTTCGGCCGGGTGAGCCGGCACCAGAAGCAGGCGATGGTCAGGGCCCTGCGGGCCCGCGGGCACACGGTGGCGATGACCGGTGACGGCGTCAACGACGTGCTGGCGCTCAAGCTCGCCGACCTCGGCATCGCGATGGGCTCCGGTGCGCCAGCCACCAGAGCGGTCGCCGAGCTGGTGCTGCTCGACGGCAGGTTCGCCACCCTGCCCGGCGTCGTAGCGGAAGGCCGTCGGGTGACGGCGAACATCGAACGCGTCGCCAACCTGTTCATCACCAAGACGGTGTGGGCGACCCTGCTGGCGGTCGCCGTGGGCGCGATGCTGCTGCCGTACCCGTTCCTGCCCCGGCACCTGACGATCATCGACACCCTGGCCATCGGTGTTCCGTCCTTCTTCCTGGCGCTCGCGCCGAACCGCCGGCGCTACCGGCCGGGGTTCGCCGGGCGGGTGCTGCGCTTTGCCATCCCGGCGGGGAGCATCGTGGCCGCAGCGACGTTCGCCGCGTACTACCTGGCCCGCGCGGCCGGCCTTCCCCTCACGCAGCAGCGCACCGCCGCCACGCTGGTTACTCTCACTCACAGCTTGTGCGTGCTGGTCCTGCTGGCAATGCCGCTGACCTGGCGCCGGATCGTCCTGCTGGGCTTGGTGGTGGCCGCCACCGTGCTGTTGTTCCCGGTCTCTGCCGTGCGCAATTTCTACGCGCTGGAACTCCCGCGCAGTGAAATCGGGGTCACGCTGCTCATCGCAGCCGTCGGGGCCGCTGCGCTCATCGGCTTCTGGCTGCTTACCCGTCGGACGGCCGGCGCAGCCCGCGGGCCATGACCGGGCCGGCCGCAGCGCGGCGGACGACCCGTGTGTCCTGGTGGTCCGGTTCTGGCTGCGGGTGTGCCGGGGCGCCGGGCATTGCGCTGTTCCGCTGGGAAAGCCTGCTCAACACCCCGTTGTTCGTGAGTTTCCCGGGGTTCGTTTCGAAACTGTGGCTGGCTGACGACGAGCACGGTTTCTAGCGGGGGCTCTATGAGTGGAATGGCCCGGCGCGGGCCGAGCACTGCGCGCGTTGGCTGTGGCGGGAGCTAGCCCTGGTGTCGGTACCGGGGCCGATCGGCTACCGGGTCGTGCCCGGGATCCGCCCCGCCGATGCCCTTAGCGATGCGTCCGCGACAGTGCCAGAGCAGGTCACAATGTGGCCGCCGATGGTCCCGCGCTCCCAGTGCGCGGCCCGCCGGCAACAGACTTGGCCGCATCAAGGGTCAGGACGGGTCGGCATGATGCGAGTCATCTGCCGGTGGGCGATTTCCGTGGGGACTGGCCTTCAACGACGCAGCGGTGGCCGATGAGGGCTTCGGGGTCTCGTGCGGCGATGTGCTGCGTCCTGAGCGGGGGCCGCTATGCCTGGTCGGCGAGGTGTTTGTCGGCGCGCCCCTCGACCGCGGCGAGGGCCGCCCGGGCGCTATGCGGGCGTCTCCCCGATGTGGTCAGCGCGCGGAGCGGGCTCGCCGGCCTGCGGCGCCTGCTGGTGCCCGAGCGCGACCGCGCTCACCACGAGGCAAGCGAACGCCGCGATCTGCAGGACAGCCCCTACCCCGTGCGGCAGCGTCTCGCCGAACAGCACGAACCCCGCTGCGATCGGGACCGCGTTCGTCACCATCGTCGCCGTGCCGGCGGCCGTCAGCGCGTCGCCCCGCTGGTATGCGGACTGCAGCACGCTTGTGCCGATGGCATAGGCGGCGATGAGCGAGGCGAGCGCAACGAGCCACGGCCCGCCGTAGCCGACCAGTTTCGCGGAGATGTCGCCGTCGGCGAACAGCAGGCCGGCTGCCAGGCCGAGCGATGCGGCGCGGGCGAAGTGCGTGGGCATGGCGATGAGCAGCACCGCGCCGCCGGCGCAGGCCGCGAGCCAGATGACGACGCCGATGACCGGTGGATGCTGATCGGATGCCGTCGTCCCGGTGAGCGAGAACGCAAGCAGCGTCAATCCCGCGAGCGCCAGGACGACGGCGAGCTGCTCGCGCCGCGCGAGCCGGGACGGGTGCCCGCGCGCCGTCGCGAACGCCAGGACGGCAACCCCGGACGCGGCCACCGCCTGCACGAGGGCGAGCGGCGCGAGCCGCAGCGCCGCCACATACATGAGCCAGCCTGCGGTCTCGGCCCCGAACGCGATCAGCCAGCGCCGGTCGCGGAGCAGGAACTGCACCGACCGGAACGGCCGGCGCGGCGACAGCGGCGGCAGCGCCGCCACCGCGTCGTGCTCAAGGGAGTAGGCCGTGTTGGTGACCAGCGCCGAGACGAACGCGAGCGTCAGCCCGATCCACGCCGGCGGCATCCTGCGGAGACTACCACCGGGGCGGGGCCGGCCGGACCGCCAGGCACATTGCCCCGTCAACGCGGGCCATCCCTCGGCATCAGCGCGCCACGCGAGGATCTCGATCTCCTTGGCGCGGTCACCGCGCCCGGGCAAGACGGGGAGCCGGACGATCCGGCACTGGACGAGGTACGGCAAGGGCCAGCACCCGCGCGAGGCTGCCCTCTACCCGAGGATGCTCGGGCCATGAACTCGCAGGTCAACAGCATCGACCCGGGTTCCCGCACCCCGCAGGCCCGGCGGAGGTGTATCAGTGCGGCCTGACGTTCACCGGCAGCGACAGTGCCGCCGCTGCCTACTGCGCGCGGTGGCGGGAGCCAGGGCCGGTGCCGGGGCTCACGTCGCTGTGCGGTCCCGCGCCGGGGGTCGGCTCGCGGGCGGCTGCAGCCCCGGTAGCGGACTGGCCGGTTGCGGCCCCGTTGGGCACGAGGCTGAAGGCGCCCTCTTCCTCTTGTGCGTTGTGCAGCCGGAGCACGGCGTAGAGCCCGTAGAGCAGGCGCCGGAGTTCGATGACGTCCTCAGGCTGCACGGTCTCGTTGCCGAGGCCGGTCAGAAGCCGGTGCAGCTGGCTGACCTGATGCTCGATCTCCGCGTGGGTGCCGCTCATCGCCGCCGTCGCGTCCGTCCCGTTGAGCGCCCGGGCCACCAGGGGGACGAGCAGCGCCTCGTCGGCCCGCTCGTGCGGGAGCACTTCGCCCTCCAGCAGGTCCAGCAGTGTGCGCACCGGGGCGACGTCGCAGTCGCGCGTCGACAGCCCGTTCGCGACCGATCGGATCTGCTCGACCGCTGGCGCCACGGCGTCGTGCTCGGCCCGCAGCCGGAGCGCGGTGGCGATGTCGGCGGGTGGCATCGCGATCGTGTGGACCGCGCCGGGCAGCACGGCCCGCAGCGCGATACCGATCGCCAGCACGTCGATGACCTCTTGCAGGATCGCGCCCGCCGCCGGCTGCAGGAGCCCGGCCGCCGCGGCGATCATCGCCACGAGCGAGAGGCCCATGCCGATGAGGACGGCCTGCAGGGCGATCCGCTTCGAACGGCGCGCGATGAGGATCGCGTCGGCTAGGGCGTCGATCCGGTCGACCGTGAGAACGACGTCGGCCGCCTCGGACGACGCGGTGGCTCCGCGCGCGGCGAGGGCCACCCCGGCGTCGGCCGCCGCGAGCGCGGGAGCGTCGTTGACCCCGTCCCCGACCATGATCGTCGCACCGTGCGCGGACTCGCGTTCGATCGCCGCGAGCTTGTCGGCGGGGTCGCAGTCGGCCAGCACGGTGTCGACGCCCACGACGCGCCCGACCATGTCCGCGATGTCCGCGCGGTCGCCGGTGACCAAGACGACACGCGTGATGCCGGCCTCGCGCAGCGCGCGCACCATCCGGGGCGCGTCGGGCCGGATCGGGTCCTCCAGGAGGAAGGCGCCAGCGGGCTCGTCGTCGACGGCGGCGAAGACCGTCAGCGAGCCGTCCAGGTCAGCCCGCCGCCGCACCTGGCGCACCCACCGCGGCGGCTCGCCGCCGACGATCCACGTGGCCTTGCCGAGCCTGACCCGGTGACTGCCGACGGTCCCCACCAGGCCGTAGCCGTGCACCTCCCGGACGTCGCCCGGCATCTCCAGTGCAAGCCCGCGACTGGTGGCGGCGGTGACGATGGCGCTCGCGAGGACATGCGCCGATACCTGGTCGAGCGAGGCGGCGAGCCGCAGCAGCTCATCCGCGTCCATCCGGCCGCCCGCCGTGACGACGTCGGCCAGCTCCGGTCGCCCCTGGGTCAGCGTGCCAGTCTTGTCAAAGAGCATCACCCGCCCAGCGGCCAGGCGTTCGAGGGCGCCGCCGCCCTTGACGACGACGCCGATGCGCGCGGTGCGGGACAGGCCGGACATGATCGCGATCGGGGCCGCGAGCAGCAGCGGGCACGGCGTCGCGACGACGAGCACCGCGACGGCGCGAACGGGGTCCTGGCTGAGCGCCCAGGCCGCTGCCGCGATGGTGAGCGTGAGCGGGACAAACAGGACGGCGAACCGGTCGGCGGCGCGGACGAACGGCGCCGACGAGGCCTGCGCCTGCTCGACCAGGCGCACCACCCCGGCGTAGGTGGACTCCGCGGCCGCCGCCGTCGCGACAAGCTCGATCGGCTGGCCCGCGTTGACCACGCCGCTGCGGACGTCCTCGCCGGCGATTCGCTCCGCCGGCCGCGACTCCCCCGTCAGCGCGGACTCGTCCAGCACGGCCGGGCTGAGGAGCCGCCCGTCCACCGGGACGATCCCTCCCGCGCCCACGAGCAGCCGGTCACCGGGGACGACGTCGTCCACCGGGACCTCGACGACGCCGCCCTCGACGCGGCGCCGGGCTGTGCGCGGGGCCCGCTCGGCCAGCAGGCTCAGCTCGCGCCGCGCCCGCGCGGACGCCCGCGCCTCCAGGAGCTGCCCGCTGGCGAGCATCACCGTGATCACAGCGCCGGCGAAGGGCTCGTCGACCGACAGGGCACCGGCCAGGGCGAGCACCGCGATGACGTCGACGCTCGGCTGGTGGCGCCGGATCGCGCCGACTACCCAGGACACCGAGAAGACAAGGCCCAGCACGGTGCCGGCGATCCACAAGACCCTCGCGGGCGTCCCGGCAGCCAGCAACCATGCCACGCCGCCCGCGAGTAGCAGCACGGTGGAGAAGACGAAGAGCAGCATCTCCTTGCTCTCACGCAACCGGGCCATGCTCTCATTCTCTTGCCGGCCGTGCCCGCCCAGTGGAGTTCTCATGGTGACGGTATGGAGGTGGCCGTTCCGCCTGCATGGCGGCGTCGGTGCGCGTAGCAGAGCCGGGTCGGTGCGGGGATCAGGGGCACGCGGGGCCTTCCCGGCCGGACGACCCGCCGGGAAGGCAGGCGAGCGGCTATGGCGGCGACGGTGCTGATAGTTGAGGATGAGCGCAAGCTGCGCGAGCTCGTCCGGTCCTACCTGGGGTACCGGTAACGACGGACCCGTCAGCACCGCTAGAGCATCCAGTTTCCCGAACACGGCTGGCACGATGGGCGGGTGACGATCGGCGAGCGGATCGAGACGGCCCGGCGGGAGCGGCGGGTCCTGACCCGGGTCTCCCGTGCCGGGTGGCGGCTGGGGCAGGCCGGACCGGAACGGACGTGGGCGCTGGTCTCGGCCTGCGCCGAGGGGGATCTCGATCCGAGATCCCTGGCCACGGCGGCCGGGCCGCCGCCCTCCCGGGTGCACCAGCTCGTAGCGGTGCCGGCCTGGACGCGCTGGACGCGGCGCTCGGCGAGCTGCGGGCAGCAGGCTGGCCAGCCCCCGAAGACCCCGGCAGCGATGAGGACGCCGAACTCGACGGCCGCGACAGCATCGCCGACCCCATATCGGACAAGGTGGACTGGCTGCGACAGTGCGCAAACTGGCTCGCGCACCTGGATGCTGATAGCTACCCGCCAGCGGTCGTGGACGGCTTCTTGCCTTGGTGCGCGATCACGATCTGCAGGGCCGCATCCAAGGACTTCGTCGCCGGCCGGGGAGGGGTCACCGACCATGATCCGGCCCGGCTTGCCCTGGTCGCCCTGACCTGAGACACCCACCTTGTTCATCAAGGTGAGCTCGGCGAGGTTCGCGCCGCCCAGCCCGGCGTCGACCTGGGCCGCGGGGACAGGCAACCGGCCGCTGGCGTCTTCGGTGACCAGCAGCAGAAGGTCCTCGGCGAAGAGCATGCTCCCCCCGCTACCGGCCCCAGCCTCGGGCACCGTTGAGGCCTTTACTATTAGCGGCATGACTTCGCACTCACGCTTCACCCTCGAGGAGGCCCGCGCCGCGGGTGAGCGGATCGGCGTGGACTGGGGCTCGTCGCCGTTTGATCTCGAGCAGTTCCGGATGGGGATGGACATCGAGCTCGAGCATGGCACGCGCGATCCGGAGACCAATGTCACCGACGATGACGTCACCATGACAGCCAAGATCGCGCGGGCCCACCTCAACGAGTTCCCCGACTACTACACCCGCCTTGCCAAGATGGAGGCCGAAGCTGAGGCGGAGGCGGACGGGACCGCGCCGGGCGAGTGAGCGCGCAGACATCGCGGCCATTGAGCCGCGTCGCCGTTCACGCGTGGCCAGTAGCGTTTCGCCCGGCGGCTCTGCGATGTCAGGTGGGCTCTTGCGCCGGCCCTGATGTTGGATACGTCGTGCGCGCTGGCGGGCCCCATGAGTGTCAGCTGCCAGTCCGGTCGGCGGCCAGTGGGGTGGTGCCGGGATCGGTGCGGTGAGGCGGGGGTCAAGGATGTCAGGTAAGCGCGCAGGCGCGGCGCCGGATGCCCCGGGACCTAGAGCGCGACATCACCCTCATCAAGGCCAGGCTCGAAGGCCGGGCTGAGCCGCGCCCGTCCCCGCCGCAGGCGCCCGCGGGCGGTTCGGATGCGGGGCTCCGGGCGATCAAGGCCATACACACGCTGGCCTGGTTCTCCATCGAGGGGTGCATGGTCTATGTCCTGTACGCCGGGTTCGCCGGGCGATCGGACCGGCGCGCAGGCATCGCCGCGGGAGTGGTTGCGACCGAGAGCCTGATCTTCGCCGGGAACGGGTTCCGCTGCCCGCTCACCCGGATCGCCGAGCGCCTGGGCGCCGAGCGGGGCTCGGTCACCGACATCTACCTGCCCCAGCGGTTCGCCCGCAACCTTCCCGCCATCCACGTCCCCCTGATCGGCCTGGCCGGATTCCTCCACGCCAGAAACCTTCGGACCCGGCGCCGTAACTAGGGCGTGTCTGATGGATCTTGATGTTGAGGTGCGGTATCCGTAGCTGGTGCACGATCGCCACGATCTGACCGATGCCGAGTGGGACCGGTTGGAGCCGCAGCTGCCGGACCGGACGCCGGCCCGGGGCGGGCGCTGGTCGGATCACGGCAGGTGATCAAGGGAGTGTTCTGGCGGACCCGGACAGGGGCGCCGTGGCGGGGCCTGCCGACGTCCTACGGGAACTGGAAGACTGTCTACTCCCGGCATCGTCGCTGGTCAGGCGATGGCACGTGGGTGAAGATCCTGGACCGGCTACGCGCTGGATGTGACGTGGAGGAGGGCTCGCAGTGGACTGCCGGGGCCGATTCGTCGACGGTCCGGGCGCATCAGCACGCGGCCGGCGCGCGCCATGCGCCGCCCAAGGACATCCCGGAGCACAAGCTGACCCCGCTGCTGGCGGCCCCAGCCGAGACCTCAGTCGAGACCTCAGTTGAGCCCCCGGCCGAGTCCACAGGCGACACAGGGGGATGGGTCGAATCACAAGAGTTCCACGCCCGCGAGGCCCAAGCGGGCTGACCGAGAGGCGCTGGGGCGCTCCCGCGGTGGGCTGAACACGAAGATTCACCTGTTGAGCGACTCCCGGTGCCGGCCACTGGCCGGGGTCACTACCGCCGGGCAGCGCCACGACTCGGTTGCGTTCGAACCGCTGATGGATCGCCTGCGGATCCGCAGGCTCGGACGTGGGCGGCCGCGGACCCGCCCGGGGCGGCTGCTGGCCGGCAAGGCCTACTCGAACCGCACGATCCGGTCCCACCTGCGCCGATGGCGGATCAAGACAACGATCCCGGAGAAGAGCGACCAGCAAAAGGCCCGCGCTGCGAAGGGTTCCGCCGGCGGGCGACCACCGAAGTCCGGCACCACGTCCTGCAAGCAGCGCAACACCGCCGAACGCGCCTTCAACAAGCTCAAGGCCTTCCGCGCGGTCGCAACGCGCACCGGCAAGCGCGAGTACGTCTTCCAAGGGACCATCGACGTCGCCTCGATCATGATCTGGCTCCGCCACCCAGCCACTCAAGATCCACCAGACCCCGCCTAGCCTCGGGCATTCGTGCGCCCAGCAGACCGGAGATGGATGGTGTCTCGGCGCTAATGAGTTCCCCAGGTCAGTGTGGAGCAGAACGAGCACGTTGTGGCTCACCCGGCGCCGTCAGCCAGCCGGTTCACGTCGCGAAGGGACACCGGCCGCTCTACCGTGATCGAACCTGCCATGGGTTCGCTGGTCACAGCGGTTCCCATCTGCTTGGAACCCTGCCGGGGGCA
>Ga0302325_10012351_pt1 | contig 18324 bp, 21 predicted proteins | sample Palsa_T0_2_FD_201948 | JGI IMG/M metagenome (GOLD analysis project Ga0302325, IMG submission 201948) | Peat permafrost microbial communities from Stordalen Mire near Abisko, Sweden - Palsa_T0_2 | ecosystem: Environmental > Terrestrial > Soil > Palsa > Peat permafrost | place: Sweden: Abisko...
GTCATCTCCAGACTCTGGCATCGTCATAATCTAAGGCAAGAGGTCCGGCATTGCCAACCATTACGGGATATCCACACATCCCGGGCGCGTCCACCTGTTGATATGTGGAAAAGAAATTCAGATAAGTCTAATTTAATGGCATTGCCCGCCAGGGTTTTGCACTGCGGTTGCACTGGCCTGCATTTTATTTGCACTGACAGAATCTGGCTTGCATCAAGACTGCATCATCCCATTTCCGAGTTGCATCGTGAATGCATTACCAGTGCATGGGAAATCATACTGAATACCGGTGGAATCAAGGCATGGAAAACAACCCCAGCTCCGGCAGGAGCGATGCCAGATGATCTACCAAGCCAATCCAGAAGAACGTGGACGGCTTATCGCCGGATTGCGTGAGCTCGCGGATTTCCTCGCCCAGAATCCGGACGTGCCCGTGCCGCGCCACACCGACGTGCTGGTGTTCCCGTCCCCTGGGAGCGACGCGGAGATGTTCGCGGAAATCGACCTGATCGCCCGGCAGATCGGCGCGACGGCCAGCAACGCCGACAGCCCTGCCGGCCACTACAGCGCCGTCCGCGACTTCGGGCGGGTGCACTACCGCGCCGTGGCCATCCCTAACCGTGACGACGAGAACGGCGGGGGGTGACGGCCATGTTCTTGCACCTCATCCTCGGTGCGGTCGCCTTCCTGGCAGGTGTGTCCGCCACCGTCCTAGCCCTCCTCATCCTCGGCATCCGCCGGGGCGACCGCGGCAAGCGCCTGACCGGCCAGCCCGGTAGCCGTTCCGAAATGCTCGCCCAGCGAGTGCTGACCGCTTCGCGGGGCTGCGGTTCCCGCGACCACGCGGAGGAGGGCCCGTGAGCAGGATCACGACCTTACCTCCGCCGTCTATTCCGGCCGCCACTGCCACGACATCAACTGCCGGAAATGCCGCGCCCGATCCCGCTGGATGCGGCGTAAGGCACGGCGCTCCCGCAAAACCCGAACCGACGTAACCACGGCCGGAAGAGGTGATGTCAGATGACCATATCAATTCCGCTCATCGCACTTATCGCCCTTGTCGCCTACATCGCTTACCGGCATCTGGGGCTGCGCGCCTGGCACGCGATCGTCTGCATGATTCGGTTTCCTGCTAGCCGCGACCAGCGCGGCACCGCAAATCCGGAGCTTTCTCGCCGGGATCATCCAGTGGCTGCAAAAGCCGTGACCCATTCAACGCTGGAAGGGGTGATGTCCGATGACTGACACCAACAGCTCGGCACCACACGCGGAACACCGGCCGTGGACGCTCTACGTCGGCGACGCCCGCGGGGTGCTCGCCGGGATGCCTGGCCAGTCGGCGGACTGCATCGTCACGAGCCCGCCTTACTGGGGGAAGCGGGACTACGGCGTGGCCGGGCAGTACGGCCACGAGGCCGGCCCCGACGCGTACATGGACACTATGCGCGATGTGTTCCGCGAGGCGCGCCGGGTGCTCGCCGACGACGGGACATGCTGGCTCAACCTGGGCGACTCCTACTCGGCCAGCGGGGGAGGGGCGACCGGGCTGCACGCCTACCTCGGCCCGCACCTCACCACCCACCGCGCGGCCGGGCTGCACGCGAAGAACCTGCTCGGCCTGCCCTGGCGGGTGGCGTTCGCCCTGCAAGAGGACGGCTGGATCGTCCGGAACGCGGTCGTGTGGCATAAGCCGAACGCCATGCCCGAATCGGTACGCGACCGGCTCAACTGCCGGCACGAGCTGCTGTTCCTGCTCGTGAAGCAGCCCGCCTACTGGTTCGACCTGGACCCGATCCGCGTCCCGCACGCAGCCAGCAGCCGCCACGACCGCGAGACACACACCGCGACACGTGCCCGGACCCGCCCGCCCGGCCGTCCGGGTAGCCGTACCCGGCCGCCGAAGTACGGGCCCGGTACACGCGAGGTCACCACCGCCCGCCGCTACGGCGGCCGGCGCCACAGCCGCGGGCATCCGAACGGGCGCAACCCCGGCGACGTCTGGTCGATCCCGACCCGCCCGTACAGCGGGCCGCACTTCGCGGCCTACCCGATTGACCTCCCGCTGCGCTGCATCGCGGCCGGCTGCAAACCGGGCGGCACCGTGCTCGACCCCTTCGCCGGGAGCGGCACGACCGGCCTGGCCGCGATCCAGCTAGGCCGCCGGTTCACCGGGATCGACCTCTCGCCCGACTTCGCGCACCTGGCCGCCGGCAGGCTCGCCCAGGCACTCGCCGACCGGAACCAGGAGACCCGATGAACGCCGACCGCTCCGCGGAAGTCACCACCCGCAACGACATCGCACGGGACATCATCGCCGGGTTCGCGGCGGTTACCCCGAACCTGGCCGGGGTGTGGCGGTACGTAGACCGCGCGCTCGCCGATATCCCCGCCACGCTCGCCGACCTCGGGCGAGCACGAGCCGAACTCGAGGCGGTGCGCCAGGACCGGGCCAACCTGCTCGCCGCGATCCGCGCGACCCTCGGCGCGCACGATGACGGCGAGGACGACCCGCTCGGCTACCTGCGCGCGGAACTCGGCTCGCCCGGCACTCCCGCCACCACCAGGCGGCGCGTATGACTAGCTACCGGCAGATGCGCAGGCACGCGCGCCGTGTCCGCCGCAGCGGCCTGCAGCCGATCATGGTCATCAACGCCGATGGCCAGTACCCCACCCTCGCCGTAGTGATCCTGGCCCATTGGGCGTGGCGGTACCGCTCCGAACTCGCACCCGCCTGCACAGCGAGCGCGGTGCTCGGGGCGGGCTGGTGGCTCCACGCCACGCACCCGTGGCCCTACCTTCTGGCCGGCTCGGCCGCAACCGCATGGGCGCTGATCACGTTCGGCGCGCGGTCTGGCCTGGCCCGGCTCGCCGAACGGATCTACGCGGGCACGGCGGCATTCGCGGCGGGCGCGTGGCTGGCGGTCGCATCCCTGCTCGGCCCGTTCACCTCGCCACTCCCGCAAGTCCTTTGCATAGGCGCGCTCATCCTCGCGGTGCCATGGTGGGCGCACCGCCGTCGGCGGGCCAAGGTGCGCGTGGAACGGACGCTCGCCGCGTGGCCGGATATCTCCCAGGCGATTGGCCTGCCCGGGTCGCAGGTGATGTCGGCGACCGTGGACCTGTGGGGTTGGCGGGCACGGCTCCGACTGGCACGCGGGCAGACGATCGCGGACGTGTCCGCGCGGATCCCGGCGATCGAGTCGGCGCTCGGCACGTTCCGCGGTGCGCTGCGCGTGTACCCCACCCGCGACGACAAGGCCAACCGGTGCGAACTGCGGGTGCTCGGCGCCGATCCGCACGCCGAGGCGATCCGCTGGCCCGGGCCCTCCGCCCGGTCCATCGCCCAGCCCGTCGACCTCGGGCCGTTCGAGGACGCCGAGCCGTGCCGCGTGTCCTTCCTGCGCCGGCACGCGCTGTTCGCCGGTACCACCGGGGCGGGCAAGAGCGGCGGCCTCAACGTGCTCATGGGCGCCCTGGCCGGATGCGGCGACGTGGTTATTTGGGCGATCGACCTCAAGAAAGGCATGGAACTCGGGCCCTGGGCACCCTGCATCGACCGGCTCGCGACCACCCCCGAAGAAGCCGCCGCTCTGCTCGCCGACGCGGTCGCCATCCTTCAGGCCCGCGCCGCGTGGCTGGCCGCAACGGGACGGCGCGTCTGGGAACCGGCGCCGGACATGCCCGCGCTGGTAGTCATCATCGATGAGTATGCCGAACTCGCCGACGAGGCACCCGACGCGATGAGCGACACCGACTCCATCGCCCGCCTCGGCCGGGCGGTCGCGGTGACGCTCATCGCCGCGACCCAGCGGCCCACCCAGAAGGCAATGGGGCAGGGCGCGGTGCGCTCGCAGATGGACACCCGGATCTGCTTCCGCGTCCGCGAACGCAAAGACGTCGACCTGGTCCTCGGACACGGCATGCTCACCGCCGGCTGGCACGCCCACACCCTCAATGCGCCTGGCAAGTTCCTGGTATCCGCCCCCGAGCACACCACACCCCGCCGCGCCCGGGCCTACCTCGTCACCGACGACGACGTCGCCCGCACCGCCGCGCACTTCGCCGCGAGCCGGCCCCAGCTAGACGACGTGTCACGCGGCGCGATCCCCGGCCCCGCAGCCGAACCCGCCGCCTGGTACGACCCCGGCGACGCCCAGGACCACGCTGGCGAGCCCGCCGACACCCCGGACGATCCCGGCACCACGCCCGAAGGCGCGCTCTGGCTCGCGCTCTGCACAGCACCCGACGAGGGAGCCGACATCGCCGAACTCCTCCGCCTCACCGCGATGAGCCGCGCGACGCTGTACCGCCACCTCGCCCAGCACGCCCGCGCCGGACAAGCCATCCAGGTCAGCCGCGGCCGGTGGCGGGCGACCACCACCCAGGACCAGCGATGACCGGTTGTCTCACCCCATTGTCTCGTCTCACGCCTCGCGCGTGTCTGCACGTAAACGCGCGTACACGGCCGATGAGACAAACGCCGAGACAAGCCCGTATGTATCCAAGCAAGCGGAGGTGATGCCACGTGACCAAGAACATCAACGCACGGATAGCAGCCGAAATCTCATGGGCGCGCACCCCCGACCGCAGCGCCCGCACCCGCCCAGCCCGCGAAGCGTTCCTCAAGCGCTTCGAGCGCGAGGTAGACCCCGACGACAAACTCCCGCTTGAAGAACGCCGCCGCCGCGCTGAGCACGCCCTACGCGCCCACATGCTCCGCCTTCGCAAACGAGCCGCAAGCGCCCGTAAGAATGGCTGAGTTTCCGAGCTCGTGCACCGTTGGAACGCCCACTGAAGGCTGCTGCCGAGTGCCTCAGCGCCAGCTGATGTCCAAGGCCAAGCAGAAGATGGTCGCCCGTTAGACCTGCTCCGGAGCTGATTCCGCAGCTATCATGAACAGGCATGAAGTATAGGGAGATCTCCACCTCGCTTACCGGATGCCAACCGACGGTCGAGCAGTTGATTCAGGTATGGCAGCAGGTGCTTGAAGACTTCCAGGACATGGATCGAAAAATAGTCCTGACCTATAAGTCTCGGCGGAACATTGTGGGCCTAAATGGTTCCATACGGCGAGAATCGGAACGCATCGAGTCTGACAGCCTTGACAAGCTCTTCGATGAAATTGGCGCCTGGGATGTGTTGGATAATCTTACCTTGCACGCCAGCCAGGAAGCGCCATACAGGAAGGTCTTTATCTCAATTGGGCCTGGACGTGGAACGACTATTAGATTGGAGGGACTTTCTGACGATCATTGGCTTATTACTGGCCGCGTAAGACTAGTTAAAGAACTTTCCCTCACCAACCGGCTCCGTAAGCTTGGCCGCAACACAAGAAAAGTCTTCAACAAACTGTCCCCTCCACTTGCCATACTACTGTCAGTAGCCCTAGTTATCGGAGGTTCAATCCTCGTAATAGTCGCTCTATTTCTTTCGATAGCACCGGTTGCAAATCTCGTCCATATCTACACCCATCACGGAGTCCCTCGCTGGAAGGATTGGGCTTACTCGCTTTGCACGGTCGCCGTGGTTGGCCTGGTCTGGCAAGCTTTTTTCAGCATTGTTCCCCTCCGCATCTCCCGGGTGAGACGCTCGCGGCTACGACTTTTCTCCCCTGGTACGACTGCTACCGTAATAGGTATTGCAGGGGTTGTTGTGGCTATAATTGGAATTATCATAGAAGCGCTGGTCAAGTAGCCTGAGTATTTTAAACACTTACATCCTGAATCCTAATCTTATTTAACAAGGCGGCATTCTGCAATATCAGCGACAGCACAGACAATTGCGACCGAGGCAAGCATTACATCTAATTTGTCAATGCTTTTAAGCATAACGGCCGGTGGAACGGTACGGTCGCTATTCTTAATCTGAACTCACGGCGCTGGTATGGAAATACCGGAGAAGGCAAGAGCACAGCCGGAACCTTCCTTAACTCGCACGTCCGACCACGGTCCAAGTCCCCAGCCCGCGACGAATGTCTCCGCCGCATTGAAGGCGGGCTGGATTCGACCGCAAACTCCGTGCTCAATCAGTTTGGCGGCAACCGCACCCCGGCGCGGCCGCGACGACAAGCTCCACGCTCGGGGATCACAATTAAGGCATACGTGGCGGTAGCGAACTTTCCTTCAAAGAGTGATGAACGACTTTGGAGGCTTCGCGCTGGAAGGCGTTTCCAGTCATGTCGTAGACGAAGCGGTACGGCATGGGTGCCAAGGATTGTCCGTGCCGTTCAGCGTGTTCTCGTTGCTGAGGCGTGGGAACCTTGAGCTTTCCGCGACGCCGCTCGGGCATCGTGTCGTGGATGCTTATCAGTCCGAACTCGGCAAGCTCATGAACCGCTTCATACACTTCCCCGCTAAGCCCATATCGCGCCCATCGTACGGATTCGGGAAGCGCGACGCCATATTCGTGATCGCGACGGCGGGATCCAGCTGTCCGATCCGTGAGTTCGATGATCGCGAGAAGAACGGCAATCTCCTTCGGTTCAAGCACGAGGTGCCAGCCGTTTAGGAAGAACGAGGCAGGCAATCTCACCACGCTGTCGGCGTACTGTCCAGGTCGTGTATACATAGTCTGCATTCCGTCCTCGCGGTAGAGGCAGAATTCCTCGAAGCGGTCGCGTTCCCCGGAAGGGCGATCTATTAGAACCAGGCTTACGTCGGCAAGTTCACGCAGAGCACGGGTCACTCTCACTCGCCGGGTGCGTAGGGAGGCAGTACCCAGGCCAGCCAGGGTTGCCCATGAAGGGACACCGGGTTTAGGGATGGCGTTGCCATGATCGTTGCGGAATGCTTGGCCAGGCTGACACTCAAGGTGGGCAACGTAGATCGTCGTGAGTAGAAGCGATAGCGCGTTGGTCTTACGGTTCACCAGTTTTGTTAGTGGCGGCCTAGTCTCGATGTCTCGCCTGAGGCGATCCTTGTTTCGCAGTTTAGGGTCTTGCGTCGCGTGGGTGTCGGAGTCGGGAGGCTCGGGCCGTGGTTCAGCGAGGCATACGAAGGCTTGGCGGAGAGCGATTTCCGGAAGGTGCTCGTCATCAAGAGCCTGGTACGCCTCCAACGCATAACGGATCGCGTCTCGTCGGCTTTGTAGTCGCTGCAGCCGAATTTTTCGAGCCGCCCTTGCCTTCTCCCCTGCTCGTCGACTCCACTCGGCTTGTTGTTCCGCGCGTGACATTGCCCTGCTTACAGGCGGGGGGACGGTGATACGCACAGTCAATCTCCATCGACCTAGGTTCAAGGAGGCGGGGCACGTCGGAGCGGCACATAAACGGGAGCTACTAGGATGCTAGTCGTAAGGTTATGTCCCGTTCCCCCGTGCCTAACGGGCCGTTCCCCTGGTCTCAGAGCTCATTTTCGTCCTGACTACCCCGAGGCGACTCTATGGAGATCGTTGAAGTACTCGGGAGGCGCCAGGTGATTGAAGAGAAGCCGCAAGGACCGCGGCCAGGTCGCGTCTACGCCTTGTCCATGGCGATCGTGGCGGTTGTCGGAGTGGTCATCGCCGTGCTCGGCCATCCTGTCCCCAGCCTTGCGGCAGCCGTGGTGACGACGGCCCTGTCCCGCCTTGTCCTTGGCCTGCCACCCAACGCCGAACTGCCGCTCGAACTCATGACCCGAGCCCTCGGTTCGGTGACGGGATTGAAGAAGCCCGGGCATCATCTCGGTGAAAGCAAGCAAGGCCAACAGGATCTGCAAGCAGCCGTCCTTGGTGAGCATTCATCTTTGCCGAACGATGACGTCGCAGCTGATGATGGTAAATAAGAAATTATTCTCTGATAACTGGAGGGTAGTCCCGACGGCAGCAAACCGCCGTGCCACCGCCTCGTACTCCTCGTCCGTGATCCCAGGGCTTTCCGTCGACGAGAAAGTCGCGTTGTAGCAGCGAGCTTGCCGCCGATAATGAAGTCGCGTTGCCGCAACGCCCACGTGTGCCGATGCCAATATGCCTCCTCGACGCTGCTCCCGAGCGCCCCGGCCACCGCCTCCGGCCTAGCACCCGCGAGCACCGCGCCGTGAATCGCGATCGGCTAACCACCGCGTGGAGCCACTCGGCCAGCTCGTCGTACGCCGTCCGCTCGTTGAGGGGCCGCGCGGTACGGTCGACCCAGAGCTGGGCCAGCTCGAGCGGGCCTAGGTCTTTCGCCGCGCGGAAGGTGATCGGCCGCTCGAGAAGCCAGATTCTGCCCGGCGCGTGGGGCATTCCTCAAGCGCTTCGAGCACGAGGTCGACCCCGACGGCAAGCTACCGCCCGACGAACGCCGTCGGCGCCGAGCACGCCAGGCGTGCCTAATGATCCGCCTCGCCAAGCGCGCTGTCGCAGCCCCGGACTACGGCTGCCTGCGAGAACGCCGGATTACCGCGTATCTCGGACCACTTATCTCGGACCACTTATCTCGGACCACTTATCTCGGACCACTTATCTCCTTCATTCAGCTCCCACGCAGAAGGTTGCTGAATCACCGCCAATCCACCTTTCGCCGACGCTATGCTCATCGGAGCATCCCGAGCGCAGACAGGTGACAGAACATGAGATCGTGCAGTTCAAGACCGGGTTAGGCAGCGCGTAGACATAAATCCACGCTACGTAAAAGATTATTTTACAGACCGTAGAAAACTGTCCAGGGTGGTAGGGGTTAATTTACGGGTCTCGCAATAAGAGATATCCGGTTCTCTGCAACGAAGTCGACGGTTTGATCCCACCTCACAGGGCGGGCCAGTAAAAGCTGGCGAAGCAGACTGGCTCGACGTGCGCCCCCTCGATGCCGGAATCGGACCGCCAGGGATCCCCGGCGGCCGATGCGACATGGTCACACTCGATGCAACCTCGAAGGCGTGCACTGGGCGAGGCAATAGACGCCGAGTAGGAGGTGAGCGAAGTGCTCATAGTTACGGTTGGTGCAGTCTTGGCGCTCGTCGTGGTGTGCATAACCGCGTGCATGATGGGTGCTCAATCGGTCGAGTTCTCAGCAGCGATATGGAGACAGATCTCGATCTCGATCAAGATCATGTCGCCAGGCACACGGAGGAGACGCAATAACAGGCAGCCCAAGAAGCCTACCGATTAGGGCTGGTCAGCCTAGTCGGCTCGATCCTGGCTGCGGCGAACCGCTGCGCGACCGCCTCGTACGCCTCCTCGGTAATCCCGAGCTTGCCGCCGATGACAAAGTTGCGCTGCCGCAGCGCCCACTCATGCCACCGCCGATACGCCTCCTCGACGCTGCTGCCGAGCGCCCCGGCGACCGCCTCGGGCTGCGCGCCCGCAAGTACCGCGCCGTGAATCGCGATCGGCTGCCAGCGGTCCAGCCACTTCGCCAGCGCGGACATGGTCGCTAGCTCGGCCAGCTCGTCGTATGCGGTCCGGTCGGTGACGGGCCAGGCCGTGCGGTCGGCCCACAGCTCAGCCAGCTCGAACGCGCCGAGTTCTTCCGCCGCGCGGAAGGTAACGGGCCGTTCAATGGCGGATGCTTCCACACGCCCGTGGTATCGCTTCATGGGCTCTCCAACCCTCTGCCGAAGCCGAGGACAAGGCCCAAGACACGCGTCTACAAGATCAAATTTTAAGCATCTGATTTAGCGCACACCGTAGATGGATGATCTGGATCTTTGCAGTTCAGCACAGCGAAGATGGAAAATCTATCCGTAGTCAGATGCTCTATCCGTTGAGCTACGAGCGCAGACACTGCAGCATACTGCACCGTGAGCACGCCTGGTACCTGCTTGCGGCGCTGGTGCATAAGCACAGCGATGATAGAGCGTCTGATTTTCTGATCCATTAACGGGTTGAGACCTGACAGTCATCAGCGTGTTTGTGCCTACGTGCCAGCACGAGCCCGCTATGCGGCGCGCAGGGCGGCGACAGATTCGATTAGGCCATCACGTTCGAGCTGGCTAAGTACGTCCTCTGTGTCCAGTGGCGGCCGGGTCCGCGAATCGGCAGGACGCGCGCGGCGACGGCCCGCTCGTTGATGCCGACCTGGTCCAGCACGAAGTCATCGGGCGACTTGACCTCGATGCCCCACTGTCGGAGATCGGTGGCTGGAAATGCTTCAGATTGCTGGTTACGACGAAACTGGCGGTTGTCGGTGGTCAGCTTCGACTTTCGCGAACCGCGGGGGTGCTTCGCTGGCTTGCGGGAACCGCTTGATATCGGAGGCTCTGGTACCAGTAGAAAATTCCAAGGGCAACGACGACCAGGATCGAGCCGATGACGAATCCGAATGGCCTGGAAGACAGCCGTGTCACTCCGAGCGTGACGCCAGCTCCGGCGACGACGCTATTGGGCACCGCGATCATGCTGGCCATCGTGAACATTCCCTTGCTGCCCATCCACGTCCGGCGGGCTCGGCTGGTGCTCGGCGGCCGGTTCGCGGCGATCGGCGCAGGCGCGTCGTCAGCTTCACCCGGGCTGCGCAATGGGAAGTACGACGGCGCCTCGGGCGACAGCGTCCGGTAGAACGAGCGAATACGCGCGATGCTGGTCAGCATCACGACATTTTCGACGCCGGTGTCGACCAGCCGGACGATGGTGAAGATTCCAAGCACGACTATGACCGGGATCACTGTGCTGACCAGAGGCGCAAAGGCCTCGGTGCCCGATGTGAATCCGATCGCGACCAGTGAGCTCGTCAAGGTCATCAAGTAAAGCGTCGCGCGCGCTGATGCCTCGGTCACGGTCGTGCTTGCGGCGGTCTGCAACACGAAGTGCTCCGTCGTGAGCGCTGTCATGAACATCGATCGCTCGGACTCGCTCGGTTCCGGCTTCGATGTCTCAGTCATCGCATCACGATGTCACAACGTGCGGCTCGTGGCTCGGTACCAGTCGCCCGGAAGCGGCTTGCGCTACGGCTGGCACGTCACGGCCTCAGCTGGCCTCGACGAGAAGCAGCGCGTTGCCGTCGGGGTCGCGGAACCAGAACATCGGGGGTACCGGGCCCACCAGCTCGACCGCGCCGATCCGAACCGAAGCCGGCGCGCCCGCGCGTGCCACCTCGGCGTCGACGTCCACGCCGCGAGACTGCATCTCCTTGTGCGCGGCGTCGACGTCGCCGGTATTCAGGATGATCCCGGTTTGCACCCCCGTCGGATCTCCCTGCCGGGGCGGCACGAGGGCGATACCCGCTGTCCCGCCCGGCGGGTAGACCTCTACCCAGCGGTAGCCGTCGCCCCAGGGAATGTCGTTGCGCCTCTCGAACCCGAGCGCCTCGTAGAACGCGAGCGACCGATCCTGGTTGGTCGATGGCACTAGCACCAGCTGAATCTGACTGATGCGGCCTGGCGTGCTGCTCATTTCTGCTCCTTTGGCGGGTGAATTCATCAGCGTGACTGGCCGGGCAGGCGGCTGCTGCCCGGTAGCACCGGTCGAAGCCGGCTTATGACATCGCCGAGGCCCGACCTTCGTCTGCCCTGCGGTGGCCTTCATATCCACGGCGACGCACACGACCCGGAGGGGCGCATGGTCAGGCCGCCGCTTTCGGACGGGCCGCCCTAGCCCACGAGCGGACCGACCTCACCGTGCCTGGCGGGCCGCTTCGATCCAGCGACTGCCTCGGCGTACCGGATCTCAGTATGAAAAACTCCGAGCCTCTTGGCACCAGCGCCGACTGGCGCGTCTGAGTTGCCGAGGTCTGGAGCAACTGGCACACATTAACACAGACGTAATCATCGGCCTGGCTGGGACGCGCCCGCCGGAACAGGCGGGCCAGGAACTCCCGGCTGGACTTCTCTGCCTGCCGGACGTTTCACCAGGTGAACGAGCGCAGGAACGATCCGAGCGTGGACGGGGCCCGGACCCCGGCGAACAGCGTGCCCGCCGCGCCGCATCGCAGCAGGCCCATGTCGTCGATCGAGTCCGCCCCGGCTGCCATCCCCGCGACCAGGCAGCCGGTTTTGAGGTCCGCGTTCGCCCCGCAGTCCCCGGCCGGGCGGACGTGCTCTGCGGCCAGGTCGTGCAGCCCGGCCCGGGCCGCCAGGGCCATGACCGGGACCAGGCCGGCATGCGACACGAGATCCGGGTCATCGAACGCGACCCTGGTCGGCGCGACGGTATGCGACAATCGCGCTTGCGAGGTGTCCTCTCAGATAGGGCGATGGGAGCGTAGAGAACTACCATCATCCCAGCTCAGAGGGCACCTTCGCGTTGGCGCGCCCGAACCACCCCTAATTCACCGGTGGATTGAGGCTTAGCTCGTAGCGATTCCGACGGCAGCGAATCGCTTCGCCACGATGTCGTATTCCTCCTCCGTAATGCCCGGCTTTCCGCCGGTGATGAAGTCACGCTGTCGCAGCGCCCACTCGTGCCAACGGTCGAACGCCGCTTGAAGGCTGCTGCCGAGCGCTCCCGCGATCGCTTCAGTCCCCGCGCCCGCGAGTACCGCGCCGTGAATCGCGAGTGGCTGCCATCGGGTGAGCCACTTGGCCAGCGCGGACATGCACGCCAGCTCGGCCAGCTCGTCGTACGCCGTCCGCTCGTTGAGGGGCCACGCGGCGCGGTCGACCCAGAGCTGCGCCAGCTCGAAGGCGCCCAGGTCCTCCGCCGCCCGGAAGGTGATCGGCCGCTCCGGAGCGCCAGACTCTGCGCGCTTGTGAGATCGGTTCATGGGCTCTCCAACCCTCTGCCGAAGCCGAGGACAAGGCCCAAGACGCGCGCCAGCAAGATCAGATTTTAAGCGTCTGATTCAGTGCACACCGTTAATTGGCATGGTAACCGTCAGCGTGTTCGTGCTGAGCGTACGAGCATGAGGCAACTGTCCCGCGTGCAGGGCAGCGGTAGATTCAACGAGGTCCTACGTTCGAGCTAGCTAGGCACGTCCCTTGTGCCTTGCGCCGGCCGGTCCTCGAATCAGACCGCCCAAGCTATGGCTTCCATCCCAAGCGCCGGCGGTACCGCGCTGTGAAGAGCGATCGACTGCCCCATGTAAGTGTTGTCAGCCCTGCTGATCAGGTTGTTGGATGCGCGACAGGCCACGCTCGATCATGAACTGCACCGCTGGGTTCATGTTAGTAGGGATGACGGTCTTGTCAGGATGGGCCGTAGGCCAGACTCGCAGCAATTCGTCCACGAACCCCTGACCGACGTCGGTAACCCCAGCGAAGTCCACTTCCACAGTGTCGAAGTCGGCTTCCAGTCCATCCAGTAGCCGTCGCGCCTCGCTTCGGGATACGAAGATGGTACCTATCTCGAACAGTTTGACCACCGGCCGTGTCCTGACGAAGGCGTGGTCACGACTGAATTCACGGAAGATGCCCGCCAGCGAACGATCGGTCCGCGGGTCGATCTGGCATACAACAGATGTCCCATCGCTTGCCGGTAGGACACCAAGCGCTGTGTCATGACGAAGATTGTCGACTGTCCACCGCACGCCCGACGATGTCAGGCGGAAGACGTCTACGGCCTTTGAGGTGAAGAAGATCCCTTCTCCTGTATGCCGCTGCTTGTCGGTAGTCCGCTTCCCCTTGGAGAGTTCTTGGACGGCCTCGAAGTCGCTGGCTAGGTGCAGTCCTTCGCGAAGCTTCGGATACGCACCTACTCCGTAGTCCCTTATCTCAAAACTCCACTGATCTGCGTCGACCCACCAGGTGATTGTCGCAGTCTCGCTAGCCGAGTGATCGATGGCGTTGTTCAACATCTCAGTGAACGCGTAACCCGTAATCTTTCCGGCCGGACTCTCTCTGTCCAAGTGCAAGTCCTCAACTATCCGACGCCACACGATGTCCTCGGCGAGGCCAAGCAGCGTGAGGTCGTGCTGCCAGGAAGGCGTCGCCTCCGTAGCAACTGTCAGAGGATCCTCAGGCAGCGTACGACGCGCTATAGCCGCTCGCGCAGCCCCCAGGTCAAACAAGCGGTGGCCGCCTGGTGTTCTAGACGAGGGGATGACATCCGCATCTGCCAACTGCCGGATCCTACTGGGCGATAGTCCCAGCTCACGGGCCACGTCAGCAATTCGAACCAGGTTCTCGGATGACTCCGTCATGCCATCCCCTCCGGAGAGTAAACCTACACCTACACTATAGCTTCCGGATAGAACTTACAGTGTAGATTTAAGTTTTCCACCACCATGCCGACTGGCGGTATCGTCTCATTCGCCCCTCCTGGCTCATGATTCGTTCACCTGGTGCGCCGCTCCTTCGAGGACATGATCCCCAGTGCTGCGAACCGTTGTGCGACTGCCTTGTACTCGTCCTGCGTGATACCAGGCCTGCCGCCGGTGATGAAGTCTCGCTGATGCAGCGCCCACTCGTGCCAGCGGTCGAACGCCTCATGAAGGCTGCTACCTAGCGCCCCGCAATCGCTTCCATCCTCGCACCCGCGAGTCCAGCCTCCGCGCGCTTGTGAGATCGGTTCATGGGCTCTCCAACCCTCTGCCGAAGCCGAGGACAAGGCCCAAGACACCCGCCAACAAGATCAAATTTCAAGCATCTGATTCGGTGCACACCGGGAACACGGGGTCAGGATCCGGACCGCCAGCTACCTGTGCGGATCGCCGGCCTCAGGCGCGGCGGGCTGACTGGTCCCGTCAGCACTCTCGCCGGTTCCATCGGCGCGGTGGCCCAGCAGGCCCGCCTGATGATTAGTGAGCACTGAGAGCGAGGCCAAGAAGCCTGTGTCCCAGTCACCGACAAATTCCCACGCCCGCGCGATCCCGACGAGCAGCGAGACGACCAGCGCATCGGTGAGTACATCGAGCGCGGTGCCGTTATGAGAGTTCAGAATGAGGATGATGCCGGTGACAAGGTCGGCCCCGAAGACCAGCACCAGCAGGTTGAGCAGCCGGAGCTGACTGGACCGCTGACGGGCCGTAGTCGGGCTGGACAGGATGGACCGCGTCCCGGCGGCGGCAAACATGAGGCCGATGACCCCCAAGGTGGCTGCCGGCCACCTGACGCCCGTCCCCGGCGCGAGGCCAAAAAGCGAGATCGTGAGCGCGTTCACGAAGGCCAGCAGTGCGGCGGCCGCCCGGACCTGCTGGATGACGGCCGACCCCTTCTCCAGGGTCCGGCGTTGCGTCACCGTCAGGGCGACGAAGAGCAAGCCCGTCAGCGAACCCGCGGCAGCCGCGATGGCCTCGAAAAAGTCCCGGTAAGCGGCTGTAATGACCATGCCCTCACGGTACCCGCGCGGGTCAGGCCAGCTCGCTGGACTCGGCGGTGAGCAGCAGGGAAACAGGCGCGAAGGCCCGGGATTCAGCGCAGGCTGCCGAAGAACTCGCGCACGTCCGCGGTGAGCAGGTCCGGAGCCTCCAGGACGGCGAAATGGCCGCCGCGGCTGGTCGCCGGTCGGGAAGGTGACCAGGGCGTTAAGGTGCACGCCGATGACCCGGTCCGCGGCCAGGCGGCCGATCAGCGGCGCGATGAAGGCGCCCACGTCGCCGCCTTGGACGCCGTAGCGCTGGTAGCCGAGCCGACTCATCAGCCCGGCCAGCGCGGCGGCGGCGCGGCCGTCGGTCCAGCCGGTCTCGGTCAGCGGCCCGGAGAAGCCGTAGCCGGGCAGCGACGGGATCACCAGGTGGAAGGCGTCGGCCGGGTCACCGCCGTGCGCGGCCGGGTCGGTGAGCGGGCCGATCATGTCGGTGAACTCCTGGCCGGGCGGCTCGAGGTAGGCCTGCGGACCGTCCGCCGCGACATCGGCCGGCTGCGCGACCTGGGCTACCCGGTGGACGCGGTACCTGCTGTGGCGGGCGGATGATACCGGCTGGGCACGGGCGCCGCGCTCCCGCCGCTACTGCTGGACGACGACGAAGCGGTCGCGGTGGCGATCAGCCTGCACAGCGCCACCTCCGGCAGCGTGGCCGGCCTTGCCGAGACCTCGCTGCGCGCGCTGACCAAGCTGCAGCCGACGCTGCCGTCCCGGCGGCTGCGCCCGCCGATGCCGTCGCCGGACGGTCATCGCCGGCCGCCAGCCGCGTGGAGGCTGTTGACCAGCACACCTGCGTCCTGCACGCCGGCTCCAATTCACTGGACGAGCTGGCCTTTTACGTCGCCCTGAAGGGGTTCGACTTCCGGGTCCTGCACCCGCCGGAGCTCGTGCCCGTCCTGCGCGCCCTGGCCGGCCGCCTTAGCCGCGCCGCCGACCCACCGTGACCCAGAGTGTTGCGATTGGAGGTCCGATCTGCGGGCAGAAGCGGATGATGGATCCGCGCAGCGTAGGCGTAGAAGAGGAGCTCCTGCTCGTCGAGCCGGGAACGGGACGGCCACAGGCGGTGGCGGGCACGGTCCTGCATGCCGCCGAGCTAGCCGCAGCAGAAGCCGCCGATTCGCCGGGCGGCACTGGCCAGGACGCCGAGGCGGAGCTGGAACTGGAACTGCAGCAGCAACAGCTGGAAACCAATTCACGGCCCTGCCGATCGCTCGCTGACCTGCACGCGGAACTGCGCCGCTGCCGGGCCGCCGCCGCCACCGCGGCCGAACGGGCCGGAGTCCAGGTGGCCGCGCTGGCCACCTCGCCGCTCGAGGTCGAACCCGAGCTGGCCCGCAACGAGCGCTACCAGCGCATGTCCGACGCCTACGGCCTGACCGCGCACGAGCAGCTCACCTGCGGATGCCACGTCCACGTCGAGATAACCTCCGATGACGAGGGCGTCGCGGTGCTGGACCGGATCGGCCCGTGGCTGAGCGTCTTGCTGGCGCTGAGCGCCAACTCGCCGTTCTGGCAGGGACACGACAGCTCCTACGCGAGCTACCGCTATCAGGCCTGGGGCCGGTGGCCAAGCTCGGGACCCACCGGACCGTTCGGGACCGCCGAACGCTACCGGGAGACCTTGCAGCAGATGGTGGACACCGGCGCGCTGCTCGACACCGGCATGGTCTACTTCGACGCGCGCCTGTCGGATCACTACCCGACGCTGGAGATCCGGATCGCCGACGTCTGCCTGCGCGCCGACGATGCCGCGCTGATCGCCGCGCTGGCCCGCGCGCTGGTGGAAACCGAGGCCCGGGCCGCGCGGGAAGGCCTGCCCGGGCGTCCGGTGCGGACCGAGCTACTGCGGCTGGCCGGCTGGCGAGCCAGCCGCTCCGGCCTAGATGACGTCCTGATCAGTCCGGTCACCGGCCAGCCCGAGCAGGCCGCCGCCGTCGTGCAAGCGCTGGTCAGCCACTGTCAGGACGCGCTGGACGATACCGGGGACGCCGACACCGTCGCCGAGCTGCTGGCCGCGCTGCTCGCGCGCGGCACCGGCGCCGCCTTCCAGCGCGACGCGTACCGCGGCTCCGGCCGCCTGGCCGACGTGATCAGCCGCGCCGTCACCGTCACCGCCAACGGCCAGCCACCGGGCTGACGGTCGTTTAGGCCCCAGGCGCCCGGCGTTTCTCCTGGCTGCGGCGTTGCCGGATCGTTAGCATGACTGCCGTAACTGGACTGACAGGCAGCTATCCGGTGGGACGGGACAAACCACGAAGCCGCGCACACGCGCGCCTGGCCTGGACGGGGTACGGGCGCTCGCCGTCCTTGCCGTCATGGGTTTCCATGAGGGCGCATCCGAGCTTTCTGGCGGGTTCCTCGGCGTCGACATCTTCTTCGTGCTCAGCGGATTCCTGATCACGGACCTGCTGGCCGTTCAGTATGACCTGCTGGGACGGCTGGACCTGAAGGACTTCTGGGCGCGGCGGGCCCGCCGCCTGCTGCCCGCGCTGGCCGTGATGCTGGTCGTAGTGGCCGCCGCGGCGATCTTGATCGAGCCGGACTCCGAAGGCTCGCTGCGGGAGGCCCTGCTGGCCGCGGTCACCTACACCAGCAACTGGTACCAGGTCCTGCACCACGTCTCCTACTTCGGCTCGCTGGGCCCGCCACCACCACTGGAACACCTGTGGTCGCTGGCCATCGAAGAGCAGTTTTACATCGTCTGGCCCGTGGTCCTGTGGTTCTTCATTTTCAGGCTGAACGGCCCGCGTGCTCGCGTCACGGCAACGTTGATCGCCGCGGGACTGTCCGCCCTGGCCATGGTGCTCCAGTACTCGCCGGGCGCGAATCCGTCGGCCGTTTACTACGGCACCGACACGCACGCGTCCGCGCTGCTGGTCGGCGCCGCGCTGGCGCTGGCCTACCCGCTGAGCACGCTGGCGGTCGCGCCGCCTGCCCTGACCAAGCGCCTGGACGCGGCCGGCGTCCTCGGGCTCGCGGCGCTGGCCTGGGCCATCGGGCACTTCTCCGGCGATGATCCGGCGGTGTACCCGGTGGGCCTGATCCTGGCCGCGCTGGGAGCGGCGGGCCTGGTCGCCGCCGCGGCCAGCAACGGGGTCATCGCCGCCCTCACCAGCTTGCGCCCGCTGCGCTGGGTGGGCCTGCGGTCCTACGGGATCTACCTGTGGCACTGGCCGGTGATCGCCCTTACCG
>Ga0302325_10012353_pt1 | contig 18322 bp, 14 predicted proteins | sample Palsa_T0_2_FD_201948 | JGI IMG/M metagenome (GOLD analysis project Ga0302325, IMG submission 201948) | Peat permafrost microbial communities from Stordalen Mire near Abisko, Sweden - Palsa_T0_2 | ecosystem: Environmental > Terrestrial > Soil > Palsa > Peat permafrost | place: Sweden: Abisko...
GCCGTTACCCAGGCACCCCCGCGGTCCAACAACGCGCGGTGCACGCTGGCGGCTAGGTGTGCCTTTTCGGTATCATCGAGATACATGAGGAGACCTTCATGGACGATGGCAAGTGGCCCCGGGGGCGTCTCGGCCACGACCGTCTTGAACGCTTCGGAGTCGAGGGCATCGAGCGGGCGCACCCGGAGCGTTCCCCTCAGAGGCGCCGAGTGCAACTTGGTTACGAGCTCGGCCTTGATCTCCGCGATCACGGGTAGATCGGTGTCGACGTAGAATACGTCCTCACGAGCAGTCATCGCCAGCCCGCGGAACGACAGTCCCGCAGCGATCTCAATCACCCGCCTCAGTCCTAGGTCGTCCAACGCCAAGTCCACGCTACGGGCGCGGAGCTCGAAATGTCTTCGCCGATGATCCGCGCCGGGCGTGGCATCGGCTTTCTTACGCGCCGCCTCCACGCCCGGCGCGCCCCATAGCAACTCGGCTGCCTCTCGTGCGAACGGCAAGCGCGTTTGCGACTTCAGGAGTAGCAGCGACTTGGCTGACGGCGAGATGGTCGAGAAGTCGCGCCCGGCGGCCATCGCCGATAAGAATGGCACGTCGCGCAGTCTCGCACACCAGACGGGCCCCCGAGCGAGGCTGAGCGGCATGGCCGTGCCCAGGAGGCGCGTAACCCTTTCGTTTCCGAGGCGTATCTTGGATATGGCGAACCGCATCGCACCGCGCGCACTCATCCTGCTTTGCGCGGGGTCGTTCTCGCCCTGTGCATGCGGCCCGATGACACCAAGGCCTTTGTATGCCGGCGGCGCGCCGACCTGCTCGGAGGTCTCGATATGGCAACAAGCGCTTGCCGATCTTCGACCCGACGCGGTGCTTCAAGTGAAACCCTCCCTCTTTTGGGACACGTGCGCGGGAGTTGCGCAGGTTCAAGCCGTGACGCTGCTCGTGGATGTCGCGCCCGATTCTGCTTTGCGACACCTCGTCGCTTGTCGCTCCGTTCAACTGGCTGTGGAGAATTCAGATGCTCTCGTGGCACCCGGCGGCCTTGGACTGCCTACCGGTTTGGTCGACGTCGAGAGTCGACTCGAAGGCCCTCATATCGCCCTGAAGCTGAGCGCCGATAGAGTGGCGAAAAACGTCCGTCTCTACCGAGAGGCCAAGACGCTGGCCAACGGTGGCGAGCCGAAGCATTGAGTTTAGGCTCCGGGCAAGTTTGTAATCAACGCATACCTGGGCGAAAATTCGAAGACGACCCCCCACACCCTCACTACTTCGTGAAGGAGTCCGGGGTCGGATACGGGCTGGCTTCCGGGCTGATTGCGGTACGATGGTGCGTGACCCATCTGGGTTGACGCACCTCGGAATCGGCCGAGCTGTCCATTTCTCGGCCGCCTGAGGCGGTGCGTCGCGCGACTAGGACCACGAGGAGAACTGATGGCAAAGATCGAGCACCCTGACGACGCCGAAGTGCCAAACATCAAGCACCTGTGGCTGAAGGACGTGGGTGACCACGATTACGATGCGGCTTTCCAGTTTCTTCGTATTCGGGTCGGCAAAAAAAGCGAGCAAAGTCGCTTATCGAGGGGCTGCATGCCGTCAAGGTCGTGCAAATGCGCGCAAATGATATTTTGCGCGCGTGCGAGCTGCCGGCACTTGAGATCGGCGATGCCGGCACGCATCAAGATATGGTCAAGACGATCTTGGGCAAACCGCTCAGCCCGGTTCTCGTAGTGAGCCTTCTGGACGGGACAAGCACCATCGCAGACGGCTATCACCGCGTGTCCTGGGCGTACCGAATCTCTCCACGGGCCTACGTTCCGGGGAGGCTGGCCGTCGAGCACGATCGCGGAGAATGAAGCCGTGCGGCAATCCGCCGCGACGCTCTTCGTTCGGCGCCGCTCAGCTCAATCGAGAAGCAACACTTCGAGTCGCGCGATCGTCTTCGGGTCGGCGATGACCTGCACCTCGACGATGCGGCCTTGCTCCACCTTGAAGGCCCAGATGGCGCGCGGGCGGCCACCGGGTGCCCACGCGGCGCCGGGCGTCCCGTCGACGAGCGCGGGCCGCGCGGCCTGAGCGCTGCCCAGGAAGACGCGAGCGACGTCGGGGGCGCCGCGCACTTCGGCGACGAGACGCGGCGCGCCCTTGGCTTCGTTCGCGGCTGCGGCTTTCACGGCGATGGGGTCGATGCGCAGGATGACGTCGGGATCGAGCAGGGCGAGCACCGCCTCGAGATTGCCGTCGCGCGAAGCCGCCATGAAGGCTTGGGCGACTTCGCGTTGGGACGGGAGATCTTTCTCCGTCTCTCCGGCCCCCTGCACTCGCCTTCGCGCGCGGCTCGCGAGTTGCCGCGTCGCGATCGCGGATCGCCCGAGGATGGTGCCGATGTCCTCGAACGAGAGCCCAAAGAGATCGTGCAGGACGAAGGCCACGCGTTCGGCCGGGCTCAGCGTGTCGAGCACGATCATCATGGCGGAGCCCACGGCGTCGGCGAGCAGGACCTCGCGCTCCGGATCGGTCGGCTCGAATGCCGCTGCTGCGCCCTCCGCCCGCATCGCGGGCGCGGAACTCTCGCGCGTCTTCCGCGCCCGGAGCATGTCGATGCACACGTGCGTGATCACCGTGGTGAGCCAGCCGCCGAAGTTGTCCACCGCTCCGGTATCGGCACGCGTGATCCGCAGCCACGTCTCCTGCACAGCGTCCTCGGTTTCGCTCGTCGAGCCGAGCATGCGGTACGCGACCGCACGGAGGTGGGGGCGGCTCTCCTCGAATCGCGCGCTCAGGGATGCATCGGTCACGTTCGGCTCCTGGAATGAAGAACCCGGAGGATGGCTGTGGTCGCCAGCATCCGATTGTATTCAGCTGATGTTTTTACGACGCGACATGACTGCGGTCACGTTTCCCCCCGCTGAAACGTCAATGGGGTAAAACGGAAACCCCGCGGCCGCGAACCGTGCCGACGGGGTTCGTCGCTCACCGGAGCATGCAAAATGAAGATCAAGATAATGACCATCCATGTGGACGATCAGGCGAAGGCGCTGCTGTTTTACAGCGAAGTGCTGGGCTTCACGAAGAAAGCAGATTTTTCAAACGGACCCTATCGCTGGCTCACTGTCGTCTCGCCCGAGGCGCCCGACGGCGCGGAGCTGCAGCTCGAGGCCAACACCAACCCGGCGGCTCGCGTCTACCAGCAAGCAAGGTTTCACCAGAGCCAGCCGGCGGCCATCTTCTTCGTCGACGACGTGCAGCCCGAATACGACCGCCTCAAAGGCCTGGGAGTGAAGTTCGTCATGCCGCCAACCAAGGTGACAGGATCGACAATCGCTATGCTGGACGACACCTGCGGCAATCTCATCCAGATCGCCGCCCTCGATCGCCGGACGAGCTGACCGGCTGCTCGCGTCCGGCCTGCGGGTCGCAAGCGGCAGCAATGCGGCAGCGATATGCATGTACGTGCGTGAAGGCGAACCATTCGAATTTCATCGCGCGACTATCGTGGTAAAAAGAAGCATGGGGAGATTTTGCGCGAGCCTCACGAACTCAGTGTCGTTCTCGATCGTGGCCATCATAGGGCTGACTGCATGCGGGAACACCGACTCGGATTTTCTGGCAGCGGTGCGAGACGCGTCAGTGCCGACTGATGGGCCGATCCTAACGTTCTCTAGCGATGCGCCGGGCTCGACGTTCTCCAGCGACGGACCGGGCTTGGTGTTTGGAGATGCAACGGTTACCGGCGACGACGCGTCCGGCTCCGAGGAGACCGGTCCGGCCGTTACGAGCCTCACGATTCAGCCCCAGAACCCCGAGATCGACGTATCGATCGTCAACGGACAGATCGCATCTGTTGCGTTAGCCGGAGACGCCGGCTCCGCCTTACCGCTGGCGTTTACAGCGGTCGCTAATGGAGGCCAGACTGTGGCTGCCGCGTGGGCCTTCGACCGCGGAGACCTCGGAACGATCACGGCCACGGGTGGGTTCACCGCGAGCGGCAACTACGCAGGGCAGGGGACGGTCACGGCGGTCTATGGACACGTCGTGGCCACGACGACCCTTACCGTGAAGATCCAATCGACGCAGAATGGATCTCCCGCGACGGGACTTTCAGACGCCGGGGTGGATGGTGCCGCGGGCGACGCCGGCACTAGCCTCGGCGGGAACAATGGAGTTGGCGGAAACCTCCTCGGCGGCCCGGTCGATTCTGGCACGCTAGCACGTCTCCAAGGCACAGCCACGGCGCCGACGACAGCGGCGCAGCTCGGCTTGCTGTACCCGTACGACCAGACGGTCTGGCCGCGCGGAATCCTCGCCCCCCTACTCCAGTGGCAGACGACGCTCAACGCCACCGCCGTCAGTATCCACCTCTCCGAAGCCAATTTTGACTTCGTGGGCACTTACGCTGGTTCCGCGCTCGTGAACGATCCGATCGAGCAGGGCGCCTGGGCGCAGGCTACGAGCTCGAATGGGGGCGATCCGCTTGTCGTCGAGCTCCGGGTCGACGACGGCACGACGACCTACGGCCCCGTTACCGAGTCGTGGACAATCGCCGCCGGCGTGCTCCAGGGCACCGTCTATTACAACTCGTACAACTCGGCGATCATCAACGGGGGCGTGCTCAACGGGCAACAGGTTGGCGCGGTGCTCTCGATTGCGCCCGGAGCGACCAACCCGCAGCTCGCAGTCGCGTCAACCAACAACGGCTGCTACGTGTGCCATACGGTCTCGGCCAACGGTTCAACGATCATCATGCAAGGACCCGGGATCCGGAACCAGGATCCGCCGACGCTCGACCAGACCAGCGTGTATTCGCTTGTTGATGGCGGCACCCTCGTCACCCACTACAGCGACTACGGGAACGCGAACCAGGACAAGCCAGACTGGGGGGCGCTGTACCCGGATGGCACGATGTTCGTGGCGAACTCGCGCGACGGATTCCACGCGTACCAGGGCAATTCGGATCTGTTCCCGACGGGCACGGCCGATGTCGGTCCGTTGGCGTCAACCGGCTTCACCGATGTCGTGACGCAGGCCGTGACGCCTGCCTTCTCGCCGGACGGTCGCCTGCTTGCCTTCAGCTTCTTCGCCGGGCCGGGCACCACGGGCGTGCAGCCTAGCGCCGGACAAACGCTTGCGCTCATGCACTTCGATTGCGGCGCGGCGACCGGAAGCGTCGCCTGCACCGGCGGCAACTATGCCTTCTCGGGGCTGACCTTGCTCGACTCCGAGACCAATCGCTACCTCGGATGGCCGTCGATCCTTCCTGGCGACGAGGGGGTTATCTACCAGACGACCTTAGTGGCTCCGAACGGTGGCGGGGGCTCCAACCTCTACACGTGGAATGGCGCCGAGGCACAGATCACATGGGCGAGCGTTCCCGCGAGCGGCGCATCTTCACAGCACGCAAGCCTGGGCGAGCTCAACGGTTTCAACACCAGCGGCACGAGCTATCTGCCGACAGTCGCTGCGCTACACGGTACCGATCCCAGCACGGGGCAGCCTCTCGACACGGAGCTTAACTACGAGCCCACGGTGAACCCTATCCCGACAGGAGGTTATTACTGGGTCGTATTCACTTCGCGGCGCGCGTATGGCAACGTTCTTACCGGCGATCCATTCGCCGACGAGAGCCAGACTGGCCCGCAACCGTTCACGAAGAAGCTGTGGATCTCGGCGTTCGACGCCAACCCGGTGCCCGGAAAGGACCCTAGCCACCCGGCGTTCTACTTGCCGGGGCAAGAGCTCCTTGCGGGCAACATGCGCGGTTACTGGTCGGTCAGCCCATGCAAAGCCGATGGGTCCTCTTGCTCGACAGGTGCTGACTGCTGCGGTGGCTACTGCGAACAGGCTGCGTCTGGGCAGCTTGTGTGTGGAAATTCGACCCCCATGGGGTGCTCGCAAGAATACGAGACATGTATGAAAGCCACGGACTGCTGCAATACGAGCGACGAGTGTGTAAATGGCAGGTGCTCGTTGCCGGCGCCGCCGCCTCCACCACCACCGCCGCCACCGAAGTGACCGGGGAACCGCGAGCGGCGCCTCCCCAGGAGTCGTCTCGCTCGCGGAGTTTTCTCTAGCGGTTCAGTCGAGCTGCAAAGTTCTTCAGCCTTGCGTAGTGCGGTTTGCCAGGCCAGCGTAACGGCAAAGATGACGCACCAAGCGCCGCAGCACTCGCATATTCGGGCGGCTGCCTTTTCCGCACTCCTAGCGCCGCTGGCCTTTGGCTGCTCGACGGGGGATACGGGCTCGGCGGCCAGCCTCCAGCCGGAGCCAATTGCTTCGCAGATCACCGATCTGCTCGCGGGTACCGCTACCGCCTCCTCAATCCAATCGTCGTCATATCCGGCGTCCTACGCCGTCGACGACAATTTCGCGACACGTTGGTCGTCGCAATGGTCCGATCCGCAGTGGCTCCAGATCGATTTCGGAGCGGTCCAGGCCATCAATCGTGTGACCCTATATTGGGAGAACGCGTACGGTTCGGAATACCAGATTCAAGTCTCGAACGACGCGAGCACATGGACGACGATTGAGACTGTCACCGACGGCACGGGGGGCACGAACGACTTTCCGGGGCTCTCCGCCAGCGGCCGCTACGTTCGCATGTACGGTACCAAACGCGGCACGCAATATGGCTACTCGCTCTGGGAATTTCAGGTCAACGCTGGGACGAACGCGAGCGATGCTGGTAGCGACGCGCGGGCAGACGCGGCCAGCGAAGCGATGGCCGATGCCGCTACCGGGGCGAAGGCTGAAACCGGCATCGACGCGACGGAAGATGTCGCGAGCGACAGTGGCAATGACGTGCAGGCCGAAGGAGGGGGCGCTAGCAATTGCAAACGAGGGCTCGGGTACGGATATGACTCCGTGGCCGACCTGACGGCCCTTGCCAATGGCGGAAAGGGAATCTCTTGGTGGTACAACTGGTCTCTTGTTCCCGATCAGGGGGTGGGTTCGGCCTACACCAGCATCGGCGTCGATTTCGTTCCGATGCAATGGGGCGGGAGCTTCACCACTAGTGGCGACCTGTCGCAAATTCCGGGCGCGGCGTCTTGGCTCTTGGCATTCAACGAGCCGGAGGACGCTAACCAAGCGAATCTGACCCCGCAGCAGGCGGCGGCGCTATGGCCGCAGCTCGAGCAGATCGCGAATTCGCATAATCCTCCAATGAAGCTCGTGTCGCCCGCGGTCAACTACTGCGGCGGGAGCTGCAACGAGACCAGCCCTTTCACGTGGCTCGATCAATTCTTTGCCGCCTGCACCAATTGCCAGGTCGACGCCATAGCCGTGCACTGGTATTCGTGCTCCGCCAGCGACCTGCAGGGCTACATCCAGGGTACGGCCAGCAGCCCGGCCATGACGAAATACAATAAACCGATCTGGCTGACCGAATTCGCGATGCTCGGGAGTGGCTGTGCGACCACCGATGCGGCGGAGTCCAGCTATCTATCTGCAGCACTGCCGTATCTCGAGAGCGAACCTGCGGTCGCCCGCTATGCGTGGTTCACGGGCCGATCGACGTCGTCGCCGTGGATCAATCTCCTTGGCTCATCAGGGCAGCTCACAGCGCTGGGCCAGCAATACGTGACGGCGCCGCAGAGCTGTGGCTCGACCGGGTCGGGGGGCGAGACGCCGCTCTCTCGCGCCGCGTGGGTGGCGAGCGCTTCGAGCACCGGCGGCACCGACGCGCCGTCCAACGCGCTCGACGGCAACACCGCGACGCGCTGGAGCACGGGCGCGCCTATGACGAGCGGTATGTGGTTTGAGGTCGACATGACCGCCACGCAGACCTTCAACGAGATCACGATGGACTCGGCGAGCAGCACCAACGACTACGCACGTGGCTATCAGGTGTTCGTTTCTAGCGATGGGACGAACTTCGGCAGCGCCATAGCTAGCGGGACCGGCGCCGCGGCGCTCATCACCGTGCAGTTTCCGACTCAATCCGCGCGCTACCTAAAGATTGTCCAGACGGGCGCGACCTCCAACTGGTGGTCCATCGCCGAATTGAACGCATATCACCAGTAGATAACCCGCCTCCAATCAGAGCCCCTCAAGGCGGTTGTAGTCGAAGAGCCCCGCCGTGAGCCCGTCGGCTTTGCCATGGTCGGTGTTGATCTGGTCGCTGAAGGTCCAAAATCGGCTACTCGACCGCAGCACTCCGAATCGCCTCCGAAGCGCGCCGTAAGCCATTTCGTCGTCGAGCGTTGCGACGGCGTCCACGAACGCCTGGAGGTCTTTCTGCGGCACCTCGAAGAGCGCGTTCGGATAGGCGCCGAGAAACCCATGGACGACGGTGAGCTCGTCTTCTGCCGGGAGACGACGCTCATCCTCGTGAAAGAGTTGCGCCACGTTCGAGTGCCCACTGTCGCGGAGGATCGTCAAGTGTCCACGCGCGCCCTCCGGACCGGTGACGGTCACGAACGACATCTCGGGGAGCAACGACGCTGCGCGCCCACTCACATGGGAGAGCCTCTCGAGTGACGACCGGATCGACTCATCTCCCACGCGTTCGAGATCGAGCGAGTGCGCCGCCACGCGCCCCACCCGCGCCTCAATGAGCGAAAGGAGCTCTTTCTTCGCGTCGTTCGTTCGGTAGGGGATTCCAGGCACTCCGGCAAACCCTTCGAGCTCATTTGCAGTCGTTTCCTTCGCCCTTCCGCTCACGCCGCGGTACCAGTAATCGGTAAGCTCCTTGCGCCGCTCCGGCGGGAGAAACATGAGAAAATCGGCCTCCCCCTCCATGCGAAGGAAATCCATGTAGAGGCGCGTGGTGACCTGATGGCCTACGTTTCCGAAGACGTCGAAGCCGGCCACCAGTAGATAGTGAATGCGCTCGAGCAACGGGTATCCGACCACCCACGCTGTCTTCGGCGGGCGGCCGACGAAGCCCTTTACCACCGACGCGCTGTCGAAATGACGAAAAACCGTGAGCGCTGCGTTCGCGTTCGTGCCGTCGCCGTCCCACAGGAGACGCGGGGTCACTCCGTCGCCCCCCTTCGTCACTTTTTCTAGAAACTCCCTCCTCTTCGCGACATATTTCGCGTGCTGACCCGCGTAACCGAGCCACCGGGTGGGCAGTGTCGTGCTCCCTCCTTCAGCAGGCATGTCGAGATCTTGCTTCACCCCGGCCAGAAAGTCGGTCTCGTCTTTTATCCATGGAACATCGGGACGAAGAAAGGCCACCCAGAAGCGATCCTCGATGACGTCTAGGGCCACCTGCCCACGGCATACGGGCCCTTTGATGAACCCCATCATCGTGAACTCCGCCTCTTCGAGCATGAATCGGTACCGCGACGGAGCAGGAATGACTTGGAAGGCGCGAAACGGATTGGCCGCCACCTCGGGCTCGTAGCCCGGAAGCTCATCGACGATGTATTTCGGTTCCAAAAACAGCTCTTTGAAGCGCTGCAAGCGCGCGGCGCTCAGCGGGTAGGGCATGTGCGTCTTTTCGAGCGGGCGCTCGAGTCGGCGCACGAAGCGATAGTAGACGCGGGCGACCTTCGGATCGTCGAACGGCCGCCGCGTCGGGATCTCGTCGACCGCCACACCGCTCGGCGTACTCGAGCGCACGAGACGAAAAAAAGTCTCATCGCCCAGCCCTTTGAAGTAGAGGCTGGCGAGGAACAGGTGCTCGTAAATGTAACGCGCCACGAGCTGGCTCTTTCGCGAGGGCTCGTTCAGAAAGGCTTCCCATTCCCCGATCGAAGCGGTCACCGCAGCGGTGAGCGGATCGGCAACCGGGTACGGAGCACCGGCGGTGACCCAGCGGACCAGAGCGCGATCCTGGGCATCGTCGAGAGCGGGCAGCGCGTACGGCATCCCCCAGAGCGGATGGCTCTTCGCATAGTTCTCGAAGTGCTCGGCGGTTGTGCATGTCTCCTTGCGATCGAGCTCGAGCGTGAAGTCCTTGGCGAGGTCGCTCGCGGCGAGTAGCGGGTGCGCGCGTTTGAGCTCGAGCATTCGCAGGAGGAGGCTCGCATGCGGATCGCTCTCGGTCCCTTCTGGTAAAATCGGGTGGAAGCCCTTCTTTCGCCAATCGGCAGAGTCGTGCGCGTCTATGTCCAGGCGCGTCGGCGCGGCCGCGACGAGGCGCGTGCTGTCGTAGACCTTGTGACCGCTCGCGCCGCGCGCGATCCCTTCATACGTCCCGAGCTTGAGTTGACATGGGGCGTCATAACACCCGTGGCATACGACGCATCGGGTCTCGAAGACGTGCTGCGCCTCCGACCAGATCGCTCGTTGCGCGGGGCTAAGCGCCGCCGCGGGGGTGGGGCTGACCGCTAACGGAGGCCCGCCACACGCGATCGGAACGAGAGTGACGGTACAGAGAACGAGAGCGAGCCAGCGCAGGCGCGTCATTCGAGACCCACGTATAGGGCGACCTCGCCGGTACGCCGCTTGGAGCCCGATCCCGCTATTTGATGTCCCATCATGTCGCGTTCCTTTTTGAAGACCAGCCTCGGCGACGGCGCATCTCCCGCAGCCGAGCTCGGCCGAGAGCCTCGAGAATCTATGTGCACCGAACGAGCGGCGCCGGGCCAATCAGCGGGGTGAAGCGTCACGCTTCCGCGTGTACTCGTACTGCACCGCGAGCCATTCTTGTCCCGTGCCGTCGGCCCGTATCCAATGCTGTTGGCTGAGATCATGGTCGTCGGTGTCGCGCTTAATTGCGAGGTCCGATCGGATCACGCGCCCCTCTACCTCCGCTCCAAAGCCGACGAAACCAAGGGGCTCGAACTGGAGAGTGAGCTCGCGGTCCGAGCCTCTGCCGAAGCTGTACGCGGGCATGATGCCGACGGGGAGTCGCGTGTCGAGCGAGACATATTGCCAGCGCCCTTCAACCTTGTTGTAGGTCAGGTAGGACACGCGGCGGAAGTCGGCCGTATTCGACCCCGGCGCGGGTTTCATGACCTCCTCAAGATAGAGCCCGACCATCTTGCGCTCAGCCACTACGCCATGCGTGACCGTTGGTGCGGCGTTTGGGGAAAGCCGGAAGGTCGTCACGACGTCCCAGACGCCCGCGAGGCGCGCGAGCGCTTGCCCCTCGGGCCCGGGCTCCTGCATGCGCTGGATCGCGGATGGTTGCACGTCTTTGGGGCCCTGAGCCACGCGCGTGTTTGGAGGATCCGCGACAGTCTGCGCGTGGAGAGGTGGCCCACTTGCGCACGCCGCGACGACGGCCAGGAGCCAAAAGATGATGCGCCGTTGCGGTGGGCGGGCGGCCCCAGCGAGCGAGTCGGGGATCGCTTGGAAGTGCCGGGCGTTCATCTTGTGGATAATCTGGCTGAGGGACGTCATCGTTGCGCATCCTCGCCGGGCCAAGCGAGATGGGCAAGCCGTCACATGGGGCGACGTCGCCGGGCGAGGGTAATTTTGTCGCCCAAACGAAGGCCACGCGCACGAATGACACGACAGTACATTCCGGTCCGCGCGTAGGATCGCGCGGCGAGGGCCAGTCAAATGAGCGACAAAACCGGAAATCATGAAGTCGTTGTGACGTTCACGGCCGACGAGTACTTAGGCCTTGAAGCGCTGGCCCAGCATTACAATAAGGGGTCTGTGGCCGAGTACCTGAAGGAGCGGGTCCGGCAAGATATGAGTCGCTTCGCGCTGGCCACCACGGAGGACGTGAAGCCAAAGCTGTAGGTGACGAATCACCGAGGCAGAGAGACCTGCGTCGAGACGCAGGTCCCGTCGGAGCAGACGAGCGGCGCACAGCAATCCGCATCGGTCTGGCACGAGCTGCATTGCCCGTTGATACACGCCTGGTTCAAGCAGTCGCGACACGAGCCGCAGCCCGTTCCGCCGCCGTCGCTCACACCTTGGCCGGCCGGAGGGCAGCCGGCGCCCGCGTGTAGAACGGCAGCATCGTAATGAATGCGAGTCGCCGCGCTGGCGCTGAAGTCGCCGGCGAATACCGAGCCGTAGGCGTCGGTACCCGCGGACCAAGTCACGAGGCCATAGGCCGCGTAGATGTTGCCCCCAATGCTCGTGCCCGCCGAGAAGCCGACGCCGCCCGTGCTGCCTACGTACGTCCTGGTTAGCGCCGGATAGTTGGGCGAGCCGATCGTGAGCTTGGCTGACGTGCTCAGCGTGCCCCCAATGAAGATGTCAAATGAGCCCGTAGGATCGACTCCAAAGGCGATATCGTCGCTCGACTGCACGTCCCCGCCGATGTAGAGCGCGGTGCGCCCATGCGCCCAAATCGTTATCGGGACGCTATGGTGAATACTGGCAAGGTAGTAGCTTCCGCACGGCAGATCGAGGCGCGCCGGGGCGTTCGACGCCACCGGGAGGTTTTCGTCGAGCCCGATCGCCGCGTTGTCGTTGTTCGGCGACGCGTGCGCCTGCACCATCGCGGCGATGGGTACGAGCTGGTCGGCCGCGCAGTCGCACGGCGGGGGAAAGGACACCGTTTCACGCACGACACCGCCTGCCGGCGTAACTCCGACTTGGGCTCCGCTCGGGACATAGAGCTTTCCGCCGATCGCGATGCCCTTCGTGACGTCACCGTTCGCGTACGCATCGGCGCCGACGGTCATCGTGGCGCTCGACTGGAGAGACCCGCCAGAGCGAATGTCGTGCTTGATCAACTCGTCGGCGGAATCGTTGATCCCCATCGGGCTGGATGCCCAGAGGTCGCCCCATATGCCTCCGCCTGTCGCGGGAATCGAGCTCGCGGAGGAGTGGTAGATCGCATCGGCACCGACCCCGCCGCCAATGCCGCCGGCCATGTACGGTCCCTGCGTGCTGTCGTACGCGTCGACGAGGATGAGATCGCTCAGCTGCACGTCTTTGCAAGAACAGAGCGTCCAACGAAACGTGGTGGCCGCGAGGGCGCCCAGGCAGCCGCCCAGCGTTGGCGGATTGACGATCGGCACCCCGCCGCCCGCGCACTGAGGTGGTGTGCCACTGAGCGGGATACTATTTATGCACTGGCCCTTGGCGCAACCTTGACCCGTGGGACATTGGCTCGTGCAGTTACCGCAATGGTCGCTGTCGTTCGCCGTGTCTGTGCACGTGCGATCGTTCGCACACAGGGTGAGGCCCGGTAGGCACGAAGTCGCGCACTGACCCCCTGAGCATGCCGTAGCGCCGGTGCATGTGCTGCCGCATTTGCCGCAGTTGTTCGGGTCGATACTCGTCGGGATGCACACGCCGGCACAGAACGACTGATAGGGCGGGCATTCGCAAGATCCGCTGACGCAGACCTGGCCCCCCGTACACAACGCGACGCAGTCGCCTCCGGCGCCATTGCCGCCGACGGAGCCATCGCCGCCCACCACCAGGCCCGCGCCTGCGTCGCTTTGGAATGCACCGCTGCCCAGCACGTTGAACCCGCCGTCGAGGGAGGCCTGCGACCCAAGCAGATGATCGGCGGTGCCGCAGGATGCCGCTGTGACCATGGCCACGAATGGCCCCGCCAATCGCCCCGCGTTTGAATGGCGCCGTTTCATCTCGTTTACCTCCGGACCACTCTGTCGCAGCCCCGACTAAAACGGACCAATTCGCTCCGAGATTCGGCTATCTGCCATCGAAGATCCGCCCTTTTTACCCGCGCGATCGCTCGAGCGAGCGGAAAAGTGATCCTTTTTGGGCGCGCATGCGACGAGATCGTCAATCATGCGGGTTGATCCATGGCAAGCACGGCTCGCTCTCTCGGGGTTGCCGCTGCCGGTCGACGCGAGTGAAATGTCCGCTGATCCTCTGGCTCAGCTCGCCCGCGAGGCGCAGAACGGCGATCCGGACGCCCAGCGGCGACTGTTCGTAGCTGTCGCTCCCGCTCTGTTGCCGCCTTTGCGGATGATCCTCGGACCCGACCACCGGGATCTCGAGGACGTTTTGCAAGATGCGCTGATCGGGCTCTTGCACGGTCTCTCGAGCTTCCGCGGAGAGTCGACCGTGCTCCACTTTGCCCGCAGCGTCGCGACCAAGCGCGCGATCGACGTGCGCCGCCGAGAGCGGACGACCTCACGCAAGCTCGAGCACGTGCGCCAGCTAGACGTGCCCGGGCCGCCAACGCCGCGCGAGACGATCGTGGCCGAACGGCGGCGACGGCATCTGAGGGAGCTGCTTGATGAGCTTCCCGAGGCTCAAGCCGTTGCATTGGCGATGCGCGTGGTGCTCGGTCACTCGATCGACGAGATCGCGAAAGCGACGGGTGTGCCTTTCAATACCGTGCGTAGCCGGCTGCGGCTCGCAAAAGAGGCGCTGCGCCGGCGCATCGAGACCGACGTGTCGCTCGGGGAGTTGTTGGAGGAGAAGTCATGAGTGAGGGCGAACGGGACGAAGCGTATCTCGACGCGTTACTCGGCGCTGCGGCAACCGACCTCGCGGCCGACGGGCGGTCTCGCGCCGGCGACGACGCGTTGATTGCCCGAGGCATCGATGGGGCAATCGCGAGAACGAAGGCGCGAGCGACCCGTGGGGCCTCTCGCCGCAAGCGCTCGGCCCACGCGGTGGTCCTGCTTGCGGCGATCCTTGTCGCCGCAACCGGCGCATTCGGGTGGATCGAGCACGCTAGAACCACGCGGGGGGGGTCCCAGGAGACCGGGGCGCCAAAGGCGACGCCACGCCCGGCGAGTGCGTCGATTCCCGCCACGGTCCCGATTGCGCGGGCGGGGGAGGCTTCGAGCGCGGAGATAGCGGAGCCGTCTTCGAGTTCTACGCCCGCGGTGCCGTTTTTCGAGCTCACCGCATCCGAGCTCTTCGCGAAAGCGAACGATACGCGCCGCCGTGGGGACGCCGGCGCGGCGGCGCGACAATATGATGCGCTGCAGAGGCGGTTTCCGCGCTCCCCCGAGGCCTCGCTTTCGCATGTCGCCCTCGGGCGGCTATACCTCGATCGGCTCGCGGATCCGGGCCGTGCGCTTGCACAGTTCGATGAATATCTCGGGGGAGGCCGCGACGGCGAGTTGGGGGAAGAGGCACTGGTGGGTCGGGCGCTCGCCCTTCAACGGCTCGGGCGATCGGACGCCGAAAGGAGCGCGTGGCGTACGCTCCTGGAGGCGTTCCCGCAGTCGCTGTCAGCCGACCGCGCGAGCGCGCGCTTGGCCGAGCTGCACTGACCGAAGCGTCTCATCTATGCTCCCACCATGCCTGCATGGCGTGGAGCGACGGCGTTTGCGGCCGCCATGGTCGTCTCGCCGTCGAGCTTTGGCCAGCCATCCAGCGCGGGCGCGGTCGACGTCGTCATCGCCGCTGAGGACGACGCGAGCGGCCAGGCGATGCAGGCTGTCGTGGCCGAGCTCATGGCGCGCCTCGACCGCGCCGCGACCGTCACGTTCGCGTCCAGCGTGAATGCGGCCGAGGTCATCACGCCGCAGGCAGGCGCCGAGGTGCGTCTGGCGCGTGCCTGGATCGACCTCTCGAAACCGGAGCGCGTTACCCTGTACCTCGTCGACCGCGATTGGGAGCGCATCCTAATTCGCCATATCCAGAAGAGGGCCGGCCACGACGAGCTTGCGCGCGAAGCGATCGGGCACATCCTGGAAAATGCCGTCGATGCGCTCGCGCACGGCGCTCGGATTGGCACCGCGCCCGACGAAGTGCGTTCGGAGAACGAAGGGGCGGAGCCGTCACTTCGGCCTCCGGCAACCGCCGCCCCGATCGCGGCTCGAGCCGGTACTGCATCCCATTGGGAGCTCGGCGCGCTGTACGAAGGCGAGCTCTATGGGCCTCGCGGGCTCATCGCGAACGGCCCCGCAGCGGTCTTGTACGTTGGGGCGCAGCGGGGAACGGTGCGACCGGGAGTCTGGCTCACCGTGCAATACAGGCTGGCGATGATCGTGGACACGCCTCCGATCGGTGTCCGACTCGACGGGGGCACTTTGCGGGCGCTCGCGGGGGTCGACGTTGCGCTCAACGAGCGGCTCTCGATTCGCCTCGGTGCAGGCGCGGGTATCGACGCCATACACATGACGCCTAGGCTCGAGGGTAAACCCGGCACGACGATCGACAACGACGAGGACTTCGCTCTTGTCGTCGCGCGAGCGAATGCTGGAGGCGAGTGGTGGGTCTCCCGCCGTCTAGCGATCGCCCTAACGTTGTCCTGTGATCTGGACCCCAGCGGTACACGCTATGCGGCCCTGGTCGATGGAGTGAAGCAAACCGTGCTGTCTCCCTGGCCTGTGCGCCCCGCTCTGTCGCTGGGCATCATGACCGAGTAAAAGCGCTGACATGAATCGACGGCCTGCGCGCTATCTCCTCGCGTCGCGGTCGCTACGACGCTGAGGTATCGGGGCCCAGCGGGCCTCGAGCGACCGCGTGCCCTTCTCGGACTACTATGACACTCAGAGCCGACAGCAGGTCGCGAGTCCGTCGTCTTTCTCGCGGTCGTCGCGGCTTGCGCACTGCTGCCGGCTCCCGCCCGTGCCGACCAGGCGGCCGACGTTTTCAACGCTTGGAACGCCGCGTTCTTGGTCCAGAACAACGGGCAGACGTATTACGCGACGACCGTCACCACTGCGGGCACGACGCGTTCGGGAACCTGGGTCGGTGCGCTGGACATCGCGGTTGCCGAAGACGCGTATCAGAGGACGCACAGTTCGGCGGAGCGGCAACTGGTGAGCGCGTTGCTGACGACGTTCATCGCCGCCGAGGGGACCGATTGGTCCCACGACACTTGGGACGACGACCTCGCATGGATGGTGATCGCCGTCCTTCGCGGTTACCTCGAGCGGGGGGTACTACGAGATTCAGAATGTCAGCAGCGGTTTGCTGCTCGAAGTGCAGGCTGATTCGTATGCGTTGGGGGCCATCGTGGTCCAAGCCTTGCCCGAGGCGCACGGTCAGGGAAACGACCAATGGCTTCCCGTGTCAAATACCGATGGCACCTACTCGTTCTTCAGCCTGAGCAGCGCTCTGGCTCTCGACGATCCGCAATCGAGTACCGCCCCGGGAACCTCACTCGATCAAGGGTCGGGCAACGGGACGACCGCCCAATCGTTCAACCTGATCTCGCATGTTCCCGCGGATGCCGAGCCCGACGCGAGCGATGGTTCCGATTCGAACATGGGCATCGACCTGGACGCCGGCGCCGGAGTCGACGTCGGCGCAGACTCGGAAGGAACCTCTGCATTCGATGCTGCCCCCGGTGAAGCCGCGGCCCCCGGCTCGAATCCCATCGACGCCGCCTCCAGCGACGTCGGAAGCAGCGTGGCGACGGGTGCCCTCGGGGGCACGAGCGAGACCGAGAGATCGCGCGGATGCGTGTGCGCGACCGCGAACCGGACAGGCTCATCCCGAGCGCCCGTACGTTGGGTCTGTTGGCCTTGGCGGCGCTCGTGAGGACCCGGCGCCGCGCGACGTGCACCCACTGTTAAGGCCGCCCGCATGAACGAATCACGAAGGCATAGGTTCCTCAGAACGCACGGCTGAGCGGTCGAGCGGCAGATCGAGTAGGATCAAGCGCCCGAATGCGCATTCCCGATTCCCTCGCCCCCCTCTTCGACTACGGCATCCTCGAAGAAGTGGTTCGCCCTCTCATGAGCGGCAAGGAAGCCCAAGTCTACGTCGTCGTTTCGGGCGGCAAGCAGTGTGTCGCGAAAGTCTACAAGGAGGCTCAGAATCGCACATTCAAGCATCGTGCCGAATACACCGAGGGGCGCAAGGTCCGAAACTCGCGCGATCAGCGAGCCATCGACAAACGGTCGAAACACGGTCGCGCGCAAGATGAGGCCGCGTGGCGGTCGACCGAGGTCGACATGATTCATCGTCTGCACGCAGCCGGGGTGCGTGTGCCCGTGCCGCAGCACTTCATCGACGGTGTGCTCATCATGGAGCTCATCACCGACGCCGAAGGCGACCCTGCGCCGCGCCTCGCGGATCTCGGGTTCGATGCCGCCGGCGCCCAGCAGATGTACGACCGATTGCTCCGCGAGGTCCTCCGGATGCTCTGCGCCGGGGTCGTGCATGGCGACCTCTCGGACTTCAACGTCCTCGTCGGCGCTGATGGGCCTGTTCTCATCGACTTTCCGCAGTCCGTCGACACGGCGCACAACGCCAACGCGCGAAAACTCCTCATCCGTGACGTCGACAACCTGCACCGCTTCCTCAGCCAGTTCGCCCCGAACGTGCGCCGTTTGCCTTACGCCGAGGAGATGTGGGAGCTCTTTCAGCAGAACGCGATCACACCCGACACGCGGCTTACGGGTCGCTACCGTCCGTCCGAGAGGCGCGCGAACACCCACGCTGTGCTCGAGCTCATTCAGGACGCAAACTACGACGAGCGCAAGCGGCGTGAGTCGCTCGGTCTACGCGGGGGTCCGCCCGCAATACCGCAGCCGCAGCGCCCTGTGCCCCCGGCGCGCAACGGGCGCGCTCGTCC